>JAEEGL011259330.1_pt1 | contig 27876 bp, 22 predicted proteins | sample 9134231 | NCBI WGS metagenome assembly JAEEGL01 (sample SAMN16246548, study PRJNA631951) | gut metagenome | biome: gut microbiome; feature: rumen; material: fiber-attached | host: Bos | place: Iran: Karaj | collected 2018-10
ATGTAGCGATTCTGCTTGATGTTGTTCTCCTTGTAGAGTTCGTTGCCCAGGGTCACGATGTTCTTGCGCGTGACATTGGCGTTGGCGTCGAACTTGGAGCCCGTCGCGGCGTTGGAGGCCTTGATGTAGCCCTTGATGAAGTCGCGCTTCTTGCGCAGGTCGAGATTGGCGTCGAACTTGTCGATGTAGGCACGGGCAACCTTCTTGTTGATGCCCATCAGGGCCTCTTCCACCTGGCGGCGGATTTCCCGGCTAGTAATCTGCTCGTAGATGTAGAGGTTGTTGATGATACTGACGACGATCGCGTCGTCGCAGTATTCACCGGCCGATTTATAGGCCTCGTGAATGCCCCGGGCAAGTTTTGCCTTGTCGTATTCTTCAAAGGATCCGTTGGTTTTCCTTACGTCCATATCATAGATTATTAGTTAGCACTGAAGGGCCGACAGCATACCGCGGCCGGAGAGCAAAGTTAGATATATTGCGTTGCGAAAAACAGCGGAACGAGGGAAAGTTTTTAACAAAATTATAAACATCCCAAAGATTTCGTATTTTTGCATTTGAAGATCCAGCAATCCGATACGAAATGTACACGAACGACCATCAGTTATATGTGGCCAACGCAGCGGGTAAAGCACTCAGTATCTGCGGAAAAATGGCCAATCGCCACGGCCTTGTGGCGGGTGCTACGGGAACGGGCAAGACCGTTACGCTCCAGGTCCTTGCGGAGACTTTCTGCCAGGCGGGCGTACCCTGTTTCATGGCGGACATGAAGGGCGACCTGAGCGGCATCGCCAAGGAAGGCCGTATGTCTTCCTACATTGAGAAGGTCAAGGACGGTTTCGGCATCCCCGAGCCGGTCTTCGCCCCCTGCCCCGTCATTTTCTACGACGTCTTCGGCGAACAGGGGCACCCTATGCGCACGACCATTTCCAATATGGGACCGCAGCTGCTCTCGCGCCTGATGGGGCTGAACGAGACGCAGTCCGGCGTACTGGACATCGTCTTCCGCGTCGCCGACGAGCGGGGCCTCCTGCTCATCGACATCAAAGACCTGCGGGCGATGCTCAACTACGTCAGCGGGCACGCAGCGGAGCTGCAGACTACCTACGGCAACATCAGTTCCGCCTCCGTCGGCGCCATCCAGCGGGCCATCCTTTCCCTCGAAAGCCAGGGTGCGGACAAATTCTTCGCCGAACCGGCCTTCGACATCTTCGACCTGCTGCGCGTCCAGGGCGGCAAGGGCGTCATGAGCGTCCTTGCGGCGGACAAACTGATGATGAACCCCAAACTCTATTCGAGTTTCCTGCTCTGGCTGCTCAGCGAACTGTATTCCACCCTGCCGGAAGTCGGGGACATGGAACTGCCCAAGATGGTCTTCTTCTTCGACGAAGCGCATACCCTCTTCGAGGACACCTCCCCTGCACTGACCGCCAAGATCGAGCAGGTCGTGCGTCTGATCCGGAGCAAGGGCGTGGGCATCTACTTCGTTACGCAGAATCCTACGGATATTCCCGATGCCATCCTCGGGCAGTTGGGCAACCGCGTACAGCACGCCCTGCGGGCCTACACGCCCAAGGACCAGAAAGCCGTACGCAGCGCAGCGGAGACTTTCCGTCCCAATCCCGATTTCAAGACGGCCGATGTCATCACCACCCTCGGGACCGGAGAAGCACTGGTCTCCTTCCTCGATGAAAAGGGCACGCCGGCGATGGTAGAACAGGCCAAGATCCTCTTCCCGCTGAGCCAGATCGGCGCACTGACCGAAGCGGAGCGCGGCGAAATCATCCGCCGCTCCCCCATCGCCGGACGCTACGATACGATGATCGACCGGCACAGCGCGTTCGAAGCCCTGCTTGAAGATGCCGAAAAGGCGGCCGCCGAACAGGAGGAACAGCAGAAGGAAATCGAAGCGAGAAAGGCAAAGACCGGCGGCTTTGGCGCACTCTTCAAGAAAGTCGCCGTCACGGCCGGAACGGCTTTCCTGACCTCGCTCGCCAGCAATGCGGTCAGCGGTATGACCAACGGCGGCAAGAAAAGCAAGAGCAAGACCAGCGCCGGACAAAAGGCGCTGAAAAGCGCGACGACCCGTGCCACCAGCGCGCTCGTCCGGGGAACCCTCGGAAACCTGCTGAAATGAAAAGGATAGCGGCTGCAGGCCTGCTGCTCTGTCTCTGCCTGATTGCCGGGGCCAAGGAAAAAGAGAAGGATAAAACCGCCCCTCTGGACCGCAAGGGCTTCTTTACCATTCCCTTCCCCATCGTCAGTTACAATTCGGACCTGGGTTTCAACACCGGCATCTGCGGCGATCTCCTCGACTACGGGAAAGGAGGTCTCTACCCGGATTACCGGCAGAAACTGCATTACGAGGTCTCGTGGTTCACGAAGGGGAAACTGGTCGTTCACGCCGATTACGACTCGAAGGACCTGCTGCCGGACGTCCGCATCGTCGGCGCCGTCACCTGGGACCGCGACCCGATGTGCAATTTCTACGGCATGAACGGCAGCGTCACCCCCTATGTCCGCGAACTGGACCGCAAAGACGGCATCGCAAGGTACTGTTACAACCGGCAGATGGTGCGCGTAATGGGCAATGTCGCCGGGAAGATTTACGGCCCCCTGAAATGGGCGGCAGGCATTTCCTGGCGTTACTACAAGGCCGGGGCCATCAGTATGGAGGGCTATGATCCGGAGCGCACCCTTTACACCGAGTATCTGAACGCCGGCCTGATTTCCCCACAGGAAGCCGGCGGCGGCCATCATCTGGACCTGCGCGCCGGATTCGAATTCGATACCCGCGACTACGAGCCCTGCCCGAACAAAGGTATCTGGGCGGAGCTGATGCTGGTCGGCGGCCCCGATATCACCGGCGGGCCCTGGTCCTACGTCCAAATGGCCGCCCGCTGGCGGCAGTATCTTACGCTTATCAAGGAAGGACGCCTGATCTTTGCCTACCAGCTGGCCTGGCAGCAGACCCTGTGGGGCAGCCTTCCTTTCTATATGCTGCAGGAATTCAATACCCTCCGGTTCAAGCAGCCGATGACCGAGGGACTGGGCGGGGCCAACACCCTTCGCGGCGTACTGGGTAACCGCCTGCTGGGCGAAGGTTACGCCTGGACCAACTTCGAATTACGGAGCAGGATCTTCAGTTTCCGCGCCTTCAAGCGCTTCGACATCGATCTCGGGCTCAATCCCTTCTGCGACCTGGGCTGGATTACCAAGCCTACCCGTCTGGAAGCCTTCACCGCGCACACGACGCGCGAAATCGAAGACCTGCGCCGGGAAGCGTGCAGGATGCACGGCGACGCAGGTCTGGGATTCAAACTCACCCTCAACGGCAGTTATATCCTGTCTGTGGAATGGGCGATGCCCTTCCGTCGCGACGATGGCGACTACGGGCTTTTCATTACGATGAATTACGCATTCTAGCCGAAAGCCCGGCTTCCTACTTCAGATGCTCGTAGGTAAAGGCCTCCCAAGGAAGGTCGGCATCGGCCTTGCCCTTGTCCAGGATATCCACGATATGCATCAGCAGCGGAAAATCCTTGAGGTCCACCAGTCCGAGTTCCGCTTTGCGGCGGATGGCCTGGCCCATGACGCGGGTAATGACCAGACTCTCCAGCGTAATGCCGGCCAGAGCCTCGGTCACCTGGTCATAATTGAGTCCCTGTCCCATCAGGACACCGCAGCGGCGGGTACGGCCGCTGAAAATGGTCACGTAGAGGTCGCCCAGTCCGATGCACTCGCTCTCGAAACTGCCGCCCTGGAGTTGCATCAGCGCGTGGGTCTCGCGGACAGCCTGGGTAAAGGTACCGGCCTGGGAATTATAGTGCTGGGGCTCGTTCTCCCCGTGCCAGCGGGTGTTCAGGCCCACGGCCAGGGTGACAGCCATCGCATAGGCGTTCTTGAGCGCGACGGCGCTTTCAAGGCCGATGACGTCGTTGGTCAGGGAAACGTGGTAGTAAGGACGCTGCATGGCCTCTTTCATCATACGCAGGGCCGCGCTGTCCTTGCCGCAGAATCCCACCTCGGAAGGATCCATGAACACCAGTTCATAAGAGGTGCAGGGACCGCCGATGGCGCAGATCGTCCGCTGGATGCCGCGCTTGGCAAGTTCGCTCTCCCAGTAGCCGGGATATGAGAGCAGCGTTCCGTCTTCCGTCGCCCGCAGGCCCTTGGTCACGGAGAGGACCGGCATCGCCGGATCCAGCTGCATCAGGATCTCATCCAGGAACCAGTCGACGCCGAAGGAAGAAACGCCGCCGATCACGAAATCAGAGCCCTTCACTACCTCTTTCCAATCCTTGAAATAATGGAACTTCACATTCTCAGGGAAAGGACGGCAGAATTTCTCATGCTTGTTGGTAGCGATATAGCTATCGATGATTTCATCATCCAGGCAAGTACCAACAATATGCACATCATTCCCGTTTTCAGCCGCGGGAAAGGCCAAAGCAGAGCCCATCATACCGGCCCCGATAATTGTGATTTTCTTTTTCATTATCATTGAGATTTTAAAAAGTGCACGTGCACGCAACTGCAAAGTTAGACAAATTTTCGCAACTGTCAACATTTTTTGTAACTTTGGACGTGATTCACAATGCAGCTACGATATTTGACGTCGCCCGCCTGGCCGGCGTATCGCGCGGAACCGTGGACCGGGTGGTCTACGGGCGCGGGCGCGTGTCTCAAAAAACGCAGGAGAAAGTCAGGAAAGCCATCGAGCAACTGGGCTACAGCGCCAACCCCAACGCCTCTTCCCTGGCCAACCGGAAAGAATACCTCTTCGTCTGCCTGATCCCTGAACACAAAAAGGGTGAGTACTGGGAGGAAATCGAAAAGGGCTTCATCGAAGGAGCGAAATCCATACTCTTCGGAGCGGTCAGACTCGATATCCGCTACTACGACCAGACGGACGCCGAATCCTTTGTCCGCGCCAGCCGGGAAATTCCGGCCCTGCACCCTTCCGGGGTCATCCTGAACGCCGTCTTCAAGGACGAGGTCAGTGAATTCGCCGCGACGCTGAGTGACAATGCAATCCCCTACGCTTTCGTGGACAACAAAATCGACGACCTCGACTATACCCTGTATTATGGTGTAGATCCGTATAAGAGCGGCGCGCTGGGAGCCTTCCTGCTGACGACCCGCTGTCAGGTGCGCGAAATCGCCCTCATCCGCCTGATCCGCGACAGCCGGCACAAGGCCGACCCCAACGCCCCCCGCCGCCACGGCTTCGTAGATTATATCGAAGAGAATTTCCCGGACTGCGTACTGCATACCCTCTTCATCCACCCGGACCGGCCGGAAGAAACCCTCCGGACCCTGGAGCAGTTCTTTGCGCAGCATCCGCAGGTCAAGCACGTCGCCATGACCAATTCCCGCGTCTGGCTGATTGACGAATACCTCAGCAAGAATCCGGACAGCGAGCGCATCGTCGTCGGATTCGACGACCTCGAAAAGAACCTGGAGAGCCTCAAGAAAGGCCATCTGGAATACCTCGTAACCCGTCACATCCCGCAACAGTCCTTCAAGGCCCTCACGGAATTCGCCCGCTGCGTCATCAAGGGGACGGCTCCGCAGCGGCGCAACAACTACGTCCACATGGACATCCTGCACCGTCGCAACCTCGATGATTATTAGGCAATCGTCAAAATTTTTGCTATCTTTCGCCGTTTTTGCGCATGAAGCCGTATTCTAAAGAAATCAAGAGGGTGAACGACTGGCTCGAGGAACTGAAAAAGGTCCGCGAGCTATTCAGCGAATTGCAGGAAGGCGTCGTCTCTATCGAGAACGAACTGAATGCACTGGACTCCGCCCTGCCCGGCGACCGGGAGATCGTCCTGATGCCGGAAGGACCGGAGAAGGAACAGCTCCAGAAACTGCTGAACCTGCTCAACGAAGCCTACAACGAGGTCGATGACATCCTGGGCGCACCGGAGGACGAAATGACCGGCGCACCCGTCGGCACCGCCTTCTCTCCGGAAGCCCGCGGCAACTCCGGGAACAACCCTTCCCTGGACGAAATCATGCAGCAACTCCAGCAGTTCAGAAGCAAAACCGCAAGTTAGGCATGGAGAAGTACACCGCCTTGCTGGGCAATCTCTGGCCTGAATTCCAAAAAACGCTCCGCACGCAACTGGCGACGGACATTCCCCTGCTTGCCAGCATCGACGAAAAACTGATCCGCAACAGCGGAAAGATGCTCCGGCCGATGCTTGCGCTGCTCATTGCGCGCGCTGCCGCCGTCAGCGATGCCCGGGACTGCGTCTGCGTCGCCGCCGCCACGGAAATCCTGCACAACGCTACCCTGCTGCACGACGATGTCGCCGACCAGAGCGCCCTGCGCCGCGGTGCCCCAACCCTCTTTTCGCAGATGGGCGCCGGCCCCGCCGTCATGGTGGGCGATTTCTGGCTCGCCTCGGCCGTCGGCTGCATTATGGACATTAAGGTGCGCGACCGCATCATCCCCCTCTACGCCAGCGTCCTGCGGCTGCTGAGCGAGGGACAGCTGCTGGAACTGGCCAAGGCACAGTCGCCGGATGCCGATGAAAACGACTATCTGCGCATCATCTACTGCAAGACGGCCTCCCTCTTCGAGACCGCCTGCCGCTCGGCCGCCATTGCCGCCGGCGTCGATGAAAAGCAGGAGGAAGCAGCGGGAGCCTATGGGAAAGCCCTCGGCATGGCCTTCCAGATCCGGGACGATATTTTCGATTACGGCGATGCGGACGACATCGGCAAACCGGTCGGCATCGACCTGGAAGAAGGCAAGGTGACGCTGCCGCTCATCGGCGCGCTCAAGCGCAGCGGGAAACCCGCGGAAGCGCTGCTTGCGCAGAAGGTTCCGTTCGAGCAGATTCGCTCGTTCGTGATGGAAAACGGCGGGCTGGACTATGCCCGCAAAAAAATGGATGCCTACATCGCCCAGGCCATCGGCGCCCTGCAGGCCTTCCCCGCTTCAGAATTCCGCAATGCCCTTACTGAGATTGCCGCTTTTGTCGGTAGTCGCAAAAGCTAGCCTGGCTGCGATAGGGCAGCCCTATTGCAGCTTACTTCGTGTTTTCCCGATACAGGAAGCGGCGGATCTTCTGCGTCGCCGTCTTCTTGAAAGCCTCCGTCACGAACTCCACCCGCGCCAACGCACTGTTCTTGCGCACCCGCTCGTTGACATAATCGCGGATCTTGCTGCCAAGACTGGGCTGCGGGACCTCCGCGCTATCTTCCATCTTGACCAGTGCCACCAGCTTCTTGTCCCTTTCCACCACCAGCGACTCGCTCACGGCCGGGTAATTGTTGATGACCTCCTCGATTTCCTCCGGATAGATATTCTCGCCGTTGGCGCCCAGGATTACATTGCCCAGACGGCCGCGGATATAATAGCGTCCCTTCGCATCCACCGTCGCCAGGTCGCCGGTATGGAACCAGCCGTCAGGCGTAATGACGGAAGCGGTACGCTCGGGATCCTTGTAATAGCCCAGCATCACGTTCGGGCCGCGGGCGATGATTTCACCCTCTCCGGTCTGCGGATTGACATCCGCCAACTTCACTTCCACCCCGTAGGCAGGTACGCCGATGGAGCCTACAGCCGTCTTGCCCACACAGGCATTCGTAATCAGAGGAGAGGTCTCCGTCAGGCCGTAGCCGATGGCGTAGTTGAAGCCGGAACGGTGCAGGAAACGCTCGACATCCGGATTCAACTTCGCGCCGCCGATGCCGAAGAACTGGATTTTCCCACCAAGATTCTTGTTCAACTGCGACCCCAGCAACTTGCAGAGCAGCCAGGGCGTATGACGGTCCATCCAGGAGAGTACGGGACTCTCCGTCACTTTCTTGCGGATCAATTTATGGATCTTCTCGATGATGAGCGGCACGGTACAGATCAGCGCCGGGCGCACGGAGCGCATGGCATCCAGCAGCACGCGCGGCGTCGGGAGACCGTGGATATAATAGACCGATGCCCCCGCGTAGATGGGGTACAGCATCCCGAAGGCCATCTCGTAGGCGTGCGCCATCGGCAGGATGGACATCCAGCGGTCGTTGCAGGTCGCTTTCTGGGCGTGCCAGGCTTCCAGCACGCTGTGCGACAGGTTCCCGTGACTGAGCATCACGCCCTTGGCCTGTCCGGAAGTACCGGAAGTATAGATGATCGTCGCCAGGGTATTGCGCTCGGGCACCGCCTCCCCTCCGGGAACGGCGGCCTCGCCGGTCGTACTGACGACGGAGAAATCCTCCATGTCGATGACCGCCGCAAGACGGTCGCGGTCGCTGTCGGAAAGTTTGCTGCGCTGGGATTTGGAAATGATCAGGGCCTTCGCTTCGGAATGCTCCAGGATCTTTTCCAACTCCGGGGCGGAACAGCCGGCCAGCAGGGGCACGGCCACCGCCGCATACGCGACACAGGAAAAGAAGGAAACCGTCCAATGGGGCATGTTCTCGGCGAGAATCGCCACCTTGTCGCCCGGACCGATGCCGTAGCGCTGCAGGAGCGCGTGCACCTCCTTGACCTTTTCCTTAAAAGAATCAAATGTATAATGTTGTCCTCCATCCACGAACTGGGCAAAGGGCCTGTTTTTCCACATTTGCGTTGCCTCCCTGAACAGGGTAGCCAGCGTATCGAATTGATAATACTTTTGCATGGCGCGCAAAGGTAGTAATTTTCTCCGATTTATTCTTATCTTTGCGCCGCTAACATACTAGGGGTGTCCCGCTGCGGCGGGGCTGAGAACATACCCTTGAACCTGATACGGATCATACCGGCGTAGGAAATGAAAAAAGTCTTGCTTTTCGCGGCTGTCAGCCTGATGGGGCTCGCCGCAAACGGCCCTGCCCAGGCGCAGGAAGCCGATTCCCTGAAAACCGAACAACTGGAAGCAGCGGTCATCCTCTCCAGCGGAACCCCGCGCAATGCGCCCTTCGCAGTGTCCGGCATCACCCGCACGGAACTCGAGCAGTTCGCCTCGTCCGTCCGTGAACTCCCCTACCTCTTCAGCAGCACGCCCGGCGTGGTCGCCAGCAGCGACAACGGCCTCGGCACCGGAACCACCTACCTCCGCATCCGCGGCTCCGGCGACTCGCGCATCAATGTCACCCTGGACGGCGTGCCGCTCAATTCTCCGGAGGACCAGTGCGTCTTCTGGGCGAACATGAACAGTTACGCCGCCTTCCTGGGCAGCGTGCAGATCCAGCGCGGCGTAGGCGCTTCGAGCAATGGCGACGGCGCCTTCGGCGGCACCGTAGCCCTGCGCTCAAAAATGCCTTCCACAACCTTCGAAGCCCGCATCGACGCATCGTACGGCAGTTACAACAGCTCCCGCATCGGCGGTTCGGTCTCCTCGGGACTGCTCGGCGGGAAATGGATCGTAGAAGGCACTTTCCACCACAGCGCTACCGACGGCTACATCCACGGCACGGCGGGTCGCGGCGGCAGCTGGATGGCGGGCGTCACCTTCTTCGCTACTCCCTGGCTGATGCTCCGCTACCGCAACATCGGCAACTACGAACACACGGGACAGGCCTGGAACGGGGTTGAAACGCTCGGGGAATTCGCTTCCTATGCCGATATATACGCGGTCGGGCTGGGACGCTACAACGGCCTGTGCGAGCAGCGCTTCCGCAACGAAAAAGGCATCTGGGCCTTCTCGCCCTATCCGCAGATCACCACGGACAACTTCGTTCAGGACCACAACCTGCTGAGCGCCGATTTCCGTCTGGGAGCCCGCTGGAAGCTCTCCGCAACCCTGCACTACACCTGGGGCAGCGGCTACTACAGCAACTTCCAGAACGACGCCAAACTCTCCAAATTCGGGCTTGAGCCGCTCCAGCTGGAGGACGGCAGCCTCCTCAAGAGAAGCGACTTCATCCGCAAGAAGGGGCTTACGCAAAATCACGGCGGCCTGATCGTCAGCGCCAACCGCCACTCCGAAAAACTGGACCTCTTCCTCGGGCTGAGCTCTTCCTGCTTTGCGGGCACCCATTACGGCTACCTCACCTACATCGGCAACGCCGCGCTGCGCCAGGCCATCCTGCCGGACGGCGGCGACTACCGCTATTACCTCTCCGATGCGCAGAAACTCGACGAAAGCGTCTATGCCAAGGCCTCCTGGAAAGTCGGCGCAGGCTTCTCGCTCTACGGCGACCTGCAGTTCCGCTTCGTGCACTACCATCTGGGCGGCGACTACAACATCACCCGCAACTATCCCTTCTTCAACCCCAAAGCGGGCGTAGAATGGCAGCGGGGCGCCCATACGGCCTTCGCTTCCTTTGCGATGGCGAACCGCGAGCCCGAACGCAACAACTTTACCGACAACGGCAGTTACGGCCCTCCCCGGCCCGAACGGCTCTTCGACTACGAATTGGGATACAATTACGACGGCCGCATCTTCCGCGGCGCGCTCACCTTATACTATATGGACTACAAGGACCAGTTCGTGCAGACCGGAGCCCAGAGCGACATCGGCGAAGCGCTGACGACCAACATCGCCCGCTCTTTCCGGACCGGTGCCGAACTCAGCCTGGGCGTGCGCGCCACATCCTGGCTGGATTTCGAAGCCGACGGGGCCTTCTCCCTGAACCGCCTGAAGGAATTTGAAGAGGTCGTGGACAACTGGGACGGGGATCCGGTGCACGTGCAGTACGACGATGCCCCGCTCGCCTACTCCCCCGCCATCGTCGCCGGCGGCGGCTTCCGCCTGCACTGGGGCGATGCCTATGCCCGCTGGCGCACTTCCTACGTCTCCCGCCAGTATCTGGACAACACGGGCTGCAAGGAAAGGAGCATTCCGGGCTACAGCCAGTCCGACCTGGAACTGGCCTGGACCCTGCGTCCGCAGGTAAAGGCGCTCAAGGGCGTGAAATTTTCGCTCTTCCTGGGCAATCTGCTGGATTCCCACCACGCCACCGGCGGCTGGGTCTATTCCGCCGTCAGCGCAGAGAGCGGCTACACCCTGGACCACCGGTATATGGAAGCGGGATATACCGCATCGGCGGGCTTTACCGCCCTCGCCGCCATCAGCATCCTCTTCTGATATGGGCGCCTTCCTGAGTCAGCACGGCCTGGAAATCCTGGGCGTCATCCTCGGCCTGATTTACCTGCTGCAGGAATTCCGGCAGAGCCCCGCCATGTGGGTGACCGGCATCATCATGCCCTGCATCTCGCTCTTCGTCTATTACCGGGCCGGCCTGTACGCCGATTTCGGCATCGACATCTACTACATCCTGGCGGCGGTTTACGGCTTCATCGTCTGGAAAAAGGGAGGGAAAAGCGGGGAGGAACTGCGCGTGTCGCATATGCCCTTGCGGATGATACTGCCCTTCAGCCTGCTCTTCCTCGCGGTGTTCGCGCTCATCGCCTTCGTGCTGATCCGCTGGACCGACAGCACCGTGCCCATCGCCGACAGCTTCACCACCGCCCTGAGCATCGTCGCCCTGCTGATGCTGGCCCGCAAGTGGATAGAGCAATGGTGGGTCTGGGTCGTGGTAGATGCCGTGAGTGCTGCACTATACGTCTATAAAGGCATTCCCTTCTATGCCGGGCTCTATACCCTCTACACCATACTGGCAGTTTACGGTTACTTCCGGTGGCATAAAAGTTGTCTTGATCAGTCTTAGAAAAAACTGCAATGTTAGGGCACATTTACCCGGATAGGGTTGCGAAGCAACAAGTGCCCGTTATTGCAGTTTTTTCCTGAAAGACACTTTTATTTTTCATGCGAATGAAGTATATTTACACCGATAAAAACTGACCACTATGAAGAGAATCGCCATTGTATGCTCATTGCTTTGCCTTCCCCTTTTCTCCGCCCTTGCCGGAACGCTTACCAGCGTAGCGAAAGTCGAGGAAGCCACCGTCTTTTATAAGGGTGCCACCCTGCGCTGCACGGCTACGGCCGTATTGGAAAAGGGCAGCGGAACCCTGGAAATCAGCGGGCTCTCGCCGAGCATCGACCGCTCCAGCCTGAAAGTCCAGGCCGGCTCCGGCGTGCTGATTTCCGCCGCCGAATTCAGCTCCGGCCGCTTCCAGGATCCGGAAGGGCTCAAGCGACTCGCCGCGATGCGCGATTCCCTCTCCCTGCTGCAGAAGCAAATGCAGGAAAGCGCCAACCGGACCGCCATCCAGGAAAAGATGCTGTCGATGCTGACTGACGGCATCGAGAACAACCTTACGGGACGCAGCACCGGCGCTACGGTAACGGAAATCACGACCAATCTCGACCTTTACCGCAAGAATGCCGAAACCTACTACAAGAACCTCGATGCGGAACACGCCCGCTTCGAGCAACTTTCGGCAGAGGAAGCCGCGCTGCAGGAACGCATCAAGGAAGCCGAGAAAGTCGCCGACAAGTCTTGCGGCATCCTGAAACTCACATTCAACGCCCCCGCAGCCGGAAAGGCGGTCTTCACCGTCTCCTACTACACGGCCGCCGCCCGCTGGACCCCGGTCTATGAGGTCAACGTTGCCGAGATCGGACAGCCCGTAGCCCTGACCGCCAAGGGACAGGTCCGCCAGAGCACCGGTCTGGACTGGAAGCAACTCAAACTGCACCTTTCCAGCGGCAGGCCCGACAAGACGAATGTCGCTCCGACGATGAGCACCTGGCGCCTGGGCTTCAAGACCAATCCCGTCCGCAGCAACCAGGTCATGCTCGCCAAGAGTTCAGCCAGCGACAGGATGGTGATGGAAGAAATGGTCGCGGAAGCCGCTCCCCGGATGGACAGTTACGTGGAGGTTTCCGATGCCGGACTGGAAACCAGTTATGACATCGCCCTTCCGTACGACATCGCCGGTGACGGTTCCCTGACCGACATCGAGCTCAAGAACTACGAAATGCCCGCCAGCTACGAGCACTTCACTGCACCCCGCCTTTCGACGGATGTCTTCCTGACCGCGCAGGTCGCGAACTGGGACAGCTACCGCCTGCTGCCCGGACAGGCGACGGTGACCTTTGCCGGGGCCTACGTAGGCAAGACCACGCTGGACAAGGCCGACAAGGACGGTTCCGTCCGCCTTACCCTCGGCGTCGATCCCTCCGTACAGGTGACCCGCGAGCGGACCGATGAAATGAAGACCCCCGCCTTGCTGGGCAACAGCCTGACCGTCAGTTGCGGCTGGACCAACGTCATCCGCAATGCCGGCAACAAGGCCATACGCCTGAAAGTCCAGGACCAGATTCCGGTCAGCAGCGAAAAGGACATCGAAGTCAGGAACGTCCGCTACGCTCCCGAAGCCGGATACCTGAACAATGTCACCGGCATCATCACCTGGGAGTTCTCCCTGGCCCCGGGCCGGACGCAGGAAGCTAATCTGGAATACAAAGTCAAATACCCCTCCGACAAGACGCTTGACAGCAGCCTGTAGCCGATGACGCCCTTTCTCCAACAGGTAGCCCGTCACTACGCTGTCCTTCCGGATACTTCCGGGCACGTGTTCGTCTTCCCCAACCGCCGCTCGATGCTCTTCTTCAAGAAGTGGTTCGCGCGGGAAACGGCGGGCAGCGGCAGTGTCCGGATGCTTCCGCGGATGGTGACGATGTCCGATTTCTTCGCCGCCATGGGCGGCACGAAGGCCACGGACCGGATTACGCTCCTGTTGCGGCTCTATGATGCCTACAAGGCCCTGAACCCCCGCGCAGAAAGCCTCGACGATTTCATCTACTGGGGCGATGTTATCCTGCGCGATTTTGACGACATCGACAAGTATCTGGTGGATGCCCGCGCGCTCTTTGCCAATATCGGCGAGTTGCGCGAAATCAGCGTTCCCGTATCGGAATATGCAGAAAAGGAGCAGTTGGAAGCGATTTCGCGGCTGCTCGGGCATTTTTCGGAAAAAGTGCTTGCTACCGAAGGCAGGAAAGGCCGCGAGGTCAAGGACAGCTTCCGTTCGCTCTGGAATCTGCTCTATCCCCTGTACTCCGCTTTCCGCGAAGGGCTTGCGGCAGAAGGCCTGGCCTACGAGGGGATGATTTACCGCCGGGTGGCGGAAGCGCTTTCCCGGGAAGGCGGCACGGCGGCCGAGCTCTGCACCCAGGTGTACGGCCAGGGCGCCCGCTTCGTCTTTACGGGCCTGAACGCCCTGAACGCCTGCGAACAGCGGGTGATGCTGAAACTGCGCGATGCAGGGCTCGCCGAATTCTGCTGGGACTGGGGACATCCGATGCTGACGGATACGGAGAACATCGCATCCTTGCTGATGCGGGACAATATCGCCGATTTTCCGCCCGCCTTCCCGGTGGATTGGGAAAAACAGCGGCCCCAGCTGCACATCTGTGCGGTTCCTTCCGGCGTCGGACAGACCCGGCTGCTGCCGCAGATCATCCGCCGTTGCGGCTATGCGGGCAGTGAACCCGATTTTGCGCTGGTGCTTCCCGACGAAAGCCTGCTCGGCGAAGCCCTGAACGCCCTGCCCAGCAGCGTCTCCGACATCAACGTGACGATGGGCGCGCCGCTCAGCACTTCCGAATGGAATTCGCTGATGCGCTCGCTGCTGGAGTTGCAGCTGCATCTGCGTTACAGCGGAAATGAATGGCATTTTTACCATAAACAGGTCAGCGATATCCTCAGTTGCGGCATCGTCCGCAACATTATGAACGAAGAGGAAAAGGATGCGGCCCGGAGCATCCTGGCTGAACAGCGCTACTACTACCCTGCCGCCAGTTTCGCGGGCTTCCCCGTACTGGGCACGCTATTCCAGGCAGTAGTAAGGGATGCCAAACTGGCCGATGCGGATCAAATCCGCGCCCTTGCCGACTGGCAGAAAGCCACCGTGGAGACGATGGCTCCCCTGCTCGGCGCGGAAGCGGAACTGCAAAAGGAATTCGCGCAGCAATACTATCAGTGCCTGAACCGGCTCGCTGATTTCCACCTGGCCGTGCTGCCCCGAACCTGGATGAGGCTGCTGGACAAGCTGACGGCCGTGATCACCGTTCCCTTCGAAGGGGAGCCGCTGACGGGCCTCCAGCTGATGGGACCGCTCGAGACGCGGGCCCTGGACTTCAAGAATATCGTCATTCTCAGCGCCTCGGAAGGCAGTTTCCCCGCCCGAGGCAACAGTCCCAGTTTCATCCCGCCGGAATTGCGCCTGGCCTTCGGACTGCCCAGTTATCGCAGCAAGGATGCCATCTGGGCCTACTATTTCTTCCGGCTCATCGCCCGCGCGGAACAGGTCTGGATGGTGTACGATTCTCGCACGGAAGGCCTGAGCACCGGCGAAGAGAGCCGCTACGTCAAGCAACTGCGCTACCGCTATGACGGGAAGTACGTGGACCTGAAGGAGTATGCCGTTCAGGCGGAAATCTCCGTAGAGGGAGAAACGGAGGAAAGCCTGCCCAAGACGGAAGAAGACCTGGAAAAGATACGGCAGATGACTTTCTCCGCCTCCTGTCTCCAGGATTATATCGCCTGCCCTGCGCGTTTCTACTACAAGCATATCCGGAAAATCCGGGAATCCCGCGACGTGGGAGAAGGACTGGATCCGGCAGGCTTCGGCAATGTGGCGCACGCGGTACTCAAGGACTTTTATCAGCCGGGAGCGGTCAGCGCGGAAATGCTGCGGGACGCCCTGGCCCGGGAAGACGAACTGCGAGAAAAGGTCCGTGCCGGCATCTGCACGGAACTCAAGACCCTGGAGGTGGAAGGGCGCGACCTCATCGAGGCGGAAGCCCTTGTTTCCTTTATCCGGAAAGTACTGGAAAGGGATCTGGAGCGGCTGGAAGCCGGCGGGCAGCTGGTCATCGAATCCGCGGAAAAAACCTATTTCGCCAAGATCTGCGGGCATAATTTCAAAGGGACCATCGACAGGTTGGACGCCCCGGGCGCCAATCTGCTGCGCGTCGTGGACTACAAGACCGGCAGGGATGATCCGGAGGTCCTGACCCTCAGCGATTCCGACAAGGCCTTCCACGGGAAGAACGCTTCCCACTACAAGGCGGCCCTGCAGTTCTATCTCTATGACCGTCTGGTGGAACCCCTGCGCAAAGGCAGGCGGCTGCTTAATGCGATGTATGCCAAGAACAGCCTCTTCGCCGCTCCGGTGCTCGATTACGAGGCCGACGGTACCTTTATGGACGGGGCGGAAGAAGGCCTGAAGCAAGTCCTTGCCGAGATGGAGGATCCCTTGGTGGATTTCCTCCGCAACAAGGAGCAATGCGGCTATTGTGATTTCAAACGGCTCTGCAAGCCTTCGGAGGAGGAGTGATATGAAGAACGTCAATGAAATCATGAAAGCCTCCGCGGGCTCCGGAAAGACCTATAACCTGGCCCTGCGCTACATCAGCCTCCTGCTGAACGGGGACGAAACCTTCCCCCACCGCCATATCCTCGCCGTGACCTTTACCAACAAGGCGACCGCCGAGATGAAGCGGCGCATCCTGGACGAATTGTATGTCATGGCGACGGATCCTCAGCAATCCCCCTACCGCAAAGAATGGCCTGGCGTGGACGATGAGACGCTGCGCCGGCGCGCCTCGCGGGCCCTCGGCGAAATCCTTTCCGATTACGGCTCCTTCGCCGTCAGCACCATCGACCGCTTCTTCCAGCAGGTGCTGCGTGCCTTCTCGCGCGAAATCGGCCAGTTCTCCGAATATCAGGTGGAACTCGACCGCCAGAGCCTGATCGACGAAGCCGTCGCGCGGGTGCTGGCATCCCTTTCCGAAGAGGATTCACCGCTACGCGCTGCCCTGACCGACCACTCCCTGGGCAAATTGAAAGAAGGCGAGACTTTCCATATCGACGCCCTGGTCAGCGATTTCGCGCAGGCCTACTTCAAGGAGCAGTTCGCCCAGAAGGCAAAACAGAACGGCATCTGCGAAGACAAGGTCTTCTCGGAGCAGAATATCCTCAGCCTGCAGAAGGCCTGCGACAAGAGCATCAAAGCCTTTGACGCGGCTTTCCGCGCCGCCGTCCGGGAACTGGATGAACTGACCCGCCAGTATCCTGAACAGGATTTCCCCGCGAACTTCCTGAAATACATCGCCAAACTGGGGGCCTATGAAAGCGGAGATGCCCTCGCCCCGAACGATAAGGATTATTGGACCAATACCCTGGAAGACGGTTGCCTGGCCTTCAAGAAGCCCGCGCAGAAGAAATACGGCCCCTCGGACGGAGAAGCCCTCGGCAAGGCCTGTTGGAAAGTCGAGCGGCTGATCCGCGAGGCGTGGCCGGAGCGCAAGACCGCCGTCCTGCTGCTCAGGCAGGCTCCCCTTTTCCGCACGGCGGAGGCGCTGCGCAAGGCCTTCTCCGAAGTGCTGAAGGACCGGGGCGTCCTCAGCATCGACGACACCAACCAGATCCTGCACGAGATAATCGGAGAGACGGATACGCCCTTCATCTATGAGAAGGTCGGCGTCCGCTTCCAGCACTTCCTCCTGGATGAATTCCAGGATACCTCGACCGTACAGTGGGAGAATTTCCTTCCGTTGCTCAAGAACATCAGCGGCGGCTCGCTCTACAACCTGATCGTAGGCGACGTGAAGCAGAGCATCTACCGCTGGCGCAGCGCCCGCTGGGACATCCTCAAAGAAAAGGTCGCCCAGTCGCTGCAGAATATCCGGGAGACCCCGCTGGATGTCAACTGGCGCAGCGCCCGGGCCATCGTCGATTTCAACAGCGAATTCTTCAAGACCTACGCACAAAGGCTGGATGCGATTTACGCCGATGTTGCCGGCAAGTCCAGCCAGGGCCTGATTGCCTCCCTCTATGCGGATGTACGGCAAAAGACGGGCAAAACGCAGCTGAAAGGCAGCGTGGAATTCGATTTCGGTCCCTGGCAAGACGGGGACGAACTGGACCGCAGCGCCGAAGCCGTGAAGGATGCCCAGTCCCGGGGCTTCGCGCTCAGGGACATCGCCGTCCTGGTCCGCAGCAACAGCCTGGGTTCCAGAGTGGCGGCCCGGCTGCTCCGGGAAGGCATTCCCGTCGTTTCCAACGACTCGCTGAAAGTCTCTTCCTGCCCGCTGGTCCGGAAAATCGCCGCCCGGCTCGCCCTGATGGACAATCCCGACGATACGCTCAGCGCCTATGAGGCGGGAGCGGATTTCCAACCGGCCGATTTCCACGCCGGATACGCGCTGGGAGACCTGGTGCAGAGCCTGATCGCCTGCGAGAAAAAGGAGGAAGTCAATGCCGCCACCCCCTACCTGCTGGCCTTCGTGGACCGGGTGCGGGATTTCGTGGCGCGCAACGGGAATTCCCTGCACGGCTTCCTCGAAGACTGGAAGACGGAGGGCGTCAAGGCCGCGATTTCCTCACCGGAAGGCAGCGATGCCGTCACCATCATCACGATTCACAAGGCCAAGGGACTGGACTACCCCTTCGTCATCCTGCCGCTGCCCAGGAGCAGTTCCTTCATCAGCACCCAGAGCCATTCCTGGGAACTTCCCGGCATTCCGGCCAACTCGCCGCTCGCCGCAGCGGAGAAGGCCATTTACGACGTTCCTACGGCTTCGCTCGCAGACACCCTCTTCCGGGACAGTTATGAAGAGGAACTTCTGCTCTCGATGATCGACGATATCAACACCTGGTACGTGGCGATGACGCGGGCCACCACGGCCATGCATATCATCGTACCCAAGGTACAGGAAAAGCGGATTTCGGGCGAACTGCGCTCCTTCACCCAGGGCGCTTGCCTCTGGGGTGCAGACGAGCCTGCGCGCAAGGCGGAAGACAAAGAAAAAGACAAGGGACGGGAAGAACTGCCCCTTTGCTACCTGGACGACGATATCGATGCCGCCGCACCCCGGCGCCTGGCCATCCGGCACAGCGCGGAAGATTTCTTCCGGCAGGGGCAGAACCTGGAGAATGCCCGCCTCAGGGGCATCGTGATGCACCATATCCTGGAGAATGTGCGCAGCGCGGAGGACCTGGCGGCCTCCGTGGATGCCGCCTGCCGGGAAGGCCTGCTGGGCGAAGCGGAGGCGCAGGATGCCCTGCAATTCCTCTCCGCGGCCCTGAACGGCGTTTCGGGCAAAGGCTGGTTCAGGGAGGACAGCGCGCAGGTGCTGGACGAGCGCGACCTTTGCGACCGGGATGGCAACATCCACCGTCCGGACCGCGTCATCATCCGGGACGGCCGGGTAGAGATTATCGATTACAAGTTCGGCGTACCGGAGCGCGAGCACCACGACCAGGTCCGACGCTATATGCAGCTATACCGGGACCTGGGCTACCCGGATGTCCGCGGTTACCTCTGGTATGTCAGTGAAGATAAAGTAATTAACGTTTAACCCTATACAATCACAAAGCGTATGAAAGCACTGAAATTCCTCCTTGTCGCAGCAGCCGCTGCCCTCTTCTCCTTCCAGGTTCAGGCCATCAACCTGACGAACGGAAATGGCCTCAAGGCGGGTTCCGCCCTCCTTTCCCTGTACACCCAGTACAAGTCCACAGGGAAACTGGACCTCTCCAATCCGACCAACCTGAACAACCTGATGACCCTGGTCTCCAACATCAAGGGACTGGATCAGCTGACCAACAAGGTACCTTTCCTGAACGGACTCATCTCCGGTTCCAAGAACCTGGTGAACAAGAACAACTCCGACTCCGTGCTGAGCAGCCTGACCCAACTCTCCGGACTCGACCTTTCGTCGCTGAGTTCCTCCAGCGCCTCTTCCGCAGTGACCGGAGCCCTTTCCAAGATTGCGACGGGAGCCGCATCGGCCGGAAGCAGCAATTCTTCAGCCATGTCCTCCGCGACGAACATCCTCTCCGGACTGTTCAAAACCATCAAGTAAATGTACCGCATCAAATCGGACAAACGCATTGAAAAGTCCGTCGCAAACATCTGCGACGGACTTTATCAGTGCTTAAAGGAAAAATCCTTCAGCAGCATCACCGTTAACGAAATTACGGATGCCGCCGGGGTGAGCCGCGCCACTTTCTACCGGATTTTCGATTCGCCGCAGGATATCCTTTCCTACCTCTGCGACCAGTTGATCGTCGATGTCGTGAACTATCTGATGAGCGCCAACAACTACAGCGCCGCCAAGATCCGCGCCGACAGCCTCAATATGTGGCTCAGCAAGGCAGACCTCATCTCTGCCATCTACAATTCAGGGAATCCCAACATCCTGAGCGACTGCCTGCAGAAATACCTCAAGAGCAGTTATTTCACCGGAATAGGCGTCATCACCCAGGACGAGATGGATTACCTCCAGGAAACCCTCTCCACCATCCTGGATGCCGTGCTCCGCGTATGGCTGCGGCACAATAAAAAAGAGAGCGCCGAGGAAATCCTCGGGCTCTATAGCAAAATCGCCTCGATTATCGGTATTATCTTTAATTGAGGATCGCGTCCGCGAGTTGCTCCAGCGCCGGCAGATCCGAAGATTTCATCCGGCTGCGGAGCGTCACGACGGGCTCCAGGAGCGTTACGTCCTTCATCGCTCCGAACATTTCCTTCATCACGCGACCAGCGGACGGTGCCCAGGAGCCGTTCTCCACGATTGCGACCTTCCTTTTGCTCCAGCCCTTGATCTGCAGGCGGTGCAGGAACTGATGCATCGGCGTAAAGAGTCCACCGTCGTAGGAAGAAGCCATCGCGACGAGCTTCGGATAGCGGAACGCATCTTCGACATTTTCTGCGAAATCGGAGCGGCAAAGGTCGCTCAGCACCACCTTCGGTGCCCCTTTCTCCAGCAGGATACGCTCCAGTTCCCTGGCAGCCGCAAGGGTGCCGCCGTGAATCGACGCGCAGGCGATGAAGATGCCGTCGGTCTCCGCCTCGTACTTGCTCCAGGTGTCGTAGAGCGAAAGGTATTCGCCCAGATTGTCCTCCAGCAGCGGACCGTGGAGCGGGCGGATGGCCTTGATGTCCAGCGCGGCGGCCTTGGCGAGCAAAGCCTGCACCTGTACCCCGTATTTTCCCACGATATTGAAGTAGTAACGGCGTGCCTCGCAGGCCCAGTCGTCATCGTCACGGCCGTAGAAGCCGCATTTCGAGAGGGCGCCGAATTTGCCGAATCCGTCGGCGCTGTAGAGCACGCCGTCCGTCTCGTCGAAGGAGACCATCACCTCCGGCCAATGCACCATCGGAGCGGCGATGAAACGCAACTTGTGGCTGCCCAGGTCCAGTACATCCCCTTCCTTTACCGCCAGGGTGCGGCCTTCGAGCGCAATGCCTTCGAAGAACTGGGAGAGCATCGCAATGGCCTTGGCGCTCGCGACCAGTTGCAGGGCGGGATAGCGGTCCAGCATCTGCGCAATCAGCGCCGAGTGGTCGGGCTCCATATGGTGTACCACCAGATAATCCGGCTGGCGGCCGTCCAGGGCCTGGGCAAGGTTGTCGAACCACTGCGCGCCGACGGCGGCATCCGCCGTGTCGAGCACTGCGATTTTCTTGTCCAGGATTACGTAGGAGTTATAGGCCATCCCTTCCGGGACGATGTATTGGCTTTCAAAAAGGTCAAGTTCAAGGTCGTCTGCGCCGATATAGGCGACGTCTGCACTCAGTTTCTTTACGCTCATCGTTATTAATTATATTTCTTGCAAAGATAGTAAATTAATTGCACTCCCTCTTACGGTGCCGAGGGTGGCACGGGCGATGAAAACGAAGCAGTCATTTATTGGAATATTTCAAAACAAATTTTAATTTTGTCTGATGATGAAATGGTTACAAAATGTACTGCTGGCGGTGGCTGCGCTGATTTTGCCGCTGTCCGGCCGCGCGGCGGCTCCCCTGCCGGGACCGGGTGAAACGGTGAGTGCCGCGTTGATCGAGAGCACCGGCATCGACCGTTGGTTTTCCGTATCGGAAATTCCCGACGATGTGTTCGCATCGATGCAGGGAAAGTCCTATAAGAGCGATTGTACCGTTCCCCGCAGCGAATTGCGCTATCTGCGTGTGCTGCACGTGGATGCCGAGGGACGCAGCATCGTCGGCGAAATGGTGGTGAACCGCAGTATCGCGTTGGATGTGATGGAGATTCTGCGGAAACTCTACGAAGCGGGCTATCCCATCGAGCGGATGCGGCTGATCGACCTGTACGATGCGGACGACGAAACTTCGATGCGTGCGAACAATTCTTCATCGTTCAATTTCCGCTTTATTTCGCATACGACGAAGGTGTCCAAGCACGGCGCAGGCATGGCGGTGGACATCAATCCGCTGTATAATCCTTATTATAAGGTATTGAAAGACGGCACGGAGGTGGTCGAGCCCGCTAGCGGACGCCCGTATCTGGACCGTCGCAACGCCTTTGCCTACAAGATTTGCGAAGACGACCTTTGCTGCCGGCTCTTCAAGGAGAGGGGCTTCGAATGGGGCGGCGACTGGAAGAGCTGCAAGGATTATCAGCATTTCGAGAAATGAGCCATTCGCTGCTGTATGGAGAGAACGCATCCGGGAAGAGCCGCCAGGCGGCCCGGACGGTCATGCAGCATCCGACGGACCATTATCTGATTTCATTCCGGGATTCCTACGGCACGCTGGACGACGGGTATTATTACCAGTTGCGCTGGAATGCCCAGGCCATCGACGAGGATACGCCCACGCTGGGGCAGTTGATCGGAAAGGCGGATGCGCTGGCGGACAGCCGCGCCGCCTGGGACGGTCCCGAAAGGCAAGCGGAACTGCGCACACAACGGAAAGCCCTGCTGGACAAGTTGTTACCGCTGTTTGGCTTGGATGCGCTGCTGGACCGCTATATCATTACGCTGTCCAGCGGAGAGTTGCGCAAGTTCAGCCTCGTGAAGGCCCTGCTCTCACTCCCCCGCGTCCTGATACTGGACGCCCCTTTCACCGGACTGGACGCCCGCACGCGCGAAGAACTCGCCCGCCTGCTGGAGGAAGTGGCGGCCGAACTGCAGATGGAGGTGCATCTGCTGATGCAGCGGCTGGACCTCGTGCCCCCGTTTATCCGGGAAAAGCAGACCCTGCCGCCCGGTCCGCTGCCGGAGCCCGATATCGCCGCGATGCGGGAAGCCCTGGCGTCGCTGCCCGTCAAGGACCTGTCCGCCGAGCCCTTTTACCCCTCAGGCGCATCGCCGGAAATTGTCCGCTGCAATGCCGTGAGCATACGCTATGGCAGCCGGACGATCCTGAATTCCCTGGACTGGCTTGTGCGGGAAGGCGAATGCTGGGCCATCGGCGGAGTGAACGGAGCCGGCAAATCGACGCTGCTTTCGCTGGTCTGTGCCGATAACCCCCAGGCCTATGCCTGCGACATCTCCCTCTTTTCCCATCAGCGCGGCAGCGGAGAGAGCATTTGGGAAATCAAGCGGCACATAGGCTACGTCAGCCCGGAACTGCACCGGGCCTGGCAGCGGAACATCCCTGCCCTGGAGATTGTGGCGAGCGGCCTTTTCGATACCACAGGACTGCCGCGCAGGCCGCATCCTGCCGAGGAAAGGACCTGCCGTTTCTGGATGCGGCTCCTGGGCATAGAAGGCCTGGCGGAACGCTCGTTCCTGCATCTTTCCGACGGGGAGCAGCGCCTCTGCCTGATCGCCCGCGCCTTTGTCAAGGACCCCGAACTGCTGGTGCTGGACGAGCCGCTGCACGGACTGGACGAGAAGCGCAGCGCCCTGGTCAAGGAACTCATCGACGCCTTTATGCAGCGCCCTCACAAGACCCTGCTGATGGTCACCCACTTCGAACACGAACTCCCCCGCTGCATCAACCGAAGGCTGGAACTCAGGAAATCGTAATGCTTTCGATTCTCAGGCGCAGGATTCCGGAGGGGACCTGAGCCTCTGCAATTTCACCGACCTTCTTGCCCATCAGGGCGGCCCCGATCGGGGATTTCAGCGAAATCTTGCCGGCCTCAAGGTCCATTTCGTGGGGGCTGACGATTTCGAACTGCATCCGCGTATTGGTCGCGAGGTTCGTGAATTCGACCCGGCTCAGAAGGCTGACCCTGTCTTTGGGGAGGAGGTCGGGATCAATCACACGGGAATGCTCCAGGATCTTCTGCAGGAAACGGATGCGGCTGATGGTTTTCGCCTGGTTCCGCCGTGCCTCCCGGTATCCCGCATTATCGCTTCGGTCCCCCTGGGCGCTGGCCTCCGCGAGATCGTCCTTCACCTTGGGATAAACCTCTTCGACCAGGTGTTTCAACTCCGCAGTAATCTCGTCATATCTTTGCTTTGAGAGGTATTCCATAGCTCAAAGTTAGCAAAAAAAAAATACTTCAGGAACTCCTCCATCGTATTGCGATAGACATTACACGAATATCGATGGAATATGCAAATTTTAATTCAGGGCTACCCCAAATCTGCAAAGACAATCCACTCCGGTGCGTTGTATGTCAGGTATCCGGTCAGAATGACTATAATCAGGAACAGCACTGTCCAGAGCGGCCAGTACTTACGCACGAAACTGCTGGTCCGCCAGCGCCTGGTAAGCAATATCGCGCCTACGATAGCCGCGATATAGATGACAATGTCCAGGGCCATCAGTTCGTGCCGGACAAACACCCAGTAGGAAAAGAATGCAACTATGATCAAGGGGATTACCGCCAGTCCGGCAAGTATCGGCGCTCCGACCTCACGGATGTCCTTGCGGCTTCTGACCAGATAGAGGCTCAACAGTGCCATCGGATAAATAATCATTTTTGCATGCGCCATCACACTTTCCTTCACCGGAAAGATATAGCCCCAAAAATGGTTAAAACACGGCAGATGGTGCACGAAATGCATGCTTGTGCCTATGATGACAAGCAGGATGGCGACTATGACGGTTTCTTTACGGGACATAATACTACTGTTTTTTCATCACTCTTACCGGGAGGTCGGAGCCGATTTCCAGATTGGGGCAGAGCACTTCTACCCCGGTGTCAATAAAACCGCATTTCTCCATCACGCGACCGGAAGCGGGATTCGACGGAAAGTAACTGCCCCAGAGCGTAGTAAAGCCCTTTTCATTAAAACAATAGCCGATAATCAGTTTCAGGGCTTCCGTACAGATGCCCCTGCCCCAGAACGGCCGGGCTATCCAGTAGCCCACTTCGCACTCGTCATCGGCAATCTGAAGGTTGGAGGAAGATGCCGGGAGATAGCCCACGCAACCGATGGCCTCCCCCGCCTCCTTCCAGATGACCGCCCACATCCCTTCTGCCGAGAAAATGGTCCGGATAATCTCCAGACTTTCCTCCACGCTCTTATGCGGCGGCCAACCGGCGCGAGGACCGACCTCAGGGTCGCTGGCATATTTGAACAGCGAGCCGGCATCACTCTCCCGCCACGGACGCAATAATATTCTTTCTGTTTCCAAAACTAATTCCGATTGTTCTAAGCAAATTTAAGGATTTTCAGAAAACCATCAGCAGTTTAGGAAGGAAGATAATAATGCCGATGATTGCAGCCGTTATCGCACAGAGAAGCACTGCACCGGCACAAATATCCTTTACATCGCGAATTCTATCATCCTTTTCAGGCTGTACGATATCGGATAAACGCTCAACGGCGGAGTTGACGGCTTCGGCCGCCAAAACGAGCCCGATGGCGAAGATAACGGATATCCACTCAAGTATTGAAATATGGAAAACCAGGCCGGCAATGATGACAAGGACGGTCACGGTGCAATGTATCCACGCATTATGCTCCTGACGGACAAATACTGTCACTCCCCTCCAGGCGTTCTTGAAACTTGCAAGTCGTGCTACTATGGAAAACCTTTTCTTCATGGCTCAAATAGGAATTTACCAGATAAATGGAATCAGCCGGTACTTCACACGGGTTTTATACTCTTTGTACCCCATCAGGCCTTCCTCCAGCACTTTCTCCTCATTTTTGATACGGGTAACGATGAGGGGAATGTACAGAAGCATAATGGCAAACGAGATGGGTGATGCCAGCACCAGCGGCATAGCCAGGAATAGTAGCGTCGTGGCTGAATACATCGGATGCCTGACGATACCATAGAGACCCGTGTCAATAACCTTCTGATTCTCCTGCACTTCGATGGTGCGGGACAGGTAGGTGTTCTCTCGCAGCACCTCGGCATAAAGCAGGTAGCAAGCCAGGAAGATTACTGCTGATATCCACACGGCCCAATCGGGAAGGATGCACCAGCCAAATCTCCAGTTGAAGCCTGCCACTATGAAGGCGGCAATAAAGAGCAGCCCACTCAGTTTAACGACCATCTTCTGCTCTTTTTCTTCTTCCTTTGCGTTGAGGCGCTTGCGGAGCAATTCCTGATTCTTTGCCATCATCACCAGCCCGGCGCAGAACATCGGCACAAAGAGAATGCCCATCAGAAGCCATCCCTGCCAATAGAGAAAGGAGCCCGCCGGCAGGAAGATCAGCAGACCTAAAATGATCACGCCCAGCAGGAATTTACCTATGGCTTGTATGAAAATATTCTTCTTGTCCATAATGAGCATTCCGATGAATTCCGATATACCAAAGCAAATTTACGGAATTTCCAAATCTATTCAATATTCCTACCTTACTGTTTTACCAGAACTCCGTTGAAATCTATGCCCGCTTCGACGAATGGAAAGACATCGACAAGTTTTATTACTTGAGATGACCTACAGCTGCGGCTGGAAGGGCTACGAAGGCGTCTCCGGCTGGCACGCCAGAGCCGTCGCCCTTCGGGACTGTTTGAAGGAAGACAAGAGAAGATGGAAGCGGTTTCGTTGGTTCAGGGGGACAAAAATAGCTATCGTCCCAGGAACCACTTCCAAGCTGGAACGATGTGAATGATTCCACAAGAATCATCTATCTCCTCTTCCTGATCGCGGATTACGATTGTCATATCAGCGCAATGCGTTAACGCAGCAGCTTCACGTATTCCTTCCAGTTCCCTGCCACGGGTTTCTTTATCTTTCGGCGTCTGATTTTTGCAAAGATGACAACTTTCCTAAATATTAGGAAATAATATCAGAAAACTTTCCTAAAATTCAGGAAAGTTGATTGTGACGTGTCCAGATAAAGTGTCCTTCCTGAATGGCGGCGAATGATGCAATACCGGCAACAAATGCCAAGGGGGCGCCGGTCTTACTCTCGACGCGCAGTTTCCGCGCCAGGTAACCATCCAGCATGTCGCTGATGCCGCATAACCCATATATAACCCAGAAAGCTACAGCCGCCGGATTACAGAACAACAGGCAGGTGGCCCCAATAATTCTGAGCGCAGAGATTATGTTGGGAATGTGTTTCACCTTTCAAGGATCTCCATACCTCACTTCATTGGATTCTTCTTCGCCTTGGGCTTTGGCAGCGACGGGATTGTAGCCTTGATCAGACCTGCAAGGTAGTCCCGGTCGTCCACATCACTGATATAGAAATAGTCTTTGGCATCTTCTTAACGGCAATCTCACCGGCGCCAGAACACTGGTCCGCGATGTATTGAACGAGATCAGGATTGCCAGCCATCATCAGATAGATTCAAGGTTATTCTTTGCCTGCGGATTGTGCTGCCAGATGGTACCGACCTTGGGACAGGTATTATGCTCCGGCAGAATGGGAGCATTGTTCAACTCTGACCATAGTTTCGCCGTCTTTTCCCGGAGCGCCTGGTCATCGTTCTTTGTGGCAATATAAGCGTCACACTTCTCGCAGTCCAGTCCGCAGAAGGCAATCGTACGTCTTATACCGACATGTCTGGTTATTCTGAAAGTACAACGGTCGCTCCCCCTGAGAATCGTACTCTCGATCCGGACATCGAACCTACTGTCCGGTTCAATCTGCGACAATATATAAAGAATGCTCTGCCTGGAACACTCGCATTGCTCCGGATTGCTCCTAAGTCCACATTTTACCTTGGGGCACGAACAATCCAAATAACTCAATTCATAAACCTTCCCAGGCTCAATAACCCTACCCTGATACGACTTGCTATTGTACCCTTCCGAGTAAATCTTGTCGAAATCCCCGTCAAACTCGGCATATATTTGCTTATGAATCGGGAGAACAATATCCTTAACGCATTCTATAGCTTCTTCTCTG
>JAEEGL016925549.1_pt1 | contig 27876 bp, 35 predicted proteins | sample 9134231 | NCBI WGS metagenome assembly JAEEGL01 (sample SAMN16246548, study PRJNA631951) | gut metagenome | biome: gut microbiome; feature: rumen; material: fiber-attached | host: Bos | place: Iran: Karaj | collected 2018-10
CCTTTCAATATCCAAACTTTCTATTTTTCCGTTTTACAATAATATCATCAGAAGTTATTTCTTCTACACCTAAATTAAAACCATTAATATTAATTAATCCAATTTCAGTTTTAATTTTTAAGTAAAACTCTTCATATTCTAATATTCCTTTATAATTTTCAATTAGCATTTCATCAAAGCTAATAACTGTAATCTTTATATCATCACTATTTAATTCTCTCGGAACCTCTAAAACCTCATTTAATTTATCTGTTAGTCTCTTTTTCTTCATTTCATATAACTCCTTTGTAAGTTTAATTCATATAATTTAATGTAATTAATATTTTTTAAACACTTACTTTTCAAATTCATCAAGTGTCTTAAATTCATAACCTTGTCTTTTTATTTCTTTTATACAATAATCTAAAATATTTGCATTATCTATAGATGTTGCGTGTAATAATATTACTGATCCATTGTGAAGATTAGATAATATTTTATCTTTTCCGTAATCCTCACGTCCTTGTTTTTTCTCATCCCAATCATCATATGCAAAGCTCCACATAACAGTTATATATCCTAATTTTCCGTGTTTCTAATAGTGTCCTTTCACTATATTCACCCATTGGTGGTCTTAAATATTTCATTTCATATCCAAATTTTTCAAAAACTGCTTGATGCAAATTCATTACTTCTTCTTTTATCTTTTCATCTGTTAAATCCGGCATGCTTTTATGATTAACTGTGTGATTTCCAACAATGTGACCTTCATCTATCATTCTTTCAACCAAATCAGATGCTGTGTTTAAGTAATGTCCTGTTATAAAGAATGCAGCTTTTACGTCATTTTCTTTTAATATGTCTAAAATTTTCTCCGTATATCCCGCTTCATAACCTTCATCAAATGTTAAATAAACATATTTATTTTCGCTATTTCCCATAGCAATTCCATCATATTCTTCTAATAGTTTCTTATTATTTGCTCCCAAATCTGGTTGCTCGTGATTACCATTTCTTTTTATTCCCCAGCCTATTTTTTTGTTTGATAACACAGTCCCTGAAGTTGCTACAGTATTATTTGAATTTTTATTTAATGAAATTATACTGAATGTAAAAATACTTATTCCTATTATTAATATTAAAGTAATATATATAGTTTTATTCTTCATATACTCCCTCCATTTAATTAATCTTATGATTTTAAGCATAAAAAAATAACTAATGATTTTTAATATATGCTAATAGTTATTTATTAACTTTTATATTACATTTTTTATCTACAAATGTTGACAATTTCATTGTTTTCGATTATATTATTAACTGTTCTAATTGGAAAAATAAGGAAATTTTATTTTCCTTTTTTAAATATATTCTATATATTAAACAATATTTTGGAGGGTTATATGTTAAAATTTGTAATTTGTGATGATAATAAATCTGCTATTGATAGATTAGAAAAAATGTTAAATTCAATATTTATTAAAAATGATATTACCGCTTCAGTTGTATTTAGTTCAACTAAAGCAACAGATATAATTAATTACATAAATAATAACCCTGTAGATGTTTTAATTTTAGATATAAATCTTAATTCTAAAATTACTGGTTGCGATATTGCAGATATAGCAAGGAAGAAATCAAAAGACACTTATATAATTTTTTCAACTGGTCATATGGAATATGTACTTCTTGCATACAAATATAAAACATTTGATTATCTGCCTAAACCAATACTTGAAGAAAGATTGGAAGAAACTATTTTAAGATTAATAGAAGATATGAACACATCTCCTGCAAAGTTCATTAAACTAAATAATAACAAAACTATTATTAAACAAGATAATATTAATTATATTAAAAAAGATGGAATGAAATTAGTTTTTTGTACTAACACAAGAAATTATGAAGTATATAGTTCTTTTAATAAAATAAAAGATAGTTTACCTGAAAATTTTATAAGATGTCATAAATCATTTATGGTAAATGTTAAGAATATAAACAATATAGATTCAAGTAAAAATATTATTCATTTTAATAAAAATCAGGAATGCTTTATTGGATCAAAATATAAAAATGATGTTATGGAGGTTTTAAAAAATGGAAATATTTCAAACAATTTGGACTGCATTAACTAATGAAAATGAGTTTCTAATTAAAATAACTAGCTTTCCCATGCTAGTTTTAGAAATAGCTCTTTCAATGCTAATATTTATAACAATCCTAGGTATTTCAGCAACTAAAAAGCAAAAATTAACCTATTTAATTGTATTTTCAGTTATTAGTTTTATTACACTATGGATTATTCCTTCCCCATATAATTCATTTGTTAATTTAATAGCATGTCCAGTTTTAGTTTACATTATTTTTAAAACAACAATACTAAAATCAATATTAGCAGAAGTTATACCCTACCTAATCTTTATTATTATGGGATCAATAGTATTAAATGTAAGTGTTAACATGTTTAATATTAGTGTAACTTCTTTTACTAATGTTCCTATTATTAAAATTACTGGGTCTTTATTTATGTATATTGTAGTATATCTATCCTTCAAACTTATTTCTTCATTCTATATAAATATAACATCACTTGATTACTTGAAGAAAAAAGATGCTATAATTCTTCTTGTTAATATGATTTTGGGAATAGCAGCTATTGCTTTTCAATCATATATTGTTAATATGTATAGTCGTTATATACCTTTACATATAATTATTATAAACATAATTGTATTGTTAGTATATTTTTCACTAAGTATGCATAGTTTATTTAGAACTAGCAAATTAGAAATGACTACTAAACAACTAGAAGAAGAACAATTATATAACAAAACTTTAAATGTTTTATATGATAATATCAGAGGATTTAAACACGATTTTCAAAATATTATGCAATCACTTGGCGGATATATAAGTGCAAATAATATGGATGGTCTTAAAGGTTATTATAAAGATTTACTACCAGATTCATTAAAAATTAATCAATTAGATATATTAAATCCAGATACAATTAATAACCCTGCTGTATATAGTATTTTAACTGAAAAATACCATGAGTCTGATAGTTTTGGAATTACAATGAATATAGAAGCATTTTTAGATATGCAAAATATAAATATGAAAACTTATGAACTTACAAGAATCCTTGGAATACTTTTAGATAATGCAATTGATGCAGCAAAAGAATGTGAAAATAAACAAATAAATGTAATAATTAGAAAAGATAGTAAAGTAAACAGGCAATTATTTATTATAGAAAATACATATACAAACAAAGATGTTGATACAGATAAAATATTTGAAAAAGGTTATACATCAAAAGGCAAAAAAGATAAAGCAAGTCATGGACTTGGTTTATGGGAAGTAAGGAAAATCCTTAAAAGAAATAACAATTTAAATTTATTTACCACTAAAACCGATGAATATTTTAAACAACAATTAGAAATATACTGTTAGTAAAAAGTAGGTCAAGAAACTTTGGTCTTGACCTACTTTTTTATTCTTAAATTAATCTTCTTTAATTAATGATGCAGGCATTTTTGGTTGATGTATTACAAACCATACATAGCATGCTGTGTTTGTTGATTTTGCATATTTTTCTGCAACTTTTGCTAAAAATTTTAACATATTTATCCCCCCTTTTTCTTTTGTATTTTACGTTTATATATATTTAAGTATCTTAATTAATTGATTCCTTTTCCTTTAAATCTTTTTTCTTTATATATTCTTCGTATCCATATTTATTATTTGAAATTTTATATACAAATCTTGTTATTATTATTGTTTGAAAAAGCACTCCAAAAATAAGTAAATTGGAAATTGTTGAATTTTTAATAATTGCTGCAATTATTAAACTTAATGTTAGAAATACATATGACAGTATCTTTTTTATTCTTCTTTCTTTTTTCCTAAGTATTGGAACTGCTTCTGTATCTGCAGGTGCATAAAGAAAACACATTATAATTCCAAATATCCAAACTAATAATATGACTAAATATTTAATATATAATGGTTCTAAAATAATTGATTTACTGAGAAAAGCATTCCCAACATAAAAAAGATTAGTAAAAAAAATACAACCTAAATGCGTTTTTAAATGAACTCCTCCTGAAACCATTTTGTATGGAAGAATAAATAAAACTGATAAAACAGTAAGTTCTATTATATTAAGTATTAAAGCAAGTATAAGCATTATAATAAATTTAGGAATTTCACCTATTATTAGTTGTAATCCATAATTAATAACTTCTGCTCTTTCATCATCAATTTCTGGCATCTTTTTTCTTATTTTTCCGCGTTAAACTATTACATATACTTTCTACCAAAATAAAATCACCTCTTACCTTAACAAATCTTACTAGGCTCAAGATGATTGTATATTTATGATTTTTTTATTTTATAATTTATTTACAAAAATAAAAAAAGTATATATGAAATTTTAAAAATGATATTTCATATATACTTTTTATAGTTTTATAAAACTAACATAATTTAATTTATTTTATTTAGAATTAATCTTTCTGAATTAATCTTTCTGAATTATTCTTCCCATCTTCCATAAATACCACATGGAAGTAGTAGTTTAGAATTTGTCATTGGAAGACCAATTTCACCTGATGTTATTTTTCCTTTATATTCTTTTAAGTTTAATTTTAATAAATTACTTAAAACTTCTGCAGATATTCCTGTTGTATATGAATTGATTAAAAAGAATAATGGTTTATCAGATAATACTTTTGTACATAAGGTAATTAAGTCTGATATGTTGTTTTCAAATTGCCATACTTCTCCGTGATGCTCCTCTTCCATAAGAAGGTGGATCCATTATGATTGCATCATATTTGTTTCCTCTTCTTATTTCTCTATTTACAAATTTAACAACATCATCAACTATGTATCTTATTGGTCTGTCTTGTAGTTTAGAAGATATAACATTTTCTTTTGCCCAAGCTACCATTCCTTTTGAACTATCTACATGGCATACTGATGCACCAGCATAAAGGCATGCAACAGATGCACCTCCAGTATATGCAAATAGATTTAATACCTTAATTTCTCTTTTTGGATTTTTATTTTTTGCTCCTTTTATTTTATCTATCATCCAATCCCAATTAACAGCTTGTTCTGGAAAAAGTCCTGTATGTTTAAATCCCATTGGTTTTATATTAAATGTTAAATCTTTATATTTTACCTTCCAACTTTCAGGAATTTTAGTTTTGTAATTCCAAGCTCCTCCTCCTGTTTTGCTCCTGTTGTATATTGCATTTGCTTTGTTCCACAAATTAGAATAGCTTTTTTCTTTCCATATTATTTGTGGATCTGGACGAACTAAAATTATATCTTTCCATCTTTCTAACTTTTCCCCATTTGCCATATCTAATATTTCATAATCTTTCCAACCATTTGCTACATTCATTTTTTACCTCTTTACTATACTATAATTTTGAAAACAATTTAAAAAAATAATAAACTAAAAACATATTTATTGTTGCAATAGTAACATATGCAGCAATACCAACTGTAACAAATTTGTTTTTAGATACCCAATCCTTAATTTTGTTTTTCTTTTTTGGTGTTTTCTCAATATCTAAATATTTCTCATTTTCAATGAAATCATCTTTTGTAATATCTATCATATAACATACCTCCAATATATTCTATTTATAAAAATATATTCAGAAATATGTATAAATATTCTAACTATTCATCCAATTTTTCTTTTATAATTCTTGCTAATTTTATATTAATTCCTTTTATCTCTGATATTTCCTCTAAGCTTGCCTTTTTTATACCTTCTATGCTACCAAATTTTTTAAGAAGGTCTTTCTTTTTCACTTCTCCAATTCCTGAAATATCATCAAGTTTTGACTTAGTTGTATCTTTATTCCTTAATTTTCTATTGTATTCTATAGCAATTTTATGTACTTCATCTTGCATTAAGGTTATGAAATTCATGAGAGCTTCATCTAAATCTAATTCTTCTTTCTTTTCGTTTATTAATGCCCTAGTTTTATGCTTGTCATCTTTAACCATACCAAATACTGGAATAGATAAATCATATTTTTTAATTGCATTTTTAATTGCATTAATCTGAGTAATACCACCATCTGCTAAGATTAAATCTGGAAGTTCACCAAATGCTCCTTTTGGATTTTCTATAGAATGTTTTAGCCTTCTTGTAACTACTTCTTCCATACATCTTGGATCATCTTGCATAAATACAGTTTTTATCTTAAATCTTCTAGCAAGATTTTTGTTAATTACTCCATCTTTTGCAACACACATCCCAGCAACAATGTAGTTACCAGCTAGATTTGATATATCAAAACATTCTATTTTCTTTGGAACAACACTTAATCCAAGTGTTTCTTTTAGTTTTATAACCAAATCAGTTTTTTCTTTTGCTTTATTATCTAATGTTATTTTTGCATTATTATTTGCCATTTCAATAAATCTTAATTTTTCACCTTTTTTAGGTATTTTTATTTCAATCTTTCTTTGCATTTTATTAGATAATAGTTCTTCTAAAGCTTCTTTATCTTCTATATTACTTGCTACCATTATTTTTGAAGGAACATCTAGTTTTTCTATGTAATACTGTTTTACAAACTGAGATAATATACTTTTTACATCATCTGTATTTTCATAAAAATAGTGTTCTCTTCCTATCATTTTACTATTTCTTACAAAGAATACTTCAATACAAATATATAACTCGTTTTGAGAAAATCCAATTACATCAATTGATTTTTCATTAATGTTTGATACTTTTTGTTTTTCAGAAATTCTTTCAATTGCTACCATCTTATCTCTTAAAAGTGCTGCTTTTTCATACTCTTGTTTTTTTGATAAATCTTCTATTTCTTGTGATAATTGTGAAATTACCTTTGAAGTTTTTCCTTCTAATAAAAGAACAATCTGATCTATTAGTTTTTTATATTCTTCTTCTGTTACATATCCAACACATGGTGCTAAACATTTTTTAATATGGTAATTTAAACATGCTCTTTTCTCACTTTTAAATTTCTTACATTGTCTTATTTGAAAACGTTCTCTTATAAAATTAAGCATTTCTTTTGCAGAACCTGCGCTTGCATATGGTCCAAAATATTTTGCTCCATCGTTTTTTATTTTTCTTGTTATAAACACATTTGGAAATTTTGATGTCACATCTATTTTAATATATGGATATGTTTTGTCATCTTTTAATAAAACATTAAATTTAGGCATATTCTTTTTTATAAGATTACACTCTAAAATTAATGCTTCTGATTCATTATCTGTAACAATATATTCAAAATGATCTATTAGGGAAACCATTTTTTGAATCCTTAAAGTTTTATTTGTTTTCATGAAATACTGCTTTACTCTATTTTTCAAAACAACAGCTTTCCCAACATAGATAATTTTATCATTCTTGTCACGCATTATATATACTCCAGGTTTTTCTGGTAGTTTTTTTAGTTCTTCTTTTATATCAAACATTTATTATTCTATAACCCCTATATATGGAAGATTTCTATATTTTTCATCTGCATCTAGTCCATAACCTACAACAAATTTATCTGGTATTTTAAATCCAACATAATCAACATCTACATCAACTACTCTTCTGTCTGGCTTGTCCAATAATGTACATAGTTTAATACTATTTGGATTTTTCATTTTTAAGTACTCTAATAAATATGAAAGTGTTCTTCCAGTATCAATTATATCTTCTACTACAATTACATCCTTGCCTTGAATTGAATCTTTTAAGTCTAATTTCATTTTAATTTCACCAGTGCTTTCTTCTCCGTCATAACTAGACACTCTTATGAACTCAAGTCTTACATCTTCATCAATATTTTTTGCAAGATTAACTGTAAAGAATACTGATCCTTTTAGTATGCAAATTAATGTAATTATTTTTCCCTTGTATTCATTTTCAATTTGCTTTGCAATTTCTTTAACTCTTTCATTTACTTTCTCTTCATCAATTAGTACTTTTAGCTCTCCCATAATTATTCCCCTTTACATTTTAATTTTTTCTTTTTTCTTTTCTTCTTCTTTTCTTCTTCTTTTCTTTTTTATTTATACTTTATTACTCTTTTTACCTGTTAATTATACTATTTTTATTCATTCTTTTCAACACTAATGAATTAATAATTTAAGTATTATTAACAACATAGCACCAGGTACACCTAATACTCCTACAAAAATTGCAGTAAAAAAATTTAATCCAATATGAAAATTAAAATTACCACCTATTATATTAATTATAAATATCAAAGCACCACCAAGTATTGAATTTATAGCTATTTTTAAAATGTTTTTAAAATGTAAAATAAATTTCCCAAAAATTACTATTGCAATAATGCAAATAAAAAAAGTTATTATAGCATTTCTTTCCATAGGTTTATCCTCCTTAAAAACTTGTACTATAATAACTATTCTTTATTATATTATTTTATTCATTTTATATAATTTTTTAAACTGTTTTAGTTGATTTACTTAATTTACTTGATTTAATGGATTTAAAAAGATAATCAAGTTTTGCTTTAATTGCTTTAATTTGATATGCATAATAATCAATTAGTTCATTTTCTGCTGTTTCAAAATTACAATTTGCAACCTCTAATTCTAATTTAGCATTTATAATTTCCTTTAATAATTCATAATCATTATTATTCTTTAATAAATTACTTACCATACTACATTCTCCTTTTTTAGTAGTATGTTCCAAATAATTAATTATTATACAAACTTTCCATTTTAAAGCCTTTTATATTTTCTTCGCATTCTTTTAAGAAAAATTTATCTGTTTGACCTGCAATATAATCTACTATAATTCTTTTAGTATTTTCACCTTTATGTTCATTTACATAGTCTTTTAAATTATCATTATCAATTTTATTGTTTTCAATTTTATATAAATAACTATAAAATAATTTATTAAATAATTTTTCTATAATGTCTCTATTTTTAGTTGCTTCTTCTGATGCATAAATATTTTTATAATTCCAATCTTGAAGGCCTATTAATCCCTCAAATACTTTAGGTGAAAATGTAAGATATGATTTTCCAAAACTATTTACAATAATATCTTTAATTAAAGTATCTACAATTTTTGAATTATTATTACCTAAAACTTTTGTGTATTTCTTTGGAATATCTTCTCTTTTTATAATTCCTAATTTAATTGCATCTTCTATATCTCTTCCAATATATGCTATAACATCTGCTATTCTTACAACACATCCTTCTAATGTCATAGGAACTATTTTTGAGCTATAATCATCTATTGTAAATGTTTTTTCTAAATCATTTAAGAAATCCTTCTTGGTTTTATTTTTGTTATACTCATATTTATTTTTTAGAATTTCTCCATTATGTGCTAAAATTCCATCTAGTGTTTGAACACTAATATTTAGTTTTTCTACATCTTTTAACATTCTTACACTTTGGCTATTGTGGTAAAAATAACCTATGTTTTCTTTTTTACATATCTCATTTAATAGGTACTCTCCTTTATGACCAAATGGAGTATGTCCAATATCATGGCCAAGAGCAATTGCTTCTATTAAATCTTCATTTAATCCTAAGCTTCTTCCAATAGTTCTTGCAATTTTAGATACTAATTGAACATGAAGTACTCTATGTGTTATATGATCATTTTGTGCAAATGAAAACACCTGTGTTTTATCTATATATCTTGTATAGCCAAGTGAATGTATTATTCTATCTATGTCTCTATAAAATATTGGTCTTATATCTTCTTTATCTTTTTTAAGATATATTCCATCTTTAGATTTGCAAGCATACTTAGATAATACTTTTTCTCTTTTAAGCATATTTTCCTTTGCTAAAATTAAATTATCTTGCATAATTTCACCTCTTAAAACATATATTATTATATATAAAATTTTTAATTTTGTAAACTAATACTCTAAGCATAGAAAAAAGCTATGTAATTAGTTTCCAGTGTCGTTTAATGTCAATACAAATGTAATAAAATATATGCGATAATTTTACTGGTGGTATAATTGATAAAAGAAAAAAGAATAGGATTAGGTCTAACGCAAGCTGAAATGTCAAACATTTTAGGTATTAGCTTAAGGCAATATGTAAGAATTGACAAAGAAGAAGACTTGCCAAGACGTGATGTTTTAAATAAATTGATTGATATTTTTAAACTTTCTGATGAAGAAATCGGATCATATATTAGGGAGATTACGCAAAAAAATGCATAATCTCCTTGCTTTTTTTATTATTTTACTTGCAAATTTCATTTTTACGTGTTAAAATAGTAAAAGTGAAATTTATTATTGACTTGTTAGGAGGTGCAAACATATGCCAAACATTAAATCTGCAATAAAAAGAGTTAGTGTAATTGAAAAGAAAACATTAAGAAATAATATGGTTAAATCTGAATATAAAACAGCAGTAAAAAAATTTGAAGCAGCTGTAGAAAGTGGAAGCAAAGATTCAGAAGAACTTTTTAAGAAAGCTGTAAAATCTGTAGACATGGCTTGCTCAAAAGGTGTTATTAAAAAGAATACTGCTTCTAGAAAAAAATCTAATTTAGCAAAAAAATTAAATAGTATGAAATAATATAAAAAAATAAAGTGATAAAACACTTTATTTTTTTCATTTTTCTTTTATTTTTCACTTTTATTTCACTAAAACATTCTTTTTCTTAAATTTTCAAATGCAAATGATGATGCTATTCCAAATGAAAAAATAACTATTCCTGTTTTAAATAAAATTAGTCCTGCTTCATATGTAAGTAAATTACCTGAATCGTCTATTTATAAATATAATACAATTGATGCTAAAATAAGTATTCCAAAAGATACTTTAAATATATTTAGCATTATTTTTTTTATTCCTTCTTCCATGTTGTTTATAAAATTTTTAATTTGAGTAAAAAAACTTGTCATATTTACCATAAAAAAACCTCCAAAACAATCATACTATAATTTTATGTTAACATATAGTTTAAAAAGTTTCAAAGGTAATTTATGGTTTATTTATTTAATTCTTCCAAGAACAATTTATTTAGCATTTGTGGATTTGCTTTCCCTCTTGTTTCTTTCATTGCTTGTCCTACTAAGAATCCAAGTGCTCTATCTTTTCCTGCTTTAAAATCTATTATTGATTGTGGATTTGCTTCTAATATTTTAAGTACTACTTCTTTTATTGCTCCTTCATCACTAATTTGTATCCATCCATTTTCTTCAATAATCTTTTGAGGATCTTGTGGATTTTCAAACATTTTTGCTAAAACTTTTTTTGCAATGCTTGTACTAATTGTTCCTTTATCAATAAGGATAATTAGTTTTCCTAAATCTTCTGCTGTAAATGGAATATCACTTGCTTCCAATTCATTTGAATTTAGTATTCCTATTACTTCTGACATTATAATATTACTTACAGCTTTTGGATTATTACATACTTTAGTTGCGCCTTCAAATAAATCTGATAATGGTTTTTCCATTGTAAGTACATTTGCATCATACTCTGGAAGTTTAAACTCTTCAACATATCTTTTTCTTCTTACTTCTGGCATTTCTGGAAGTGTTTCTTTAATTCTTTGTTTCATTTCCTCAGATATTTTAATTGTAACTAAATCTGGTTCTGGGAAATATCTATAGTCATTTGCATTTTCTTTATTTCTCATTGAGAATGTTTTACCTGATACTTCGTCCCATCTTAATGTTTCTTGTTCTATTACTCCTCCATCTTCAATTACGTCTATTTGCCTTCCAGCTTCATATTCTATTGCTCTTACAATTGATCTAAATGAACTCATATTTTTCATTTCTGTTCTTGTACCAAACTTTGTATCTCCTTTTTTTCGAACAGAAACGTTTACATCTGCACGAAGAGAACCTTCTTGCATTTTACAATCTGATACATCAATATATTGTAAAATTGCTTTTAATTTCTTTAAATAGCTATCTACCTCTTTTGTAGATCTTAAATCTGGATATGATACCATCTCAATTAGAGGAACTCCTGCTCTGTTTAAATCAACTAAACTTCCTCTTCCATATGGATCATGATTTAGTTTTCCTGCATCTTCTTCTATATGAATTCTAACTAATCTAATTTTTTTCTTTTCACCATTATCTAAATCTATTTCTATAAATCCTTCTTCACATAGTGGCATATCAAATTGTGATATTTGATATGATTTTGGAAGGTCAGGATAAAAATAGTTTTTTCTGTCATTTTTGCTTATATCTGCAATTCTACAATTTGTTGCAAGTCCTGCTTTTATTGCATATTCTACAACCTTTTCATTTAAAACAGGAAGTGCTCCTGGCATTGCCATACATACAGGGCAGCAATGAGTATTTGGCTCTCCTCCAAAATCTGTAGGACAAGAGCAAAATATTTTTGTTTTTGTAGAAAGCTCTGCATGAACTTCTAGACCTATAACTACTTCGTAATCTTCTCTTGACATTTATTTATCTCCTTTATCTTTTCTATTCTTTTTTTGTTTTCTATTTTTTAAATTCCGGTTTATATTTTTCTCTAAACTTTGTTTCTTGTTCATATGTATATGCTGCTCTTAGTAGTGTTTCTTCATCAAAATGTTTTCCTATTAATTGCATTCCTATTGGCATACCATCTTTATCTACTCCACATGGAATTGACATTGCAGGTACACCTGCAACATTTATTGTTACTGTACAAATATCTGCTAAGTACATTTCTATTGGGCTTCCTGATTTTTCCCCTATACCAAATGCAGTTATTGGTGATGTTGGAGTAATTAACATATCATATTTTTTAAATAATTCTTCAAACTTATTTCTAATTACTGTTCTTACTCTTTGTGCTTTTTTATAGTAAGCATCATAGTATCCTGCAGAAAGTACATAAGTTCCAAGAATAATTCTTCTTTTAACTTCTTCTCCAAATCCTTCACTTCTTGAATTTCTATAAATATCTTCTAATGTTTCAAAATCATTTGATCTATATCCATATCTAATTCCATCAAATCTTCCAAGATTTGAGCTTGCCTCAGCACAAGCAATTATATAATAAGCTGCAAGTGAAGTTTTAGCAATATCTAATGAACATTCTTCAACAATTGCTCCCATTTCTTCATATTTCTTAACCGCTTCCATTATTTTTGCTTTAACTTCTTCATTTATACCTTCTCCAAAATATTCTTTTGGAATACCAATTTTAAGTCCTTTTACGTCTTTAACTAAAGCTTTAGTATAATCTTTTTTCTCTAATGGTGCGGATGTAGAATCTTTTTTGTCATTACCTGCAATTATATTTAATAGCATAGCATTATCTTCAACATCTTTTGTAATTGGTCCTATTTGGTCTAAAGATGAAGCAAATGCTACTAATCCATATCTTGATACTAATCCATATGTAGGCTTTAGTCCTACTACTCCACAAAATGAAGCAGGCTGACGAATTGATCCACCAGTATCTGATCCTAGTGCCCAAGGGACTAAGTTTGCTGCAACTGCTGCAGCACTACCACCACTTGATCCTCCTGGTACTTTATTTAAATTCCATGGATTTTTTGTTTTCTTAAATGCAGAATACTCTGTTGATCCACCCATAGCAAATTCATCCATATTAAGTTTACCAAGATAAATCATATTTTCTTCATTCATTTTATCTATAACTGTTGCATTGTATGGAGATACAAAATTTTCTAGCATTTTAGAACTACATGTTGTTTTAACTCCTTTAATATTAATATTATCTTTAATACCAATTGGAATACCTGCAAATTTAGTATCTCTTGAAGTAATTTTTTTTGATTCTTCTAAAGCATCTTCATCTAAAACACTTACAAAAGCATCTACTTCTTTTTCTTTGTCATTTATTCTATCTATATAACTTTTTGTAATATCCTCAACAGTTATTTCTTTTTTATCTAGTTTGTCCAATAACTCATGGACTGTATATTCATAAAGTTCCATTATTTCCTCCTACTTTTTATTTCAATCATTTATTAATAATTAAATATTAATACTTTTAGTTTATTACCTTAGGAATCTTAAACATATTATTTTCTTTTTCAGGTGCATTTTGAAGAAGTAATTCTTTATCTTCAAACTCAACAACCTCATCTTTTCTAAATACATTTGAAATTTCTAGTGTTCCTACAGATTCTTTCACATTGTCTGTATCAACATTTTGTATAATCTCTGCAAATTCTAATATGTCTTGAAGATTTTTTGCATATTTTTCAATTTCTTCTTCTTTAATATTTAAATCTGCTAGTTTTGCTATTTTTAATATTTCTTCTTTGCTTACGGCCATTTACTTTCCCTCCTGTTATTGGGAGGAATAAATCCTCCCGTAACTGTTTTTTATTATATAATTTTTATGCTTAAATTACAAGTGTTTTACTAATCTATTTTCCAATATATTTTAGCCATCTATATCAACCTTTATTTTTAATTCTCTTAATTGTTCTCTAGTTACTTTAGAAGGTGCCATCATAAGTAAGTCTTCTGCCTTACTTGTCATTGGAAATGCAACTACATCTCTTATACTTTCTACTCCTGCAAGAAGCATTATCATTCTGTCTATTCCTGGTGCAATTCCTGCATGTGGTGGAACCCCATATTGAAATGCTGTGTATAGTGCACCAAATTTTTCTTCAACTTCTTTTCTTTCATATCCTGCAATTTCAAATGCTTTAACTAGAGTTTCAATTTCATGACATCTTACTGCACCAGATGAAAGTTCCACACCATCACATACCAAATCATATTGATATGCCTTGATTTCTAATGGATCCTTCGTAAGTAATGATCCCATTCCACCTTTAGGATAAGAAAATGGGTTATGAGAAAATTCTATTTTGCCATCTTTTAATTCAAACATAGGAAAATCCACTATCCAGCAAAATTCATGTTTAGACTTATCAATTAAATCAAGTCTTTTTCCAAGTTCACATCTAATTTCTCCTGCCAAACTTTCTACAATTTTTGGTCTTTCTGCTATAAAGAAAATTGCATCACCTTCTTTTGAAGATGTTCTTTTAAGCATTTCTTTTTTAGCATCCTCTGTAATAAATTTTGCAATAGGTCCTTGGAAACTCAAATCTTCCATAATTCTAAGCCAGGCTAATCCTTTTGCTTTTAATTCTTTTATTGCAAAATCAGTCATTCCTTCAAAGAAACTTCTTGGTTTATCTTTAACATCGTGAACTGCAATTATTCTTACCTTTAATCCTTTAAATGCTTTTAAATCTAAAGTTTCAAATAAATCTGTAACATCTACTATTTCAAGAGGAATTCTTAAATCTGGTTTATCTGTTCCATATTTTAGCATTGCTTCATCATATGTTATTTTCTTAAATGGAGCCTTACTTACTTTTTTACTTGAAAACTTTTCAAATGTTTCAGGTATTACTTTTTCTATTACTTCAAAAACATCTTCTTGTGTACTAAATGACATCTCCATATCTAATTGATAAAACTCTCCTGGTGATCTATCTTTTCTTGCATCTTCATCTCTAAAACATGGTGCTATTTGAAAATATTTATCTATTCCAGATACCATTAAAAGTTGTTTAAATTGTTGTGGAGCTTGTGGAAGTGCATAAAATTTTCCTGGATGAACTCTACTTGGTACTAAATAATCTCTTGCACCTTCTGGTGAAGAAGATGTAAGTATTGGTGTTTGCACTTCTAAAAATCCAAGTTCTGTCATTTTCTTTCTTAAAAACTGTATTACTTCTGCTCTTAATTTTATTTTTTCTAATACTTCTTTTCTCCTTAAATCTAAATATCTGTATTTAAGTCTCAAATCCTCTCTTATATCTTTTTCTTCTTTTATTTCAAATGGAAGCAGTTTTATTCTTTTACCTAAGATTTCTATAGACTCAATAAACACTTCAACTTCTCCTGTTTTCAGTTTCTTGTTTAATGTATCTTGACTTCTTTTTCTAACAGTTCCTTCTACTCTTACAGTTGATTCTATTGGAATATGTGAAGCAAATTCAACATCATCTTTTTTCCCAGATGTAACTACCTGTGTTATTCCATACATATCTCTAATATCTAAAAAAACAACTCCTCCTAAATCTCTAATTGTTTCTACAAATCCTGAAATTATTACCTTCCTTCCTACATCAGAAAGTCTTATTTCATCACACTTATGTGTTCTATATTTTTTCATAATTATCTCTCCTTTTCATACTTTCAATATTACTAGATAGATAATATTGATTTCCGAAAAGGTTTTTTTGTATCAAACCTCATTTCTCATTTCCCCTTTCCTTTTTCAAAAGTATGACAATAAAACGTTTTTTAGGTATAAAAAAACGTCCTACTGCCAAATGCAGGGACGAATTATTTTCCGCGGTACCACCCTAACTTGAAAGAATAATTATATAACTTTAAAATTAACAAACTTAATTATAATATATATTCTTTCCACTTTATTAAAATTGCTCCAATGTGTTGCGTAAACTATGTTTATTTAAACTGCTCTCAGCCGGTGACAGTTATTCTCTTAAAACAACCTCTAGTTACTTTCCATCTTCATCACAATATTTATTATTAGTCTTTATTATACTATACATATATCATTTTGTCAATTTTCAATTATCCTTCTATAATATTTCCAAATATCTTTCTTGTTAAATCAGTTAACACTGGAATTTCATAATCATCAACATTATATGCTTTTATACAACCAATAACTACAAAAGCTATATATCCAAGTGTTATTAGAATATTTATATATTTTATAACTGGTATAAATCCAAATATAATAGCAGCGACCATACATATAACTGAAACTGTTGTTGCTTGAGATGCATGAAATCTTGTTATTCTTTCTGAATCTTTAAATCCAAATAAAATAATTAAACCTCCAATAAATCCGAAAATATATGCAATTACACCTTTTATATTCTCATTCATACTAATCCCTCCATTTTTTTCTTTTTAATTTAAACTATGTTTACTTAAACTATATTTATGTATTTTTATGTCTGTATGTTTTTATATTTATGTTTTTTATGTTTTGCATTAAACATCTATACTTTATTTTTATATTATTTAATTCATTTTGTCAACTTGTTATTATAATTATATTCTTAATATTTCCAATTTGTTGTAAATATTATTGCAAATTATACTATTTTATAGTAAACTTATTCTATTAGAAATATATTTATTACAATTATTTTAGCTATTTTAACTATTTTAATTGTTTCATAAAATGGAGGTTAAGTTATGTTAGATATAAAATTTGTAAGAGAGAATCCAGACTTAGTAAAAGAAAATATTAAGAAAAAATTTCAAGATCACAAATTAGGTCTTGTTGATGAAGTAATTAAATTAGATAAAGAATATAGAGAGTATCAACTTAAAGGTGATACATTAAGAATGGATCGTAATTCATTAAGTAAAGAAATAGGAAACTTAATGAAAGATGGAAAAAAAGATGAAGCTGAAAAAATAAAAGAAAAAGTAAATTCAATTAATAACGAACTTGTTGAAATAGAAAGTAAAACTGAAGAATATTCAAATAAAATAAAAGAAATAATGATGAGAATTCCAAATATAATTCATGAATCTGTTCCAATTGGAAAAGATGATTCAGAAAATGTTGAAAATGAAAAATTTGGAGAACCTATAGTTCCAGATTTTGAAATTCCATATCATACAGAAATAATGGAAAGATTTTCAGGAATTGATTTTGATTCTGCAAGAAGAGTTGCGGGAAATGGATTCTATTATTTAGTAGGAGATATTGCAAGACTTCACTCTGCAGTTATTTCATATGCAAGAGACTTTATGATTAATAAAGGTTTTACTTATTGTGTACCACCTTTTATGATTAGAAGCGATGTTGTAACAGGTGTTATGAGTTTTGAAGAAATGGATGCTATGATGTACAAAATTGAAGGTGAAGATTTATACTTAATTGGAACATCTGAACATTCTATGATATGAAAATGTAAAGGACAAATTCTTCCAAAGAATGAACTTCCATATACAATGACATCATATTCACCATGTTTTAGAAAAGAAAAAGGTGCACATGGTATTGAAGAAAGAGGTGTATATAGAATACACCAAATTGAAAAACAAGAAATGATAGTTGTTTGTGAAACAGCAGAAAGCTATGAATGGTATGAAAAAATGTGGTCATATACAGTAGAACTATTTAGATCATTAGATATTCCTGTAAGAACTCTAGAATGCTGCTCAGGTGATTTAGCAGATCTAAAAGCTAAATCATGTGATGTTGAAGCATGGAGTCCAAGACAGAAAAAATATTTTGAAGTTGGAAGCTGTTCAAACTTAACAGATGCTCAAAGTAGACGTCTTGGAATTAGAATCAAAGGAGAAAATGGTAACTATTTTGCGCACACACTAAATAATACTGTAGTTGCTCCACCTAGAATGTTAATTGCATTTTTAGAAAACAATTTACAAGAAGATGGTTCAGTTAAAATACCAGTTGCATTAAGACCATATATGGGTGGAATTGAAAAATTAGTTCCTAATAAATAGTTTTATGAATTAAAAGGGTGATGTTTTTATGAAAAATAAAATTGATTATAAAAAAATATTAAATATACTTTTAGTTATAACTTTAATTATATTAGTTATTGTTGGAGTTATTATTGTAAAAAATCCAAATGCTCTTTCAGAAAAATTACAAGACTTAGGAACAAGCCCTGAAGATATAAGAATAAATAAAGAAAATATTAATAAAATGATTTGTTATGTTATTTCTTTAATTGTTGCACTACTTATATCCATTGTACTTTTAAAAATGTTAAAGTATCAAAAAACAATGAGAATAATAATCATTATTTTAATAATACTTTCAATTGCCTTTTTTATATCAACATTTTCTGTTTCTGTTGTATCTGTTGTAAGTATTTATACTAAATCGCCATCAAACTCATATGGAGGTCTTGATCCAGCTTACATAGAAAGTTATAAACACTATAAACACTATAACATTTATAATAAGGAGATAAAATAAATGATTATTAAAAATCCAAAATTTGAAATATCAGCAGTAAGTTCTAAACAGTATCCAAATAACAACTTACCTGAAATTGTTTTAGTTGGTAAGTCTAATGTAGGAAAATCTTCTTTTATTAATACAATGATTAATAGAAAAAACTTAGCTAGAACGAGCTCAGAACCTGGAAAAACAAGACAGATTAACTTTTATAACATTGATAATAATTTTTATTTTGTTGATCTTCCTGGTTATGGATATAGTAAAATGAGTAAGCAAGAACAAGTAAAAGTTGGTTCATTTATTGAACAATATTTAAAAATTAGAGAAAAAATTTCATTAATAATATTTTTAATAGATATAAGGCATGATCCAACTGAAAATGATAAACTTATGTATGACTATATAATAAATAAATCAGGGAATCACCCTTGTATAATTCTTGCAAATAAAGCAGATAAGTTAGCACCTACAAAAGTAAATCCAAGAGTTTTAGAACTTCAAAACATCTTAAACCCACTTAAAGATATAACATTTTTGCCATTTTCTGCAGAGAAAAAAATATATACTGAAAATGTTTGGGATGAAATTGAAAAATATATATAGTATATAAAATAGTATACAATATAAAATAGAATACAAAAAATAAGGCTATAATATAAGACCATAAATTAAACATAAATAAAAATGCTACATAAGTAGCATTTTTATTTATATTCCCTATTTGTTTTTGTTTTATATTTGCTTATGTTTTTTTATTTATCTATTCCATAATCGTCATCTTCATCAATAACATATGAGCTATAATAGTTTCTCTTTGCATTTAAGTTTGTTTGTGGAAGTCCAATTTCATCCATTGTTTGAGAAATTCTTGTTTTTCCAGTAACAAGTTCTTTAACTGTTTGTTTTAATTCATCTGCATTAAACATCTTTTTTTTATCAAAATGTTTTTCAAAATAATCTATAATTTCTCCCCTTGTAACATATGATGTACTTACTGCTGTTACCATATTTAAAGCGTCATGATAATTAAACGTTTTTCCCATAATATCTCCTCCTGTTTTTGATTTTTATATTCTATCACATTATGTAGATTTATACAATACTTATTTATTTATAAATTACATTTACTAAATATAATCCATGTGCAGGTAATGTTTTACCAGCTAAATTTCTGTCTTTATTATTGATTATATCTGGTATTTGTTTTGCATCAATTTTTCCGTAATCCAACATCTACTAATGTTCCTGCAATAATCCTAACCATATTGTATAAGAATCCATTTCCTGTAAGTTCAATTATTATCTTTTCTCCATTTTCTTTAATCTCTGCTTTGTATATTGTTCTTACACTACTTTTACTGCTTGTACCACTTGCTTTAAATGAACTAAAATCATGTTCTCCTTCAAAATACTTTATTGCCTTTTTCATTTCTTTTACATTAAGTTTAATAGGCATGTGATATTCTAGATCTCTATAAATTGCTGTCCCATGTTTAGAATTATTAATTATATATCTGTATGTTTTTTCTTTTGCATTATATCTTGCATGAAATCTCTCATCTACTTCTTCAGCATTTTTTATTACAATACTTTTTTTAAGTTTAGAATTTAATGCATAAGGTATTTTTTCTATATCAATATCACTTTTAGTTTTAAAATTTGCTATTTGTGATATTGCATGAACTCCGCTATCAGTCCTTCCGAGATGCAATCAAATCTACTTCTTCACCTGTTATTTCTTTTATCGCATTTTCTATTTCTCCTTGAATATTTAGTTTGTTTGGTTGTTTTTGCCATCCTCCAAATTTTTTACCATCATATTCAATTTCTAACTTAATATTTCTCATTTTTTCTCCTATATTACTTATTATTTTATTAATACTACTATAAACTTTTTCATTAAAATTTATTTAGAAATAGGATGCCTATTAAAAGCATCCTAAATTTTAATTTTTATTTTCCTTTGTTTTTTTCGTTTTTTTTACTCTGTTTTTTTTCTTTTTTTGATCTTCATTTCCAAATCTTTTTGTTACTATGTTTTTAATTAATATTTGTTTTAATGCATCTTCATTAACATCAAGTATTAATGTACCATCTTTTGCAATTGAAATCTTTCCTGTCTCTTCTGAAACAACGACTACTATTGCATCTGATTCCTGGCTCATTCCTATTGCAGATCTATGTCTTGTTCCTAATCCTTTAGAAATTCTTTTATCATTTGAAAGTGGTAAAAGACATGCTGCAGATTTTATTTTGTTATCTCCAATTATTACTGCTCCATCATGAAGTGGTGTTTTTGGATTAAAAATATTTACTAATAACTGTGGTGATACTTCTGAATTCATAATAATTCCAGTATCTGCAATATCTTGAAGTTTTATATCTCTTTCTAATACTATTAGCGCACCCGTTTTTGATTTTGCAAGTTCAGTTGCTGCAATTACTACTTTGTAAATATTTTCTTTTGTTTTTGCTTCTAAATCTGTATTTATTCCAAAAAACTTTGTTACTTTACTAGTACCGAAGTTGTTCTAATCCACGTCTTATTTCTGGCTGAAATATTACTATTAATAAAATAACTCCATACATCATAAATGATGTAAGCATACCATTTAATATATACATATTTAAAATTTCACTTAGAAGTGTTGCTATTAACAAAAATAGTATTCCCTTAATTAGCTGCCAAGATCTTGTTTTATTTACTATTCTGATTAATTTCCAAATTAAAAATAGTAAAATAAGTAAATCAATCACAAGCGTAATAATACTTATAGGATGATTTTTAATATCTTCAACATACTTTAGTACACCATCTTTATAAAAATTAAAAATCGGTATTGGATTTGTCATTTGTTTTCTCCTATTTATTACTATTATTTTATTTTACTAAACTAAATATTAAAGCAGCACCTGCAGATAAAACCATTGCTGCGCAAAGAATTCCTGCTATTATTCTTGTTGCTAATTTTTGTTTATCTATCTTCTTTTTTGCCATTTTATATTTCACTCCTTTAAAACCATATAAACATATACTAACACAATAGAGTATTTTTTTCAATTAAATTTTAATTAATTTTTAATTAATTATTAATTAATTTTCAATAAATCTCTTTTAAAATAAATATCAACTAATCTTTTTTGCTTTTATTTTTATTTTCTAATTTCTGCACCTAACTTAATTTCAGCATCTGAAATAATTTTATTAAATATTCCAGTTACTTCTTCATCAGTTAGTGTTTTTTTGCTATCACTAAATGTTAAAGAATATGCTATAGATTTTTTGTCTTTAGATATATGTTCTCCTGTATATAAATCAAATACTTCAATTTTTGTAAGTAAACTTCCTGCAGATTTTTTAATTTGCTTTTCTATTGTTAATGACTCAATATTTTTATCTACAATAAACGCAACATCTTTCTTTATACTTGGAAACTTAGAAATTTCTTTATACTTCATTTTTCCAACTTTTTTAGAAAGTAATTTATCAAGATTTATTTCAATAACATATACATCATCTTTTGAAATTTGAGGATGAAGTTTTCCTATTATTCCAACAGGATCTGCATTTACAGAAATAATTGCACTTTGACCACCATGTAATTCATTTGGGAATTCTCCTTTTATGAAGCTATATCTTCCATTATATCCTAAATAATCTAATATTTCTTCTACTATTCCTTTTGCAATATAGAAATCAACATTTTTAGTATTACCTATACCTTCATAGTATTTTCCTGAAATAAGCACGCCTATTTTTTGTTCTTCAATATATTCATCATTTACTTTTCCAAATCCCTTACCTATTTCAAATATAGATACATCTTTATTTCCTCTATCTGCATTATATTCATATATTTTTAAAAGTGATGGTATTATGCTATATCTTAATGTGTTTCTTTCTTCTGTTAATGGATCTAAAAGTTTTATTTTTTCAAAATTATCTGTTGTAAATTTACTTGCATCTTCCTCATTTACTAAAATATATGACATTGTCTCATTTAGTCCTAAACCTATCATTTTATTTCTGATTTCTCTTATGGTTTTATTATATTTTCCAGTTTTTAACGCTAAACTTGGTAATTTACCTTCAATATTGTCTACTCCATATATTCTTCCTACTTCTTCAATTAAATCTTCTTTTATTGATATATCCATTCTTCTTGTAGGAACTGTAACTGTAATTTTTCTTCCATCTAACTTATATTCAAATCCTAATTTTCTGAATACATTTAGTGTTTCTTCATCTGGTATTTTAATTCCAAGTAAATTGTTTATATCTTCAAATGTTATATCAATTACTTTTGGATCCTTATCTTGTTTATCATATACAACTGTTCCTTTTAATATTTTTGCATCTGCATATTTTTCAAGTAGTACACATGCTCTTTCAATTGCCATATATGTTCTATTCGGATCTAATCCTTTTTCGAAACGATTGCTTGCTTCACTTCTTAAGATTTTTTTAGATGTACATCTTATTTTAACACCATCGAAATTTGCAGCTTCTATTAATATATTTTTCGTATCTTCTTCTACTTCTGTAGAAAGTCCTCCCATAACTCCAGCAAGTCCAATTGCTTCTTTTCCATTAGATATTACTATATCTTCTTCATCTAATGTTCTTTCTATATTATCTAGAGTTGTTAGTTTTTCATCTTTATTTGCCATTCTAACTTCAATTTTATTACCAAGTCTATCACTATCGTAGAAATGTAAGGGTTGCCCTACCTCAAGCATTACATAGTTGCTAATATCTACAACATTATTAATTGGTCTTATTCCACTTGCTATTAATCTGTTTTTTATGAAATTTGGGCTTTCTTTAATTGTTACATCAATTGCTTTTTTTGCTAAGAATAGTTTGCAATTTTCAGTATTTATATCTAGTGAAAAAGAATTATTTACATCCTCGTCAATCTCATTATGTTTTAAATCAATTTCTTTAACTGGCTTATCATATATTGCACCTAATTCATAAGCCATACCTAATATACTTAATAAATCTCCTCTGTTTGCAGTAAGTTCAAAATCAGCAACTTCATCATCCATTTCAATATATTTAATTGGATCTCCACCTACTGGTGCATCTGCTGGAAGTTCATGGATACCTGATTTATCTTCTTCTTTTAAAAACTTTTGGTCTAATCCAAGTTCTGCAATAGAACATATCATTCCATTTGACTCTTTTCCACGAATTACACCTTTTTTTATTTCAAATCCACCAGGTAAAACTGCACCTGCTTTTGCAAGTATAACTTTAAGTCCTTTTCTTACATTTGGTGCACCGCAAACTATATCTAATACTTCATCTCCAACATTAACCTTACAAACATGAAGATGATCTGAATCTGGATGATCTTCACACTCTAATACCTCTCCTATAACAAGATTTGTTGCATTTATTAATTTTTCTGCTTCTTCATATTCATTTCCTACTCTTGTCATATCTTCTGCTAAAGTTTTTATATCTACATCTATATCTATATAATCACTAACAAAATTTTTACTTAGTTTCAATTAGTCCACATCCTTTCTATCAAATTCTTCAAGGAATCTTACATCATTTGTATAAAAATATCTAATATCTGGTATTCCATATTTAAACATTGCTAATCTATCTAGTCCTGTACCAAATGCAAATCCTGTATAGGTATTAGGATCATATCCATTCATTTTAAGTACATTTGGATGTACCATTCCTGATCCTAAAACTTCTATCCATCCTGTTTGTTTACAAATATTACATCCTTTTCCTCCGCATTTAAAACAGCTTACATCAACTTCATAGCTAGGTTCTGTAAATGGGAAATAACTTGGTCTAAATCTTAATTTAGTATCTTCACCAAGCATTTTTTTCATAAATACTTCTAAAGTTCCTTTAAGATCTGCTAAACTGATATTTTTATCTATCAATAGTCCTTCTACTTGGCCAAATTGATGTGAATGTGTTGCATCATCGTCTCTTCTATATGTTTTACCAGGACAAATAACTCTAATAGGGCTTTTTTCTTCATTTGCCATCATAACTCTTGCTTGAACAGCAGAAGTTTGAGTTCGAAGTAGATGTTCTGGATCTACATAGAAACTATCTTGCATATCACGAGCGGGATGTCCTTTTGGTAGATTTAATCTTTCAAAACAGTACTCATCTGTTTCTAATTCTGGTCCATCTACAACGTCATATCCCATAGATACAAATATATCTTCTATTTCCTCAATTATTCTATTTATTGGATGCTTACTTCCTCTTTTTACTTTAGTGCTTGGGAGAGTTATATCTATAGTTTCTTTTTCTAATTTTTCATTTAATTCCTTTAACTCAAGTTGCTCTTCTACTTCTTTAATCTTAGCTTCTATATCATCTCTAACGCTATTTACTAAAGCTCCTATTTTTGGTCTTTCTTCTTGAGATAAATCTTTCATTCCTTTTAAAAGTGCAGTTAATTCTCCTTTTTTACCTAAAAATTTTACTCTTACATTTTCTAGTTCTTGTAAAATTTTACTTGACTCAATTTCTTTTAATGCGTTTTCTTTAATTTTAGCTATTTGTTCTTTCATGAAATCATTCCTTTCAATAAATTCATTTTATACAAAAAATCGTCCTATATTAGTTATAGGACGACTATTTTACCGTGTTACCACCTAATTTTATTAACTATTATTATTTTAATTAATAATAATTAACCTCTTATGCTTTATAACGTGAGCAAAACGCTTATACCTACTTATAGTTCAATATAAGACCTATAAAGTGAAATTTCAGATAAGCAAGTATTGAACAGGCTTACAGCCAGTGACCTATTCTCTCTTAAATACTTTTTTGCTTTCTTACTTTGCTTTATCATAGCGGTTCTTTTTTCAAACTTTAATTATTTTATCATATTTTTATATTATTTACAATAGGTTTATTTGTTTTTTAATAGATCTCTAATTTCTTCTAATAAAACAACTTCATCAGATTTTGGAACGATTTCTTCTACTGGTTCTTCTTCTTCAATTTTTTCGCCTTTTTTCATTGCTTTCTTTTTAGCTTTTTTAGCTAATCTTTCCATTCTCTTTCCTGCTCTTGCTATTAATTTAATAATTAAGAATATACAGAATGCTACTATTAAGAAATCAATTACATTTTGTATAAAGTTTCCATATTTAACTTGAGCATCCCCAATTTGAACACTTAGATTTGTGAAGTTAACTCCACCCATTGCCATTCCTATTAATGGCATTAATATGTCATCAACTATTGATGTTACTATTTTTCCAAATGCTCCACCAATAATTACACCGACAGCTAAATCAATTACATTTCCTCTTGATATAAATTCTTTAAATTCTTTAAACATAATAATTACTCCTTTTATTTCATATTTTCATTTTCTATTTCAGCTACTAAGTCTAACCTATCTTGATGTCTTCCTCCTTCGAATTCTGTTGCAAGCCACATTCTTAAAATACATATTGCTTGATTTACTGTAACATAATCTGCTCCAAGTGCTAACACGTTTGTATTATTATGCATTCTAGAATATTTTGCTGCTTCTTCTACAAAACAAGGTGCACTTCTTATTCCTTTGAATTTATTTGCAACCATTGCCATTCCATATCCTGATCTACAAATTAGAATTCCTTTATCACATTTTTGACTTTGTACTGCTTTTGAAACTTCTTTTGCAATATCTGGATAATCTACTCTTTCTTCTGAGTATGTTCCGAAATCTTTATAAGGTATTTCTTTTTCATCTAAGTATTTTTTGATTTCTTCTTTCAACTTAAATCCACCATGATCTGCTCCTATTGCTATCATAATATACCTCCTATATACAATTTTCGATATAATAATACCATAGATTACAAAAAAAAGAAATAGATTTTTCTATTTCTTTCTTTTTTATTTGTTTAATTATTTTTTCCTATATAATAATTTTTCTTTCCTCTTTTTATAATTAGGAAATTATTAATTAAAAAGCTTTCATCAATCACTGTTTCTAAGCTATTTACTTTTTCTCCTTTAATTTCTATGCTGTTTCCAGTTACAAATTCTCTTGCTTCTCTTTTACTACTTGCTGCTCCTATATCAACTAATAAATCTACTATATTTCTATTTAGTTCAACCTCTTTTATTTCATTTCTTTTAAAAGCATCTATAATTTCGTCTTCATTTAAATTTGTAAAATTACCTTTGAATAAAGCTTCACTAATCCTTACTGCTCTATCTAATTCTTCTTTTCCATGTAAATCAGTTATAATTTCACATGCTAATTTCTTTTGAGCTATTCTTAAATGTGGTGCTTCATTATGTTCTTTCATAATATTATTTATTTCTTCAGGTGTTAAAAATGTAAATACTTTTAAATACTCTTCAACTTTTTCATCTTCTGTATTTATTAAGTATTGATACATTTCATAACTAGATGTTTTGTTTTTATTAAGCCATAATGCATTTCCTTCACTCTTTCCAAATTTTTTTCCATTTGAATCAAGTATAAGCGGCATTGTAAATCCATATGCTTGCTCACCTGTCATTTTTCTAATTAAATCTATACCAGTTGTAATATTTCCCCATTGATCAGATCCAGCTGCTTGAAGTATTACACCTTTATTTTTAAATAAATATAAATAATCATATCCTTGAATTAACATATATGCAAATTCTGCAAATGTAATTCCACTTTCTAATCTTCTTCTTATTATATCTTTATCAAGCATATAGTTAACATTTATGTATTTTCCAACATCTCTTAAGAAATCTGTAAAAGAAAATTTACTCATCCAGTCATTATTATTTACAACTTCTACATCTCCACCAACTATTTCTTTTACTTGTTTGCTTAATCCTTTTAAATTGTTTTCTACAGCTTCCTTAGATATTATTTCACGTTCTGCAGTAGGGCGAGGATCTCCAATTAATCCTGTTGCTCCTCCTAC
>JAEEGL013307655.1_pt1 | contig 27875 bp, 25 predicted proteins | sample 9134231 | NCBI WGS metagenome assembly JAEEGL01 (sample SAMN16246548, study PRJNA631951) | gut metagenome | biome: gut microbiome; feature: rumen; material: fiber-attached | host: Bos | place: Iran: Karaj | collected 2018-10
CTGAAGCGGACACTGCCGTTCGATCGGTTATCCGTCATCGACGACTCGCTCCTGGAGGTCATGAGCCGACAAGGTGTGAATATCATCACGTGTGCGTCGCTCCTCTTTATGGGGATGGTCGATCAGGCCACGACCTTCGCCGAGAACAAGGGTGGAGGAGGCGGCCACAGCACGGGAGGTTGGGGACGTGACAAGGACGAGGATGACCGCCAATGGATCCAGCGCTGCCTGGCACGCTCCCGCCAGATGATGGCCCCTCCGGGACACAAACTCAAGCGCTGAGTGCCATGACACTCAATTGAATTCAAGTGAAACCATTAACAACAGTATCGACATGAAAAGACATTTGATAATCCTATCCGTCCTTTGCCTGACGGCCATGACGCTCCGGGCACAGGACACTTCGACAGTCCATCAGAATAGTCCGGATTCCGGCGCCCGGATCCGGGCGGTTTACGACTGCGAATGCCATCCCCGTCCGGTTAATGACTATGGCGGACTGAACTCCCTCCGCCAAAGACTTGCCAACCCTTCCTGGGACGGAAAGTCATCCCTGTTCGGATCCATCGGCACGGGGTTGAAGGTCGAGGATGGCAAGATCGTCCCGTTGTCAAAGAAATCCGAATCCTCCGACACGGTTTCTCCAGTGACATCTTCCACAACTTCTGTACAGGGAAATGCCAGCCCGCTGAAGCCTTATCATCAGCAGATGGAGAGGGGAGAAGTGCCAATAGGTGCACCGGTCTTCATCTTCTTCCATCTTTCCGGAACGTATGTCACAGACTCCCAGCAACTGCTCAACGTGAATGCGGCAGCAGACCTGGCCATTGCCCATAACCTGATAGTGCGGATTACCGGTGCGGCTGATTCGGCAACGGGAACAGTGGAGAAAAACGAAGCTCTGGCAAAAGCCCGAGCAGAACACGTGGCCTCCTTGATGAAGAAGAGGGGAGTAGCGGAAGAAAGTATAGAAATATTGTCCCACGGTGGGACAGCTTCATACGAGCCAGTGTCAGCAAACCGGAACTGTAGGATTGAGCTGTATGCCGAATAAAGAATGTGCCCCCATCGCTGCGGCGGTGGGGGTATCTGTCATTATACAACCTGGAGGGCGGAAGGGACCGCGAACTCGACGTCATTGAGTATTTCTTCCGTGACTTGTGCTAGATTCCAAAGTGCATCTTTCTTAGAATCGCCTTCCGTCCAGTCGCAGTATTCCAACTTGTCGTAGGGGAAGGTCATCATCCGGCCGTCAGCGAAGCAGAGGGATAGATGGAAATACTCATTCTCGCCGTCATACACAAGCGAGAAGAATTCCATTGTCTCGACAATGCCCATTATACAGGCATTCTCCCTGCTTTCAATGGCCTTGGCAATAAAGATCCTAATATCACCCCGGAGCAGGTCGTAACGGTTATATGTGGGAATCTGTACGACCTTGGTTGCAGGCTTGGAAATCTGGTATATCTGGCCATCAACGATGACAAGCCCCTGTGCTGTTTCAGGTCGACCGGTTAGCAGTTCGGAAACACTGACCTGCAAGGCCTCAGCGAGGCTTTCAAGCTTAGTGACAGTAGGATTACCCTTGACGCTGGTAAGTAGGTTGCTAACTGTACTGCCCATACGGTTTGCTATGTCAGAGAGTCGAAGGCCCTTGGCCTTGATGATTTCCCTTAGGTTTTGTTCTATATCTGTCATGTTATTCTGTTTCTTGGCACAAGGTAAGAATTATTAATATATTATCCAAATACAAATAAGTTTGAATAATAAATTATCTTATACAAATCGGTAATCCTTTACTGATGCTAAACAAATTGGTGAATTAGATCAAGGCCGTATTCCGTAACTTGAATCTGGGTCCGTTACCGGTAGCGCTAAAAAAATGCTGGGGATAGATGCTGATGAGATTTACCCTGGTCTCGTCGGCCACTTGGATGCAGAACAGCGCAGTACAATCCTTCCGGGTGGTCTTAGACGAGGAAGAATCCCAGAAATAGTTCCTTATACTGACTTCTCCACACGGCCGTGAAGATGACGAAGAACCAATTCCGCCGCATGAGCATAAGCACTCGTACACTAGCTGGAACGGATACCGGCGTGTCTTCAAACACGCGGAGCGGAACTTCTCTTTCCAATAGTCCACCGTGGGCAGGATGCACCGGCCCCCGCGTAGAGTTCGGGGTGGATTTCCTGAGCGGTCATCGAGTCAACAATCATGCTTCAGGAAGGTCTTTCATGTCGTCCAGCCGTCTGCCAATGGATTACAGAGCCGAAAATAATCTGTAAATAAAGAAAGCAAAAATGCTCATTAAACGTAATCCTCATAGAAAAAATGATTAAATTTGCATATTATACCAGTAGTACGTAAAGTCGTACGCCATTCGCCTTTACAAAGGCTTCCTGGGATAGGAAGAGTATAAGACGAATTATTGTTCCTCGTTATTAGCAATATTATGCGAGGAGTTAGAGTATTATGATTGGTTAGATGACCTATACACCTTCCTAGGTGATTGGGAATACTAAACTTTAAGGAGTATTTCTGCTTGAAAACACGGGTTCAACTCCGAAGGCACAACTTCCAATGTGCCAGAGCATTAAGAAAGGTTTTTGTCTATTTATTGCATAGGCAAGGGCGAAGCCTTTACTATCAAGAAACAAACAACAAACAGTTATATGAGCATTTTCAAAGACTATAAATTGTTGATCATCAGCGTGATTAGGACTTTCAACAAGGCTATTCTCAACAGTTGTTTATTATCGTACAAATCGTAAAATATAAATGAAAGCCGTATAATACTTCATAACTGATCGAAAAACAGATAAATGAGCCTGAGATAGATCAATAATTTCTAACATGTGTATATTAAGACGTACAAGAATGATGAAAAAGATAATGCTCGTGTTCGGAACAAGACCAGAGGCTATTAAGATGTGCCCGCTGGTAAAGGAGTTCCAGAAATACCCAAATGTTTTTGAGACAATTGTGTGCGTGACGGGACAGCACCGAGAGATGCTGGACCAGGTGCTTACCATTTTTGACGTGAAGCCGGACTACGACCTAAACATCATGAAGCAGGGTCAGGACCTCTATGACGTGACGGCCCGTGTGCTCACCGGTATGCGCGACGTGCTCAAGGAGTCTAAGCCTGATGTGGTGCTAGTCCACGGCGACACCACCACCAGCACAGCAGCAGCCCTTGCCGCCTTTTACCAGCAGATCCCCGTTGGCCACGTAGAGGCCGGTCTTCGTACGCACAACATCTACAGTCCCTGGCCTGAGGAGATGAATCGCCAGATAACCGGCCGCATCGCAACCTACGACTTTGCGCCCACACCTCTCAGCGAGAAGAACCTCCAAGAAGAGAAAGCGCAGGGCCGGATCTTCGTCACTGGTAACACTGTCATTGACGCCCTACACATGGTGGTCGATAAGCTCAAGAGTGATAAGTCCCTTGCCAACGAACAAGTCAATGTGCTAAAAGAAGCTGGTTACGACATCACCCGCCTCAATGGCGGCAAGAAGCTCGTTCTCATCACCGGCCACCGCAGAGAGAACTTCGGTGAAGGCTTCATCAGCATGGTAACCGCAATGAAGGACCTCTCAGAGAAGTACACCGACGTGGACTTCGTGTACCCGATGCACCTTAACCCGAATGTTCGCAAACCCATTCATGAAGTCTTTGGTGAAGACTTAACTCGCCCCAATTTCTTCTTCGTTGAACCGCTCCAGTATCTGGAGTTCGTATACCTCATGGAGAAATCCACAGTCGTTCTTACAGACTCCGGCGGTATCCAGGAAGAGGCCCCTGGCCTCGGAAAACCGGTGCTTGTTATGCGAGACACCACAGAGCGCCCCGAGGCTCTGAAGAGCGGAACAGTCCACCTTGTGGGAACCAACCATGACTTAATTGTAAACGAAGTGAGCACACTCCTTGACGATGAGGATGCATACGAGAAGATGAGTAAGGCAGTTAACCCATATGGAGATGGAAAGGCCTGCTCACGAATCGTTCGCGCGCTCAAAGGTGAAGCCGTTGATAGATATGAGATTAAGTGATTGATTAGGAATAATATAAATAACAATTTGATATGATTAATGTAATTGGACTGGGCTATATAGGTTTGCCCACGGCTTTAATGATGGCCTCTCATGGTGTTGATGTTATTGGCACAGACTACAACAAAGAGCTTGTTGCGACATTGAACGCAGGTAAGACTACCTTTAAAGAAGATGGTCTCGATGAATTGTTTCAAGCTGCAGTGAAAGCTGGGATCAAGTTTACCACTGAGTATCAAAAAACGGATACCTACATCGTGAGTGTTCCTACGCCTTACGACAAGTTCAGTAAGAAGGTGGACGCTTGCTATGTAGTAGCAGCCGTTAAGGAAGTGATGAAACACTGCCCGAAAGGTGCAACTGTGGTGATTGAATCCACAGTAAGCCCTGGAACAATTGACAAATTCGTGCGTCCTGTTATAAAAGAGAACGGCTTCAAAATTGGCGAAGACATTAACCTGGTTCACGCGCCGGAGCGCATTATTCCTGGCAACATGGTATATGAACTACTTCATAACAACCGCACCATCGGGGCCGACTCTAAGGAGATTGGTGAAAAAGTCAAGAACTACTACGCCTCTTTCTGCCAAGGGGAGATCGTTGTTACCGACATCCGTACGGCTGAGATGACCAAGGTCGTAGAGAATACCTATCGTGCTGTGAACATTGCTTTTGCAAACGAACTCAGCCGTATCTGCCGCCACGACAATATGGATGTGTACGAGATCATTAAGATCTGTAATATGCACCCCCGTGTGAACATCCTACAGCCTGGCCCTGGCGTTGGCGGCCATTGCATCAGCGTTGACCCCTGGTTCCTCGTTGGTGACTACCCGCAGTTGGCTAAGGTGATTGACGAGTCTATGAAGACCAACGACTACCAGCCGGTGTTTGTTCTGGAAAGAATCCATGAGATTATGGAAGAGAACGGCATCACCGACAACCGCAAAGTGGGCCTCTATGGCATCACCTACAAGGAGAACGTTGATGATGTTCGCGAAAGCCCCACCCTTCAAATGATTGACATCCAGGAACGACATTTGGCTCGTCCGCTAAAGAGCTTCGACCCGTTCTTCACCCAGAAGGAGATTGTCAAGAACCAGATCTTGGATTTCGACCAGTTCCTTAACGAAGTGGATATGGTGGTTATTATGGTGAAGCACGACCATATCAAGCAAAACTGGGATAAGCTGCGAGGCAAGGTTATCCTTGACTGCCACAACATCTGCCCGATGGAAGGGGTGTATCACATTTAAGATTATAATAGCTTCTACGAGACAAAAGGTTACAGCTTAATCCTTTAAGCTCCTCCTTGTTTATGTCTGATTTCACCAGTACGAAAAAGCGTTATGACCACTAACTGATAATTGTTTGCCCCTATCGTAAACACTATATAATTGAATAGATTCGCCTTGGACAGAATGATCAAAATCCTTTTTGTTCGGAGTGTCTATGCAAACGTGGTAGAGGATAGCATTATCGTTATTATTCGGTAATTATACTATGCCAGAATCACTGAATATAAAAGTCAAAACAGCAACAAAATGGTCAACTATTGGGGAGGTCGCAGCTAAATTAGTTACGCCAATCTCCAGCATGGTACTGGCGCGATTGCTAACACCAGATGCATTTGGTGTGGTAACAACGCTGACGATGATTATTACCTTTGCGGAGATATTCACCGATGCCGGTTTCCAGAAATACATTATTCAGCATGAGTTCATTGATGGCCAGGATCGTGACGAGAGTACTAATGTGGCATTTTGGAGTAATCTTGTATTATCGTTGGTAATATGGGGTATAATAGCCATCTTCAATGCGCCACTTGCTGCGTTGGTGGGCAACCCCGGCCTTGGTCATGTACTGGTTATCGCATGCGTCTCTATCCCTCTAGCAGCATTTAGCAGTATCCAAATGGCTTTGTTCCGGCGGGATTTAAACTTTAAGATACTCGCAAAAGTGCGGATAATTTCAGCTCTTATACCTTTACTAGTAACAGTTCCTTTAGCATTATGGTTACGCAGCTATTGGGCTTTAGTAATTGGTATAATTACTGTTAATGTCGCAAATGCTGTCTTACTTTCTTATTACTCTAAATGGAAGCCTCGTTGGTTCTATAGCTTTACAAAGTTGAAAGAAATGTTTTCTTTCACTGTGTGGAGTATGATAGAAGCTATAACCATTTGGTTAACAGGTTATGTGGATGTGTTCATAGTTGGTACGATGTTGAGTCAGTATTATTTGGGTCTTTATAAAACATCATCAACCCTAGTTGGTCAACTAATGGGGCTTGTCACAGCCATCACAACTCCTATTCTTTTCTCCGCGCTGTCTAGACTTCAAAATGACGAAGTGGAGTTCCAACGTCTATTCTTTCGTTTCCAAAAGTTAGTTGGTCTACTTGTCATTCCTCTTGGTATGGGATTGTTTCTCTTTCGAGACCTTGCAACTAGACTAATTCTGGGGAATCAGTGGATCGAAGCATCGGGCTTTGTCGGTCTTTGGGCATTAACAAGCGCGATAACCATTGTCCTAAGTCATTATAGTAGTGAGGTGTATAGAGCAAAAGGTAAACCTAAACTTAGCGTATTAGCCCAAGTCCTTCATATAGTTGTGTTGTGGCCGACAGTGTTAATTGCTGTTAAATATGGTTTTGAAGTCTTGTACACTGCACGTTCGCTTGTGCGGCTAGAATTGATTGCTGTTAACCTTGTCATTATGAGCGTGGTAATAAAAATACCAGTCAGTAAGATGATAACAAACGTTCTTCCTTCATGTCTTGGAGCTATATCGATGCTCTTTATACTTTTGCTCCCGTCCTCAAACAGTCTTTGTATCAGTATTTTATATGCGATGCTTGCTATGGCTTTTTATTTTGCTGTAGTGATGCTATTCAAGGAAGAACGGATGTTATTGCATAACTTACCGAGTTATGTAAAGAAATAAAGTTTATTATTTGTGTCATACAGGTAATTATGGTGAATTCTAAAGGATACATTAAGACGTCTGTCTTTCCATTCAATATGTTAGACTTGTACGTGATACTTTGGTGTGTTTATTTGCAACAAGGGGTGTTATTCCCTGAAGGAAGTGCTATATATCAGTCGATATTGATGCTGATATGGTTTATATCTATTTATTACGCAGTTATTTCATTGACACATTATAAGAATCCCATCTATTTCAAAGGTTTGGGATGGCTCTTGTTCGTTTTCTTCATATATGGATTAGTTTTATTGATAAGTGGAGAGGAACTTGTTATTTTCGAAGTTGGGTCTAGGGTACAAAACTTTAGTTATATAAAGGGTCTTTTTAATTCATTACTTCCTATATATCCTTTTTATGTATTTGGAAGAAAAGGTTATTTTACGAATAAACGTCTAATCATTTATCCTGTTGCATTTGTAATTCTTTCTATCAGCTCATTCTTTGCATATCAAAGTTCCGCCTTAATAGACAGTACGTCGTCAGAAAGATTTGAAGTCACAAATAATATGGGTTACTCGTTTGTAGCCATAATTCCGCTTCTAGTCTTACTAAAACGAAATTTGTTGAAGTATATTTTATTCGCAGTGTGTGTTGCTTTTATCCTATTAAGTATAAAACGCGGAGCTATTGTGACAGGCTTGTTTGCAACTGTTGTTTTTATGTTTAGCTCTTTAAAGAACAGCAAACGAGGTGTAAAGTTCGTGGCATTCTTATCTGTTATAGTCATTGGTCTGGGCATATATTTCCTAGCATCAGACTTAATGCAAAATAATGCCTACTTTCAGAGCAGATTGGATAGGAGTTATGGAATGGATGATTCATCTGTAAGAAGTATCATCTATAGCGGTTTGTTGGAGCATTTTTGGGACAGTAAGATTCTAAACCAATTATTTGGAAATGGAGCATTTGCAACAACAAAATTCGCCATAAACTTTGCTCATAATGACTGGCTTGAGATTCTGATAGACCATGGCGTTTTTGGGATATTATTATATATTACATATTGGATCTGTTTCTATAAAACATGGCGATTGTCAAGAAATAAAAACGATGCAAGTATTTCGGTATCCATTTTACTAGTTATGCTTATTTATTTCGTAAAATCATTCTTTTCCATGTCATATTATTCAATGGAAATGTACGCTACATTTACGCTAGGTTATTGCTTGAGTCAGTTATCCGTAACATCCAATGAACAGCTCGACTATTAATTATTTCGGATTATGCAACATATTCTTGATTACATTAAGGCTCCGAAAAATCTCGGAGATGCTTTGGTAAAAAACTTCGGACAATGGTTGCCCGACAGTACATACATCAGGCTTCGTTTCCGCTTTCAAATGGGGATGCGATTAAACTTAAAGACCCCCAAATCTTTTCAAGAAAAGTTGCAGTGGTTGAAGATCTATGACCGCAAACCTTTATACACAACGTTGGTAGATAAAATCAAAGTGAAAGACTATGTTGCCGAGAAAGTGGGAAGTCAGTATGTAATACCATTATTGGGTGTGTGGAATAAGCCAGAGGATATAGAGTGGAAGAAGCTTCCTGACCGCTTTGTGCTTAAAACAAACCATAGCGGTGGCAGTACGGGTGTTGTAATATGCAGAGATATAACTACTTTTGACCAACAGGAGGCCATCGACAGGCTGAATGCATCATTGCGTCAGGATGTTTATAAGACTCTGAGAGAATGGCCATATAAGGATGTGGTCAAGAAAGTCTTCGCTGAAGAATATGTGGAGACTCGTCCCAATGTGAAAGATTTGCCAGACTATAAATGGTATTGCTTCAATGGTGAACCCAAATACTGTCAGGTAATACAAGATCGTACCACACATGAGACCATCGATTTCTTTGACACGGAATGGAGACATCAGGAGTTTATCGGTCTTAACCCTAATGTGCACCACGCCACGGAAACGCCTCCCAAACCATCTAATCTAGAATTGCAGCTTAGTATTGCCAGAGAGCTTTCAAAGGATATCCCGTTCTCTCGAATTGACCTATACGAAACAGGGATTCATATCTACTTTGGAGAGATAACTTTTTATCCCGCTTCTGGATTTGGTGTGTTCCGCCCTGATCAGTACAACGAGATACTTGGAGATATGCTAAGACTACCCAGTTTGAATAGATGCGACTGATTATTAGGATGTTATAGATTCCTTCCAATATCAAACAAGGAATAACCAATACCCGGATAATTGAATATAACACAAGTTTGGCAAATAGATAAAGCCCCCAATTGAATAAACAGCCAATATGAGAATTCTAATTGCAGGCGATTTCTGTCCACGCGACCGAGTATCGCAATTATTTGAAAGAGGCAACTATGAGTCGGTTCTAGGAGAAACGCGCGAACTTACATCGCAAGCTGACTTTTCGATAGTTAACTTTGAGTGTCCAGTGGTCGACAAAGGTTTTAAGCCTATTTCAAAACATGGGCCTAACCATGGTTGCTCTCCTCATGGTGTAGATGCCATTAAGTGGGCGGGGTTTAGTTGCGTAACCTTGGCCAATAATCACTTCCTTGATTACGGCGATGATGGTGTTAGAATGACTATTGAAACGTTAAATAAAAAAGGTATCAGACATGTCGGGGGCGGAAAAAATATTGAGGAAGCGTCACAAGTTCTCTTTCATGACATTCAAAGTAAACGACTTGCGATCATCAATTGCTGTGAGAACGAATTCTCTATTGCCACAGAAACGACAAGTGGGAGCAATCCTCTCAATCCAATCCATCAGTATTATATCATACAAGAAGCACGAAAAAAGTCCGATGTTGTACTTGTAATTGTCCATGGAGGGCACGAGTTGTTTCAGTTGCCATCAAAACGAATGGTTGATACCTATCGTTTCTTTATCGATTCTGGTGCTGATGCCGTGGTTAACCACCACCAGCATTGTTTTAGCGGTTACGAGGTATATAAGGATAAGCCGATTTTTTATGGATTGGGGAATTTATGCTTTGATTATCGAATGAGTCACGGAAAAGATTGGACAGAAGGATATGCTGTATTAATAGACTTCTCATCAGATTTCTCTACATTTAAGATTTATCCTTATCGACAGTGTGGAGAAAAGGCAAAAGTAGAATTACTCCAAGAGAATGCATTTGAAGAGAGAATAAAAGAACTAAACAGTATTATTTCCGACACAGATTGTTTGGCAAAAGAGGTAGACAATTATTATGCATCCTGCGTTAAACGATATAGTAGCATATTTGAACCTATGTATAACAAATATTACCTTGCTGCAAGATTTAAGGGGCTACTTCCCTCACTGATTGGCAATTACAGAAAGCTTTCGGCTGAGAATTATATTAGCTGTGAGGCACATAGGGACATACTTATGTGGTGGCTTAAACATAAATAAATAGTATATACAATGAGTCATAAGGATTTGTATCGGATTGATAAATAACGTAATGGAAAGGGGCATGCGCTCCGCTATCTCTGGTTGCTTCGTAATGCTCAAAGTAGTCGCGGCATAATTAGTCTATTATATAAATGGTATATGAACCAAATGATGTTACGCTACGGTTTGGAGATTCCTTGGAATCTAAAAGTCGGAAAAGGTCTCTACCTTGGGCATGCATATAACATTACCATCAACCCTAATGCAATTATCGGAGACTGGTGCAATATTCACAAAGGGGTGACAATCGGACAGCAAAATCGAGGTAAACTTAAGGGGGCACCAATAATTGGGGATAGAGTTTGGATAGGAGTTAATGCTACAGTAGTCGGGCATATTAAAGTTGGCGATGATGTACTGATAGCCCCTAATGCTTTCGTAAACTGTGATGTGCCCTCTCATAGCATAGTACTGGGGAATCCGTGTGAGATACACCATAAAGATAATGCCACAGAAGGATATATCAATTTTGTAGAATAGCGAATATGGATTATATATTGAATAATAGAGAGTTCATCATTTTTGGCGTTGATCATTATACACCACTTGGCGCAGTGCGTACACTTGGCGAAAGCGGTTATAATCCAATTGCCATACTAATTAAGAATGGCCACAATCCTGTGATGATTAACAATAGCAAGTATGTGAAGACTTGCCATATTGTTGAATCGTTGGAGGAAGGATATAAGCTTCTTCTCAAGACTTATGGGAACGAGGCCGAGAAACCTTTTGTCATAACAAGTGATGATAAGACAGAGTCTTTCCTGGACTTGCATCACGATGAGATGATAAAGCATTTTATATTCTTCCACTCAGATAAGCAAGGCAGAGTCACATGGGTTATGCAAAAAGAGAATATGCTGAAAGTGGCGCAAGAATGTGGAATACAGATTCCGATGTCGACGTTCGTAAAAGTTGGAGAATTAAACCATGGCATACCATATCCAGTGATGACTAAGGCTTGTAGTGGATTGGGAGAGCAGTGGAAAGATATCGTCTTTATTTGCCATAATGAAGACGAGTTGAAGGATGCTTATTCCAAAATTAAGATGGATACCATTTTGCTTCAGCAATATCTAATCAAAAAGAATGAGCTATGCCTAGACGGAGTAGTCGCATGTGGCGGGAAGGTAGTTTACTTCCCTTTGCAGACTCAGTACCTAAGAATGACTGAAGAGGCATACGGTACATATATGAAGGTTTGGGAGTTTGAGGACAAGAAGATCAAGGACCAGTTAGAGGCTTTTTTTGCAAAAGTTCCATTCAGTGGTATCGTATCAGTGGAGTTCTTGATTGACCAGAACGATAAGCTTTACTTCCTTGAAGTGAACTTCCGTAATTCCACATGGAACTATGCATATACAGTTGCCGGTTATAATCTGCCGCTCACTTGGGCGGAATCAGAATTGGCAGGTCATCTGGTTGAAGAAAGATGTAATGGTAAACCGCTACCTATTACTGCTATGGTTGAATCGGCAGATTTATTAGCTCATGTAATTCACGGAAAGACTTCGATTGGGCAATGGATTAGAGATGTTAGACATTGTGACTGTTTCTATTTCTACAACAAAAAGGACAATAAACCATTCTGGAGAAGAGTGCTTGCTTACGTCAAGCATTAAACTGTGAACGATGAAAACCTGCTGGTTCAAAGAGAATAGCGTCTTCATTTGGACGCTTTTCATTGCTATTTGTGTAATCGTCTTTGGTGCTGTTTATAGCAGCACACTTGGCGAAATTGCAAGCCGCTTTATGAGCTGGGTGAGCCATTACTTTGGCTGGCTCTACATCCTCTCAATAGTTGCCTTTATAGGCTTTTGCATTTGGATGGCGGTTGGCAAATGGGGCTCTATCAAACTTGGTAAAGATGATGACGAGCCTGAATTTAGTACATTTAGCTGGTTAGCTATGCTATTTTGTGGCAGTACTGGCATTGGCCTGGTGTTTTGGAGCATAGCGGAACCTCTGTCACATTATGCGGTACCTCCGTCTGGTATTGAGCCTGGCTCCATGGATGCAATTAATTTCTCTATCCGTACCTGTTATTTACACTGGGGCATAACTCAATGGGTCTGTTTTGCAGTGGTTGGTTTGGGAATTGCTTATTTTCAGTTCCGTAAAGGTAAAAATGCTCAGTTAAGTAACTTGCTTACGCCTCTGGTCGGCGAAAAGAGAACTAACGGATGGTTTGGACGTTTCATTGACGGCTTCTCCGTCGTGGTTTCCTTCGCTGGTGTTGCGACCTCTCTTGGTTTAGGAGTCAGTCAAATCTGTGGAGGTTTGGAACACTTGTTTGGAATCCCCAAGACTCAGGAGACCATCATGTGGATAATTATCTTTATCACCTTAATATTCATCATTAGTGCTATTACTGGCGTGTACAAGGGTATTAAGATTCTGTCTAACTTCAACACCTATCTGGCACTTGCTTTATTAGTTGTGGCGTTCTTTGTAGGGCCCAAGATTACTATCCTGAATAATCTGACAAACAGCGTTGGTCAACACATTCAGTATTTCTTCAAAGATGTGTTTATGATCAATGCATTTGGAGATAACGAATGGGTAATGAATTGGCGCGTGTTCTACTATGCTTGGTTCGTTGCATGGGTGCCGTTTGTCGGTATGTTTGTGGCAAGAATCTCTAAGGGACGTACCATAAAGGAGTTTGTTTTAGGTGTAGTACTTATTCCGACTTTGTTTACCATCGTTTGGTTGGCCGTTTTTAGTGCCATTGCTTTGAGCACTGTTCAGGGATGGAGCCTTGAAAACGTACAGCAACTGATTGCTTCACCTGAAACGGCAGTGTTTATAGTATTTGAACACTATTCATTGAGCAAGGTGATTTCAGTTATGATTATCGTATTGCTGGGCGTGTTCTTCATCACTTCCGCCGACTCTGCGACCTATTCGTTGAGTGTAATGACCTCCAATGGGAGCATCAATCCTCCAACTTACAAGAAGGTAGTTTGGGGTGTGGTTGTAGCTGCAATTGCTTATATACTGCTTTCTGCCGGCAGCTTGAAACCACTGCAAACAATCTCTATTGCAGCCACTTTGCCTTTCCTGTTTGTAATGATAGCGATGATGCCGGCTTTGGTGAAAGAATTGAAAAAAGAAAAGAAGTAAGTTGTATGAAAAAGGCATTGTTGTCGCTATTCTTGGCAATCATGGCTTTTGACGTCATGGCTCAGGTCCCATATTTTGCAGGCACTGTAGGGGATTCCAAATTGTATGGATACACCTCTCTAAAGGTACGCCCAGGTATTAATGCGCAGGAAACCTATAGTTGTCTTCAATATGGAATTGGGAACTCTGTTGCTGTTGGCACAGATCTTTATACCGGAGTTGGCTCGGCCTATTGGGGCTTCCTTGTTCGCTATGGGGCAAAGATTAGTCCGTGGTTCGGTATAGGTGGTCAATTAACCCCTTCTTTTGACTTGAACGACAATTTCAAGTATAGTTATATCACGGGAGCCATTTATATGAATGGACAGTTGACGCAAGATGGGAAACTGTTTTGGTGCTCAAATACTTGGTTGGGATTTAATAAAGTCGCTGACGATACGTTTATTAATTGGGAGTATCTGGGATATTCCTTCTCGCTAAAGAACGGCCATAGCATCACACCTATGGTGGGCGCAATCCACTCGTGGAAGTTTGATCAAGACGTGGATATAGCTGCAGGCATGTATTACTCGATAAAACAATGGAACATCTACCTGTGGGGCAATGACCTCATAAAGGATAATCCCAGAATTGTGGTGGGGATTGATTTCGCTTTCTAACTTTTTGATAAGTATTCAGAATGAACAGAATAGTTGTCATAGGTGGTGATCATCATAACACATTAGGCGTGATTGAGAGTCTTGGGCAGAAAGGCATCAGGTCATACGCCATCTTATATACTCCATATAAAAAGTGCTATGTACCACATAGCAAATTCGTGGAGAGTGGCTGGAGCTGCTCGGAAGAAAAGGAACTTGTTGATTGTTTGAAAGTCAATTTCGACGACGCCAAAGAAAAGGCAGTTATCGTTGCGACAAATGATATCGTTGCTGATATACTTGACCGTCATTATGAAGAGTTAAAGAATATCTGTATCATTCCTACTGTTGAACCGGCTGGTTCGCTGGCCACGATAATGAGCAAGGAGTACATGTCAAACCTTGCACAGAAGGTGGGACTTCAAGTGCCCAAAACCTGGATTCTTACAGATTTATCGATACCCACAGGTATAGAGTACCCGATTATCACAAAGGCTATTTCGAGCGTTGCTGGGACAAAAGAAAATATCAAGGTTTGCAGAACAGAGGCAGATTTGCTTTCGTTTATTAGAGACCGACGAGGATGTAGTACTATTCAAATACAGAAATATATTGACAAGGAGTTCGAGTTTCAGTTACTGGGGGTGTCAATCAATCATGGAGAGACGGTGATTATTCCGGGCAGGACGCATATAGATCGTCCCAACGGATTAGATAATACTTTTTTCCTTTATTTTGACAAATATGAGGCTTCTTTGCAGCCATTAGTGGATAAAGCTATTGATTTCGTGAGGAGGACAAAGTATTCCGGTCCGTTCAGTATAGAGTTTCTTCGCGAGAAAGTGACAGGAGAGGACTATTTTACAGAGATGAATTTTAGGAATGATGGCAATGCTTATGTGGTAACTGCTGCAGGGATGAATATTCCCTACATTTACTACCTTTCTCAAGTAGGTGGAGATTATAAACATGAAGTATGTAACTCATCTGTCATTCGTACGTACATTGTTCCAGAGTTCTATTATTTCACTAGGTTTATGGCCGGAGAGGTAAGGTTTAGAGAATGGTGGAAAAATATGAAAAAAGCAGATTGCTGTACAACATTTTTCAAGAAGGATAAAAGAGCATTCTTTTGGTTTATGGCAGTGGGAGCATGGAAAAGAATTATTCCAAATCAATTATAAAACTGTCTAGATAGTGCTTCTATTTCATTGTTATGGCTCAGAAAAAAAGATTATTGTTGTTTATAGATTCTATAGGGTATGGAGGAGCACAAAAACAATTTGTGTGCCTGTGTCGTCTTCTAAAAAACGCAGACTATGATGTGAAAGTGCTTGTCATTTATGATGAGTTTGACTTCTATAAACCATTTCTCGAAGATATAGAAGTTAATTGTGATCATGCGTCAAAGAACACATTTAGGCGTCTGTTTAGGATTCCACGATTAATTAAGAAACAAAAAGCAGATGTGGTCATCTCATATCTTGATACACAGTGTATTCTTGCTTGTTTGGCGAAGATGACAAGTAAATTTAAGCTCATTGTTTCAGAGAGAAACACTACCCAGCATGTCGGGTTTAAAGAGCGTATAAAGTTTTGGTTATTTAGGTATGCTGATTACATTGTGCCAAATTCGTATACTCAGGGCCGTTTCATATCGAATAATTATAAAAACCTCGCTAACAAGGTAAAGGTGATAACCAATACTATCGACCAAGTAACATTCTTCCCTTCGGGCAAATACGCTTATAATGATACGCCAGAAGTGATTTCAGTAGGAAGGAATCTTTATCAAAAGAATTATTTGGGGATGGTAGATTGTGTCAATATTCTAAAACAGAGAGGCGTAAAAGCTCATTTTACTTGGTATGCAGGGATAAACGGTGATGACGATTATCATGTGAACGTAGAGAAGAGAATAAAAGACTACGGTTTGCATAATACTATAACTATAAAAGAACCTACAAATAAGATTGCTGATTGCTATCGCAATAGCGACTTCTTTTGGCTTGCATCGTTCTATGAGGGTTTTCCAAACGTGTTGTGCGAAGCCATGATGTGTGGACTGCCAGTCGCATGTGGAAAGGTCTGCGATAATGGTGATATAGTGAAAGATGGAGAAAATGGTTTTCTGTTTAACCCACACAATACTGAGGAAATGGCAAATCAAGTGCAAAAGCTTCTTAGTCTCACGATTGAGGAGAGGAAATGCATGTCAATTAAAAACATAGAACGTATAAAAGAGTTATGCTCAGAAGATCGATTTAAAGAAAAATACGTACAGTTAATAGAAAACTAACAATGGGAATATTAAGTAAAGCATATTATCACACGTGGAATATTGGTTTTGTAGAAGCAGATGTGAAAGACGTCGTATCATCTTATGATACGATAGTTGAGGTACATTGGGTGAAGCATGATTACAAAGATCGCTTCTTTGCCGACCCTTTTATCTTGTCAGTTGATCATAAGGAGATTCGGGTTTTAGTTGAGGATTATCCTTACTATGATAAAAGAGGGATGATTAGCATGCTGGTTATTGAGCGCCAAACATATAAACTGAAGGAGAGAAAAGTGATATTGAGGCAACCATTCCATATGTCGTATCCTTTTATAATGCGGATGAATGATGAGGTATTATGGGTCGCACCTGAGGCCTCACAAAGTGGGAATCTTTATTATTACACGATGAATCCAGTTACGATGAGGCTAGAGAACCAAAAGGTGTTGATGAATGAGCCTTTACTTGACTCTACCATCATGGAATATGAAGGATTGTTTTGGCTTTTTTGCACCAAACGTGGGGATGATTCCAATAAGGATTTGTTCATCTACTATTCAGAAAAACCCGAAGGTCCCTGGAAAGAACACACAAAGAATCCGGTAGTAAGGAATCCTGCTATGGCAAGGCCGGCCGGATATATGGTGAAAGTCGGAAATGATGTGTTTCGTGTTATTCAAAAATGTGATAAATGTTACGGGGAAGCTGTCATTATTTCAAAGATTGTCAAACTCACCACATCTGAATTCGAAGAGGTGTTCGTGAAAGAGCTGAGGGCTCAAAAAGATGAGTATTCCAGTAATTTCCATACTTTAAATAGCCTAAATGGTATCACAGTAGTTGACGGAATCAAACTGCAGTTTGCGCCTATGAGGAGAATCATTTATGAAATCAGAAACAAGTTAAAAAGATAGAGTCATGCTCATATATTTTTACAGGTTTAGTAACTGGCTGTACAGACATGGTATACCATTGTTGCCTAAGTTTATTTGGAGAATTCAGTATCTGCTCTATAATTGTTCTGTTCCGGGAAGTTGCACCATTGGCAAAGGAACTAAATTTGGTTATGGCGGCATTGCGGTAGTGCTGCATGCACGCACCGTAATTGGTGAGAATTGCATGATCGGCCAGGGCGTGACCGTTGGCGGGAAGAGTGGCTGGCATGAAGTACCCATTATCGGCAATAATGTAATAATTAATGCGGGAGCAAAGATTATCGGCCCCGTTAGAATTGGCGACAATGTGGAAATAGGAGTAAATAGTGTTGTGGTTAAAGATGTTCCATCCAATTGCATCGTAGCCGGAATACCTGCAAGAATTCTCCGAGCTAATATGACAGAAGAAGACTGGAAAGAAAAGAATAAATATAAAGAGAGAGGGGAGGATGATTTCCCCGTAACACCAATGAAATAACAACATATGATTAATCAATGAAAAGAGTATTAATTGTTGGGACTGTACCGTCATCTGCTGGCGTGGGAGGGGTGACGATTCATGTCGAGCGATTACTGGAATATCTGGACAAACAGAATATTCCATATGAGTTATATGATTACAAGAAGAGTTCACCTTTAAGAATAATAGGTAAAATTAGAAAAGCAGATGTTGTGCATCAGCATATCTGCAATCCTTACTATATGTATTTCATAACGCTGTTGTCTACCCTCTTTCAAAAAAAACTGATAACAACTTTTCACGGCAAGTATGTTGAGGGGGAACAAAAACCATGGAGTATAATTAAGCGTTCAATAAAAAAGTGTACAGTGCCCATTGTATTGAATGATGAGAGCTACAAGACGTGTATCTCTCTGAATTCTAATACGATACAAATACCCGCGTTTATACCGCCACAGAAGGAAGAAAAGCTTGACATGGACATTGTAAAGGAGGTTGATGATATCCATTCGCATGGTCAGAAAGCGGTTGTTACATATGGCTATGATGCTATATATGATGTGAAGGGTAATGAGGTTTATGGGATAGATTTCTTAATTAATTTCTTCAAGGGAAACAATACATATCGGTTGATTGTGTCAGATCCCTTGGGCAGTTACAGTAAAAAATATAGAAATGAAGGCGCTTATTTTATAGATCACCCTATGCCATTGTATGAGTTGGTTAAGATTGCAGATATTTTTGTCCGTAACACATCAAAGGATGGAGATTCGTTGTCTGTAAAAGAGGCAGTTTATCTAAAAAAGAGAACGTTGTGTTCTGATGTGGTCGTTCGTCCACAAGGAGTGGAGCTTTTTAAGTATTCAGACAAGGAATCATTTGAAGCATGTTTGGAGAGAAATGACAAGCCGGAGATAATCAGTGTGACCAGTGGAGAAGAGAGAATAGTTGAATTATATGATAGTATTATAAAGAATAACTCTTGATATGGTATTCTGTGGAGATATTGCCCTGCCGTGCAGTGGGCTATCGATTGATATGCCCGAAGAATTAAACAAAAAACAATGGGTGGCTAATCTTGAAGGTAGCTTAATAGAGGAGCCTGAGGTAAAGGCTTATATTGGACAGCAAAAAGTGTTCAATAGCTTGTCGGCTATTAAAGATCTTTGTAAAGCGCTGAATATCAGAGTATTCTCAATGGCAAATAATCATATAGCCGATTGCACGCCAATAGAGGACACTATTAAATATGTGGATGAGTTAGGTATTGCTCATATCGGAGCTGGCAGACATTTGGATGATGCTACCAAACCGTTTCGTTTAGAAGGAAAAACGCTTTTGAGTTTCGGCTGGGATGTGATAAAATGTCCTCTTGTTACAGATAGGTCGAGTGGTGTGAATCCATATATCAGGGAGCATGTTTTGCGAGTAGTTCGTAAGGCTGTCAATGAAGGAGATAAAGTGATTTGTATCTTTCATTGGGGGTATGAGCTAGAGACGTACCCTTTGCCATACGACAGGAGTATGGCACACGAGTTAATAGATATGGGAGTTCAAGCTATTATTGGCTGCCATGCTCATCGAGTACAACAAATTGAATTCTACAATGGAAAGCCTATAGTATACGGATTGGGAAACTTCTTGTTTCCTCATAATACCTATTGGAATGGACGTTTACGTTTCCCGGATTTTACTCGAAAAGAACTGGCTTTTGAAATAACTGATAGCGACGATTATATCACTCACTGGTTTGATTTTGATAAAGAAAGAAATCGTCTAGTATATGAGAGGAGTGAGCGTATTTCACAAGCCAATAATTCTTTCTATGGGAATGCGGAATATACAGAAATGACTGCCCCGGATTATGATTGTTTTTTTGCTCATCATAGACATCACAAAAAACTAATACCCATATTCAAGAGTAATGAATCGAGTCTGTCTTATAATGCAAAAAGAGTATATGTGAAATGGAGAGGCAAAGTGATTGACCTCTTGGTAAAAATGAATCTTAAGGCAAGATAGAAATGAAACAAGCTATATATGAAAGGGCCCCATATTGGATGCAGAATTTGGCTGTAAATTTGATGGGGTTTGTGATAAAGCGACGTCGATACAACCATCATTTTTATGAGGAATTGAAACGCTTTGAAGAGGGGAGCTATGACCCAAAAACAGAGCTGAAAAGATTCCTTCTTGAAATAAAAAATGTGAAGGCATATCGGAGTATATTTACGCCTCAATTGATAGAAAAGTTGAATAGTAATTCTAATGATGTCTATTCGGTGCTTGAGGAATTCCCCATCATAGGGAAGGCTGCAGTGAAGGACCATATGGAAGACTTCATAAACAAAGAGTATGAGGGTAAACTATTCACCATGCGGACAAGCGGTACTACGGGTAGCGGTTTAGCCTTCCCATATCCTATTGACTTTGAGAATAAGCAATGGGCGATATGGTGGCGATATCGCAGAAGATGGGGAATACAACTTGACACCTGGTGCGGTTGGTTTGGTGGAAAAAGAATGATAAACCCCAATAGCAACCGCCCTCCATATTGGCGCATTAATAATCCTGGGCGGCAAGTGATGTATAGTAGCTATCATCTGACGAAGGTCACTGTCAGCCTTTTTTATGAGGATTTAAAGCAGCGTAATATCGAATGGCTTCATGGATATCCCTCCCATATAGCCAAGTTTGCATCTTTGATCTTGGACGAAGGATTAGAACCATTGAAATGTATTAAGTGGATTACAACAGGAGCTGAAGGCCTAGTTGGCAATCAAATATTGTTAATCAAAAAAGCTTTTCCCACTGCGCACATAGGCCAGCATTATGGTCAAAACGAGGGAGTATCCATAATGAATAAGTTCGACGATAGCTCGTGGGAGATTGTTGATGACTTTTCTTATGTTGAATTTATACCAGTAAAAGTTGAGAATCCGAATTTATGCCGTATCGTTGGTACTGGTTTTTTTAATCCGGCATTTCCGCTGGTCCGTTATGATACAGGTGATTTGGCCGAAGTTGAGTGGAAAGATCTTGACGGCGTAAAGATACCAGTCGTGATAAGAATCGATGGCAGGACAAGTAATACAATCAAACAGCCAAGCGGACATGAGATTACAGAGGCAGCATTGAGTATTGTGTTACACGATTTTGACAACATAGCTGAGGCCCAATTTCATCAGATTGCTCCGGATAAAGTTGTATTGTGGGTTGTAAAAGGGAAAGGCTATTCAAATACGGAAGAATCTGCTCTTAAAGCCTCTTTAAAGAAAGCCTTCGATAACGACATGAAAGTGTCATTAAAGTATGTCGACGCAGTTATGCGTACAAAGGCGGGTAAATTAAGGTTGGTAATAACAGAATTCTAATCTTGTGCTTCAATGAATTACGGATTACTTTTGAGAACAATAAGGCATTTGACATTAATCCAACTGTTATATCAAGTGAAGAATCGCTTGATAAAACCTACTTATGTGGCACTTGAGGCACCAGATGGTAATCTCTGGCTTAAAGATTCAAGGTTTAGTACAGAGCCCATCTCTAAGTATAAATGCATAGAGGGAGAGACGTTTTCATTCTTAAACTTGGAACATCAATTTGCCGGTTGGAACTATACAGACAATGGTATGCTCTGGGCATATAATCAGAACTACTTTGACTGGATTAATCAAGAAGATTACTCTGAAGAAGAAGGATGCAAATGGATTGACAGGTTTATCTCCGACGTATGTAAGACGAAAGGCGGAAGAAAAAAGATGGTCGGATTGGATCCCTATCCAATAGCGTTGCGTTGTATCAACTGGGTGAAGTTCTTCTGCCGATTCCCCAATTCTGCCACAAAGCCGCGAGTTGACTCATTGTATTCGCAGTTGAGGTTTCTGGGGAAAAAACTGGAATACCACCTATTAGGCAACCATCTTTTAGAAGACGCATGTGCTTTATATATTGGAGCCTCTTTTTTTAATAACAAACGACTGTTGAAGAAGGCTGAAAAGCTGATTTTGAGTCAATTGAAAGAACAAGTGCTTCCTGACGGAGCACACTATGAGCAATCACCCATGTACCACTGCATATTGCTCGATAGGTTGTTAGATTGCGTCAACATCCGCCGGACAGATGCAATAGTGGGATTTGCGCAGAAGATGCTTGGGCATTTAGAGAGCATAATATGGAGAAACAGAGCGATTCCCATGATGAGCGATTCTGCAATAGGCATTGCCCCTTCGGCTGAGATAATCTTTGACTATGCGCAACGTCTTAAATTGGAATGGGAGGCTATTCCAATGAAAGAGTGCGGATACAGAAGAATAGTTTCAGATTCGATTGAATCTATTGTGGATGTCGGAAACATTACGGCCACCTATCAGCCTGGTCATAGTCATGCAGATACCTTCAATTACGAACTGCGTATTGGAGGAAAACCTTTCGTGGTGGATACCGGTATATCCACCTATAATAAGACGGAACGTCGTCAGTTGGAACGCTCAACAGTAGCCCATAACTGTGTTTCCAAAGACGAGAAAAACTCTTCTGAAGTTTGGGGCGGCTTTAGAGTGGGTAAAAGATGCCATTGTGAGGTTATAAAAGACTCTGATAATGTTGTTGAGGCAATACATAATGGCTTTGACAAAGAGTGTCATCGCAAGTTTGAATTGAAGGATGGTGCGTTCTCTGTTGAGGATTGGTATGACGGTGAAGCTGTCAGTTATATTCACTTGGCAGAAGGTGCAGATGAGAATCGCGTTATGATTAATGGAGCCTTGAGCATTGAAACCAAGCCTTGGCAGTATTCCATTGAATACAATAAGTTCATAGAAGGTAAAGTCATTGAGATAAGATTTAAAGGGAACTGTAGTTATATAATCCGGTAAACGTATGAGAATATTATATTTAACTTATTATTTCAGACCTGACCTGTGCGCTGGGTCATTCCGTAACTCTTCGTTGTTTGAAGCCGTTCTTGAACAAATTGGGGAGGACGATTTCGTTCACGTGATCACCACTATTCCCAACAGATATGGTAGTTATAGTGTTGAAGGATTGAAGGAAGAGACTGGAAAGAATTATAGGATAGATCGCCTGACAGTACCTTTACATGCCAGTGGAATGGCAGAACAGGCGAAGGCATTTACAGCCTACTTTAGAGGAGTGATGAACCTTATTAAGCGTGAAAAGTTTGATATGGTTTTTGCTTCATCATCTAGACTGTTTACGGCTTTTTTAGGGAAACGTTGTGCGGTAAAGAACCATTGTCCTCTATATCTGGATATTCGAGACATCTTTGTGGATACCATGAAAGATATTTTCGAGAATAAAAAGATAGTCAAAATGACGGCTGGCTGGGCTTTGGGGCTGATAGAGAGATATACCTTTAAGAATGCAAATCACATCAACTTGATTTCTGGCGGCTTCCGCCCTTATTTCGAGAAATATAAAAAACCAACGTATTCAGAATACTCGAACGGTATTGATGATGTGTTTATAGAAGCCGGTCAAGAGCCTTCAGTAGATAGGGGTAAGCCTTATATCATCACATATGCTGGTAATATGGGGAGTGGTCAGGGACTGGAAAAGATTATTCCGGAAGCGGCTAAACAACTTGGCCCAGATTATAAGTTCAGACTCATAGGCGATGGCGGTACAAGAAAGAAATTGGAAGAGAAGCTGAAGGAACTGAATGTGGAAAATGTGGAACTGCTGAATCCGGTGGCCCGCAAGGAGTTGATTCAGTATTATAAAGAGTCGACATTCTTATTCTTTCACTTAAATGACTTGGAGGCGTTTAAGAAAGTGATGCCTTCTAAGATGTTTGAATATGGTGCTTTTGATAAGCCCATCATCGCTGGCGTCAGTGGCTATGCCGCTCAGTTTGTAGAGAAGAATATTCCTAATCATATTTTGTTCACACCCACTGACGTAGATGATTTCGTGAATCAGATGAGGAACTATCATTTAAAGTTTGAACATCGAGATGTTTTTATAAAGAGTTTCTCGCGTAAAAGCATTGACAAAGAATTGGCAACAAGTATTGTTAAGCTTCTGAAAAAGTAGAACTGATATGAAGATACTTATAACTGGAGTTCATGGATTTGTAGGCTCGAACCTGGTGGCCGCACTATCAAAACAGTACGAGATATATGGGTTAGACATCATTGCTCCTGAGAAAGAGGGTGTAGTTAATACATTTTCATGGGATGATTTGGATGCGGAACGTATTGTGAATGTAGATGCCATTGTGCATCTTGCCGGGAAAGCACACGATACGAAAAATCAGTCCGCTGCTGAGGTGTACTTTAAGGTGAATCGAGACTTGACTATCAAGATGTTTGATTATTTCTTGGCTCATCCAGACATCAAGAAGTTTGTTTTTTTTAGTACGGCTAAGGCGGCTGCTGATAAGGTTGAAGGCGTGCTGACTGAGGATGTTGTGCCTTCACCTGTTGGCCCTTATGGGGAATCCAAAATTGCAGCGGAAAAGTATATTATGGAGCATTCGCCCAAAGACAAGGATGTGTATATTTTCCGACCTTGCATGATACATGGGCCGGGCAATAAGGGAAACCTGAATCTTCTTTATAATGTGGTGAAGAAGGGGATTCCTTGGCCGTTGGGTGCATTTGAAAACAGACGGACATTCACGTCAATAGCAAATATATGCTTTGCTGTGAATGGAGTGTTGACCATGGATGTTCCGTCTGGTATTTATAATATGGGGGATGATGAAGCACTTTCCACGAATGAATTGATTGAAGAGATATGCAAGTCATTGGGTAAGAAACCGCATATTTGGAATCTTCCTAAAGGTTTGATGTATGGAGTTGCGAAAATTGGCGGATGGCTGCATTTACCACTTGATTCGGAGAGACTCCGTAAGCTTACTGAAAACTATGTTTCTTCAAATGCTAAGATAAAAAAGGCATTGGGGATAGATAAAATGCCAGTAAATGCACTTGAGGGAGTAAAAGTTACTTTGGAGAGTTTTAAGTAGAGGCATTAGATGGAATTAACTAGTAATCAACAGGCGTTCTTTGCTTTGGTACAAGCTGGGCTCTGGGAACAGGATATTCGTCTTGCATCATTTGATAAGATAGACTTCAAAGAAGTATACCGACTAGCAGAGGAGCAGTCTGTGGTTGGCTTAGTTGCCGCTGGTCTTGAATATGTTGCGGATATGAAAATCCAAAAAGTGGATGCTATTCAGTTTGTAGGGCAAGCTTTACATATGGAGCAACGCAATACCACGATGAACCATTTCATCAGTGTAATTATTGAGAAGATGCGTGGGGAGGGAATTGAGTCTCTGCTTGTAAAAGGGCAAGGGATTGCCCGTTGTTACGAACGCCCCCTCTGGAGAGCTTGCGGTGACATTGATTTATTATTAGATAACGAGAACTACGAAAAAGCAAAAAGATTCCTAACACCGTTGGCGGTATCGGTAGATGAAGAAGATACTTATCGCAAGCATCTTGCAATGACGGTTGAACCATGGTTGGTGGAATTACATGGGACGCTGAATGTGGATCTAGGGAAGAAAATTGACAAAGGTATTGATCTTGTACTTACCGAAACGTTTACAAAAAAAGAATTCAGAACTTGGCAAAATGGTGATACTGATGTTCTTTTGCCTGCTCCTGACAACGATGTCATATTCGTTTTTACTCATATTTTGCAGCATTTTTTCCGTGCTGGTATCGGATTGAAGCAGATATGTGACTTGTGTAGATTGCTTTGGACATATCGAGACACACTTGATAGGCGTTTGCTGAACGATCGCTTAAAAGATATGGGATTAATATCAGAATGGAAGGCTTTTGCGGCCTTAACTGTCGAGTATTTGGGAATGCCTTTGGAGTCCATCCCTTTCAGCACCAGAGAAAGGAAGTGGACACGCAAAGCGCGAGGTGTTATGAGGCTTGTGATGGAATCGGGCAACTTTGGGAATGGCCGCGAAAGAAATAACAAGGAGAGATATCCAAAGTTGATAGGTTTCATTATTTCGTTCTGGAACTACACAAAGATAAGCATACGCAAGTTTGCCATATTCCCGACTTTGGCCTTAAGAGGGTGGTGGACATTAATAACCAGCGGTGTGAAATCGGCGGTGAAAAGATAAAATGAAAGTACGACTAGTCGTGTGGTAATAAAGAGCCAGAAGTAGAGATTAGCTATAATACATATGAATATTTGGATTACATACGCAATCATCGCAGCACTTCTCATATTGGCAGAACTGCTATATTTCAAGATTGCAGATAAGAGCAATATCATTGACAAGCCCAATGAGCGATCGTCGCATTCAACGGTTGTTCTTCGCGGTGGAGGAGTGATTTTTACCATCGCGGTCCTGTTTTGGTATTTCTGGTTTGCGGTTAGGGATGAGGGAGGTATAGCCCTGGAGTATCTGCCGTTCGTGGTCGGCCTGCTGCTAATTGCGGGTGTGAGCTTCTGGGATGATGTTCACTCACTGCCGGACAGCGTACGTCTGGTGGTGCAGTTTGTAGCGATGGGGCTGATGCTGTATCCGTTGCTCTTCGGCCCAGCTATAGCGGAGCTAGCATGGGGATGGAAGGTGTTTATTGGTATCGTCACGATGATTGTGTTCGTTGGTGCTACGGATGTAATTAACTTCATGGACGGCATCAATGGCATTACGGCTGGTTATGCTATGGCAGTTATAGTGCCCCTGCTATTGTTGAACCATGGATTATGCTTTGTTGAGGAATCTCTTTTGGTGGTGGTTATGCTGGGAGTGTTGGTATTTAGCTTTTTTAACTTTAGACCTAAAGGCAAAGCAAAGTGCTTCGCTGGAGATGTTGGCAGTATCGGTATTGCGTATATAATGCTATTCGCAATCGGTCGACTAATTGCTCAAACCGGTGATATTACTTATCTGATATTTCTATTGGTTTATGGTATAGACGGTTGCTGCACAATTATACACAGGATTATGCTTCACGAAAATCTTGGCGAAGCACATCGCAAGCATGCGTATCAACTGATGGCAAATGAACTGAAGATTGGACATGTGAAGGTCTCTTTGTTTTATATTGTATTACAATTGGTTATTTCGTTGGGATTTATCTTTTTTTGCCCGAAAACTATACATGCACACTGGATTTATCTTATTTGTGCAGGAATCCTTTTAATTCTGACGTATGTGTTATTCATGAAAAAGAACTACCACCTGCATGAAGAGTATCTGAAATCTTTGAATTCTTTAGGTAAATGATTATAACCCAAGCATTATTAGATGAATTAACCGCTCAAGCGAAAGCTTCACCCCGGCTTAGAATGAACTATGATTTACGGAACTCCTCTGAAGACAGTTCTCAACGAATGTTAAATGCTATAGAACCAGGCAGTCCATTGCCCATACATAGGCATCAAAGGTCTAGTGAGACTGTCGTCTGTCTTCGTGGTCGTATAGTAGAGGCGTTTTATGACGACCTGGGCCAACAATGTAAAGAGACGATCGAGATATCACCCAAAGGGCCGGTATTTGCCCTCAATATTCCCATTGGCCAATGGCATACAGCACATGCTCTTGAGTCCGGGACGGTTATTCTAGAATGCAAGGATGGACCATATGAACCATTATGCCCTGAGGACATCCTTGATTAATTCTAATCGAGTAACGAACTTCAAATAGGCCGCATTGATGCGGCTTTTTTTGTGTCCAGTTGTTGCCCGGATTCGGCCTTCAAAAAAAAAGTCCGGATTCCGTCACCCGAATTCGGTTTGTTATTTGAAATCTTTTCTCTACCTTTGTAACGTTATCGCACGAGATAGCTAAGCATATTCTTCCGCTGCTGTACGATAGCATTCCCCCTTGGACATACTTGAAGGCGTTACGTGCCGCAGTGGTGGACTGTAGCACGTGAACCATCATGTCAAACCGAAAGATAAGTATGTCTAGAATCAAGCAAGTCCTGCGATGTTATGTCGCGGGCAAAGGAACCAA
>JAEEGL011174966.1_pt1 | contig 27874 bp, 23 predicted proteins | sample 9134231 | NCBI WGS metagenome assembly JAEEGL01 (sample SAMN16246548, study PRJNA631951) | gut metagenome | biome: gut microbiome; feature: rumen; material: fiber-attached | host: Bos | place: Iran: Karaj | collected 2018-10
CGGAACAGCCACTGGTTGACCTTGTTCGAAAATACCTTCTTCAGGAACTTGTAGCCTTTGTCGCCGGGCCCATAGCCGTCGCCGTGGACCATAAAGAACTTCTTGCCTTTCAAAACAAAGACCTCTGGCTCACGGTGGAGCTGGACGCCCAACTCGTCGTGGAGATAGCCGAAGCACCACAGGTCGTGGTTGCCGATGAACAGATGGACGGGGATGCCGGCGTCGGTGAATTCGGCCAACTTGCCTTGCAGCCGGGCGAAGCCCCTGGGAATCACGGTCTTGTACTCGAACCAGAAGTCGAACAGGTCACCCATCAAAAACAACATCTCACAGTCGGGGCGTATCTGGTCGAGAAACTTCAGGAGTTTCCGTTCACGCTGCAGGCTGTCCTCCATGGAGGGGATCCCAAAGTGAAAGTCCGAGACGAAATAGATGGCCATTAGAAGTCGATTTCTACGCTGCGACGGATGAGCTCGGTGATGAGGGTGATGAGTCTCGGCTCAACGGCGTTGACGGCTCTGATGACTTCCTCATGGGTGATGGTGATGGGGTGATCGACGCCATAGATGTTACCCATGTCGGACACGATCGAGAGACCGAATACGGGTAGCTTGCCTTGTCGTGCCACGATGACCTCGGGTGTCGTTGACATTCCGATGGTGTCGGCGCCGATGACACGGAAATACCGGCACTCGGCTGGCGTCTCGTAGGTCGGTCCCGTGGTGGAGCAGTACACGCCGTGCTGGACCCAGATGCCTTTCTCCATGGCGATCTGGTTTGCCAACTGGATCAGCCGCTTGTCGTAAGGCTCGCTCATGTCGACAAAACGCTCGCCGAGGCGGTCGTCATGCGGTCCGATCAGCGGGTTGGGCATCATGTGGATCTGGTCGGTGATGATCATGATGTCGCCCACATTGAAGTTGGGGTTGAGTCCGCCGGCGGCGTTGCTGAGGATGAGGAACTGGATGCCTAACTGCATCATCACCCGGATGGGGAAGGTGACCTCAGTCATGGTGTAGCCTTCATAATAGTGAAAACGTCCCTGCATGGCAACCACCTTGCGTCCGGCGATGGTGCCGAACAGCAACTGGCTCTGATGCCCTTTGACGGTGGATATGGGGAAGTTCGGGATCTCGGCGTAAGGGATGGCATACTTCACATCGATGCCTTTGTCCAAACCACCTAACCCTGAACCTAACACGATGCCCACTTCGGGCTTGAACCCATCGGTCCTCTCGTTGATGAACCTAGTGGTGGCGATGATTTTCTCGTACATAACTCTTTATTTCGTTGTTGATTTTTTCTTCTTGATGGAATCTTACCTTGACGGGCGCCACAAAGAGTGGAACCGGGTCAAGCAGACAAATATACGGAGTTTTTATCAATCGTGCGTAATCTTTTTCGGTGGTGATGACGATTTTCTCCTTTCCGGGTAGCTGCTCATAGCGCTCACGGATGCGTCTGAGGTCCTCTTCGCGGTAAGGATGATGGTCGTTGAAACGCATCACCTCGAGGTTGTTGAAGCGTGACCGCATCTCCTCGATAAGCGGCTCGGGATGGGCGATGCCGCAGAAAAGCAAGGCTCCAGCGGAGGCCTCAGCATCCTCCGTGTCTTTCGAAACCCTCACCAGATCCTCATACTCCAAATAGGAAAAGAACACTCGCTGATGCCCCATCGGCTTCAACTTCTCCACGATAGCCTTCTTCTCCGCCTCGCTCAAGTCCTTGGGCGTCTTGGTGACCACGATGAGGTCTGCTCTCTTGGCTGCCGACCGCACATCGCGCAGGGTGCCAACAGGAACCAGATAGTCGTCGGTGTAGAGATGTCCGTATTCCGTCAGCAACAGGGTCAGTCCCGGCTGGATGTGCCGATGCTGCATGGCGTCGTCGAGGAGGATGACCTCCGGGGGTTGGGACTGTTGGAGCAGCCGTTCCACGCCTTCCACCCGGTCTTCGTCCACCGCCACCTGGATCTCGGGGAACTTCATCTTGTACTGCATTACCTCGTCGCCCAGATCTGCGGCTGTGCTGTCCTCGCCAGCCAACAGGAATCCTTTCGTCTTGCGTCCATAGCCACGGCTCAGGACGGCCACACGGAACTCCTCCTTCAGCAGCCGGATCAGGTATTCCGTATGCGGGGTCTTTCCCGTCCCGCCCAGGCTGAGGTTGCCCACGCAGATCACAGGCAGGTCGAAGCCCTTCGACGGCAGAAAATGCCAGTCGTAGCACTTGTGGCGAAGGCCCAGCAGACCTTGATAGAGAAACGCTATGGGGAGTAGAATCCTGTTCATCATGGGAATAACGATGGGCAAAAGTAATTATTATTGCCCAGCATTCCCAAAAAAATCGTATCATTGCAACTCAAAATTCGAATCCGTTATGACTGTAAAGGATATCATGGGCTGCATCACGGCGATCGCTCCCCTAAGCTGGCAAGAGGACTATGACAATGCGGGGCTGCAGGTCGGTGACCTGGGCGCCGAGGTCCATAAGGCCTTGATCGCCCTCGACGTGACCGAGGCAGTGGTCAACGAGGCCCTCGCCAAGCAATGCGACCTCATCGTCAGCCATCACCCGCTGATCTTTAAAGGCTTGAAGCATGTCACCTCGCGTTCCTTCATCGAGAGGATCGTCAGGAAGGCCATCAAACATGACCTCAACATCATCTCGATGCACACCAACCTCGATAACAGTTACTGGGGTGTCAGTCGCGTCCTGGCGGAGCGTTTGGGCCTGTCGCATCTTGAGATCCTCGATCCGATGTCCGGGAAGTTGTTCAAATTGGTGGTTTTCGTCCCTCTGGAGGCGGCGGATCAGGTGCGTCAGGCGATGTTTGCCGCTGGCGCGGGTTGCATCGGCAACTACGACAGTTGCAGCTTCAACGCCGATGGCGCAGGCAGTTTCAAGGCCGGTGAGCAATGCCATCCCTATGTCGGCGAAATCGGAGAACTGCATTTCGAGCGGGAGACCCGCGTCGAGACGGTGGTGCCGGAGCATCTGCTGTCAGACGTCATCAAGGCGATGAAGGCAGTGCATCCCTACGAGGAGGTGGCCTATGACGTGTATCCCTTGCAGAACGACTATCCCTTTGCCGGAGCGGGCATGAAGGGCAGGTATGAGGTCGCGCTCTCGGAGACGGAGTTCCTGCAACGGGCCGCTGAAGCCCTTGGCTCACCTTGTTTGCGTCACTCCGCCCTGACGGGAAGAAAAGTGACGGAGGTGGCCGTCTGCGGAGGCTCGGGAGCCTTCCTGCTCTCTTGCGCCAAACGGAATCACGTGGACGTCTTCCTCACCGCCGACATCAAATACCATGACTTCTTCGAGCCTGACGGGGACCTGCTCATGGTCGACGCCGGACATTTTGAGACGGAACAATTTTCGAAAGTATTAATTAAAGACTTGATTCAGAAAAAATTTCCTAACTTTGCAGCCGAAATCGCCGAGACGAACACCAACTCGGTTCACTACTTTTGCAAAAAACAAAACTAAGAGTTCATATTATGGCAGAGAAAGTCAAGAAAGAAGTAAAGAACAACGCTCCCGCCGAAGAACAGGTGGAAGTCAGCATCGAACAGAAGTTAGAGGCCCTCTACACCTTGCAACAGGTGGATTCCAAGATCGACAAGATCCGCGCCTATCGCGGTGAGTTGCCTTTAGAGGTCCAGGACCTGGAGGACGAAGTGGCTGGCTTGGAGACGCGTATCAAGAATTTCCAGGAGGACACCAAGACGGCGACTACGGACATCACTAACCATAAGATCAAGATCAAAGAGGCTGAGGCCCTGATCAAGAAATATGAGGATCAGCAGAACAACGTCCGTAACAACCGTGAATACGACTCGCTGAGCAAGGAGATCGAGTTCCAGCAACTGGACATCCAACTCTCCGAGAAACGAATCCGGGAAGCCACAGCCAAGACGGAAGACATCGCTGCCAAGATCGCTTCGGCGCAACAGCGTCTGGAAGAGCGTAAGAACGACCTCGGCGTGAAGAAGGAAGAGCTTCAGTCCATCGTCGAGGACACCAAGAAAGAGGAAGAGGCCCTGCTTCAACGCTCCACGGAATGTGAGAGCCTCATCGAGGACCGCCTCCTGGTGGCTTACAAGCGCATCCGCAAGAACGCCCGTAACGGCCTCGCCGTCGTGGGTATCAACCGTGACGCCTGCGGTGGCTGCTTCAACAAGATCCCGCCGCAACACCAACTGGACATCTGCACGCACAAGAAGATCATCGTGTGCGAGTACTGCGGACGTATCTTGGTCGACAAAGCCATCATCGACAACTACAAGGAGTGATCTTTCGTCCTTAGGCAAAGCAACAGAGGGTGACCATCATGGCCACCCTCTTTGTTTTATTTGAGCTTCATCGTGATGGTGAATTTGTTGCGCCATTGATGAAGGACCGCCCCGTCCACGACATTTACGCCGTTGACATAGAATGAATACGGCCTGTCGATGATGGTCGACTGCCCCAACTCGTAGGCGAAGTCCCAATGGATGCCGCTGCCGGACACGTATCCGATGCCCAGTCCCAGCCGTTTGGTGCTTTTGTTGGGATCACCGAAACCGTAAGGACTCCCGTAATAGGCCGCACCTACCCGTAGGAAGTACTGATAGACACGCCACTCGGAGCCGACACGGATGTTGAAACTGTGTCCGAGGATGTCCTTGATGTCGGCGTTGACATCGGCGAAGGAGTAATCGCTGCTGTTGAGTTTCGCCTTCCCGTAATTCAGGTAGTCGAGGTCGGCGGTGATCATGCCCCGCTGCCCAAGGAGGAAGGCGATGCTGCCCGTGTAGGAGGGGATGGTGAAGCAATTGTATTCCTGGTTCAGGGTAGGGGAGTAATACTGGTAGCTCCCTTGGGGATCATGGACCAGCGACGACTTGGTCGTAGTGTACCAGGTCTCGTCGATGGCATAGATGGTCCTGGTGTGCCACGAGGCGCCAAAGCGGAACCATGAGGTGGGCATGTAGATCATGCCGAGTTTGAGGTTGACGCCCCAAGCGTCGTTGTTCAGGGTCTCCTCGAAGGACCACTCGCGGAAGGCGTTATGTCCCGCAGAGCCTGGCGTCTCGGTGTAGGTGTGGCTGATGCGTCGCTTGATGTGGTCCAAGCCCATGGAGCCACCGACGAACAGCTTGTCCAGGATGTTGGCACTCATGGCAAAACTCCATTCCTCGGCACGGCCGGAAGAGACGACCTCGTTGTCTTGGATGATGTTGCCTTGGGGGATGGGACTGTCGAAATAGATGTTGCCTAAGGAGTCGTGGTTTTGGTCGATGAGGAAGGTCTCCCAGGCAGGATGGAGGGTGTAGGCGAAGTTGTCGTAGAGGTAGTCGCCTATATGGGGGCTGGGGTCGTACAACTCATCGACGTCGTAGATGGTCTGGAGGTAACTGTCGATATAGGAACTGGAGGGATTCATGCCCCTGTAGTGCCTGATGTCGTTGTAGTCGTTGGTGCGGGTGAGTCCGATGCCGATCTGGATGAAACGCAAGGGCTTGTAGTTGCTGCATTCCAGGGAGAGCACGGCGCCGAAGTTCGGGATGCTCATCCTGGTCTTCCCCTCGTTGGTTCGTTCGCTATAATAGGTGCTGGACACCAGATTGTGCTGCAGTCCTGTGGTGAATGTGTACTCCGAGCCGCGGTACAGTCCGAGTCCGGCGGGGTTGATGCATGCGGCGGTGACGTCGCCTCCCATGGCTCCTGTGGCGCCTCCCATGGCAATGCTTCTGCTCGTGCCTTCGTAGACGATCTGGGAGTTGATGAGGGCGTCGTCGACGCCTTGGGAGAACAGTCGTAACGCGGTGAAAAAGATGAGTGCCGTAAAGAGCAGGATAGCTTTCATGGTGGTATCATTAAAAAGGCGAAAGGACCATCTTCGCTCTGCAAAGATAGTCCTTTCGTTTTATATATGGTGGTTTTCGGTTCGGTTTTTTAACGTCTTCCTCCGCTGCTGCGGCTGCCGCCTCCGCTACTGCCGCGGCTGCTGCTGGAGCTGCTATGGCTACTTCCGCTGTAGCTGCTGGAGCTGCTGTAGGAGCTGGAGCTGCTTCTGCTGGAAGAGCTGCTGGAGCTGTTTCTGTTGTAGTAGCTGCTGCTGGAGTTGCTTCTGTTGTAGCTGCTGGAGCTGCCTCTGTTGTATCCGCCGCTGCGGTAGCCGCTGGAGCTGTTGTTGTTCGGGCGCACATATTCAGAGCTGGAGCGGGACTGACGCGTGTCGGAAGGAGAGGTGTAGGTCTTGCGTTCCGAGGATGACGACGAGGTGCTGGGACGGCTTTGCGTGCTGGCGCTTGAGGTGCTGGGTCTGCTGGCGCTTGCGGTGCTCGAGCTGCTGGAGGGGCGGCTTGTGCTGCTGACGGTCGGTCTCGTGCTGGTGGTCGGTCTGCTGCTGGTCGAAGGTCTCGTGGAGACGGTCGGTCTGCTGGAGCTGCCGCTGCCACCGCTGTAGCTGTTGGTCCTGCCGGAGACGCCTGCGCCTGCGCCGGTGCCTCTTCTGGAGTCATTGGTCGGGATGCGGGAACTCATGGAGCCGGCGGTGTTGTTACGGCGCACGGAAGCCACATATTGGTTGAAGTCGTTGTGGTTGTTGCCATAGTGTCCTCCCCAGCCATGGCCATAGTGGTGGTGATGATGTGGGTGATACCAGTAGTGGTCGTACCATCCCCAGTGATAGCCATACCAGTAAGGGCTGTACCACGGGCTATACCATGGGCTGTACCAGGAGTGGTACCAGTAGTAGGGATATCCGAAGCCGAAGTAGAAACTTGGGCTGTAGTAGTAATAGTCGTAGTAATAGGCCGGGCGGTACGGATAGAAGCCCCAGTTCCAAGGATCGTTGTCGATGAAGACATAGGTATTGCCGCTCCCACTGCCGCTGGTGTAGTAGTCGTCGTAGTAATCGAGCGTGCTTGAGGCCTCGGTGCCGAAGCGCTTGATACGGGCGGCGAAGTCGGCGTCATAATAGGTCTCGGTGGTGGTGTAGACAACGCCGTTGGTGTCGGTCACCGTCTCCGTCGTCTGATACACCGGGGCCGTGTTCGCCTTGAAGTTCTTGCTGTCAGAATAGTAGGTCTGGTAGTCGTAGGTGCTGTTGCTGACGCTTGGTGAGACCGCGCCTCCGTTGTTGTCATGACGCGCCTCCGTGTTGTAGGGGGAGTAGTAGGTGTCGTCATAGGCCATCCTCTTCTTGGAGGAGCAACCGACAATGACCAGTGCGGCCAAGAGTACCGGGATTATTCTAATTGCTTTCATTTTATAGGTGTTTTTTATGATTAATTTTCTATTTTTGCAGTCTCAATCGAAACAAGGTTTTTATACAAATATTATACCAAGATGGCAAAGGAATTAACTACACGCGCAGAAAATTATTCGCAATGGTACAACGACTTAGTCGTGAAGGCTGATTTGGCGGAACAATCCGCTGTCAGAGGATGTATGGTGATCAAACCTTATGGTTATGCAATTTGGGAGTTCATGCATGACGCCCTGGACAAGATGTTCAAGGACACGGGTCATGTGAATGCTTACTTCCCGCTGTTCATCCCGAAGAGTTTCTTCAGCCGTGAGGCCGACCATGTGGAAGGCTTCGCCAAGGAATGCGCCGTGGTGACGCATCACCGCCTGATGAACGACCCCAACGGCAACGGCGTGGTGGTGGATCCTTCCGCCAAATTGGAAGAGGAGCTCATTGTGCGTCCTACCTCGGAGACGATCATCTGGGACACCTACCGTAACTGGGTGAAGAGCTACCGTGACCTCCCGATCCTGTGCAACCAATGGGCTAACGTGGTCCGCTGGGAGATGCGTACTCGTCTCTTCCTCCGCACCGCCGAGTTCCTGTGGCAGGAAGGCCATACGGCTCACGCCACCCGTGAGGAGGCTGAGGCCGAGGCTCAGAAGATGCTGGGCGTCTATACTGAGTTCGCCGAGAAGTGGCTCGCCATCCCGGTGTATCAAGGCGTGAAGTCGGCCAACGAGCGTTTCGCCGGCGCCCTGAACACCTACTGCATCGAAGCCATGATGCAGGACGGCAAGGCCTTGCAGGCGGGTACCTCGCACTTCCTGGGACAGAACTTCGCCAAGGCCTTCGACGTGAAGTTCCTCAACAAGGAAAACCAACTGGAATATGTGTGGGCTACCTCCTGGGGCGTCTCCACGCGTCTGATGGGTGCGCTGATCATGTCGCACTCCGACGACGACGGTCTGGTGCTGCCTCCCAAGATCGCCCCGATCCAAGTGGTCATCGTGCCTATTTACAAGAATGACGAGGAGAAGGCCATGACCTTCGCCCGTTGCGAGGAGATGAAACAGAAACTGATCGCCGCCGGATTGCGTGTGAAGTTCGACGACCGCGACACGCAGAAGCCGGGATTCAAATTCCACGAGTGGGAGCTGAAGGGCGTCCCGGTACGTCTGGTGGTCGGCCCTCGCGATGTGCAGAACAGCACCGTGGAGTTGGCCCGTCGCGACACCATGATGAAGGAGTCCGTCTCCTATGAAGGCATCGTGGAGAAGGTCCTCGGACTGATGGACGAGATCCAGGTCAACCTGTATCAGAAGGCGCTCAAATACCGCAACGACAACACCATCGACGTCAACAGCTGGGACGAGTTCAAGGCCCAGATCGAGAAGGGTGGCTTCGTGCATGCCTTCTGGGATGGCACTACCGAGACCGAGTTGAAGATCAAGGAAGAGACCAAGGCCACGCTGCGTTTCATCCCCTTGGATGTCAAGGAGGAAGAAGGCGTGGACGTGTATTCCGGCAAGCCTGCCAAGATGCGCGTGTATTTCGCGAAGGCTTACTAATTCCAGACGATAGAGTCGAGCTGATTGGGGTTGCCCGTGTAGACGACCTTTTTCGGGCAGTTGTGTGTCACCTCAATGACTTGCGGCGGGATCCAGATATGGTTTTCGTCGTAATGGCCCCAGATGGTTTCCTGTCGTGTCGTCAGATATCTGATATAGCAGACAATCCCATTGTTGTAGTTGCTGGCGTTGACTTCGGTGAAAGCCCGGGCGATGATCTTGTTCGTGCCGTAGTTATAGATGTAATGGTAGTTGGCTTCCATCTCGCTGGCGTCGATGGGGCCGTGGCAGTTGAATGTCGTTGAGGTAAAGGCGATGCCGACCTTTCCGCTGAGATTGACCGAGGAGGTGCCCCAGTTGTATTGGGTGTGCATCACGTCGCAGTCCACGGGCAGGTTGATGTCGCCGGAACCTCCTTCGATTTGGAGATACAGGTGTCTTCTGTCGAGGGCGGTACTGTCGTTGATGGAGTCGGTCGAGTAATAGCCGATGAGGGGAGCACTGGCGTTGAGTTTGCCGTTGGAGTTGCAGATGATGGTGGTCAGGGTGTCGTAGAACACGGTGGCTTCCATCGTATAGTTGTAAGGCCGCATCCAGTTGAGGGTGTTGGTGTTGCGGAGGGTCAGCGTGTCGCCGTGGATGTCTGCGGTGACGCCTTCCATGAGGTTCTCGTTGGCGCTGACGTTGACTTTGGTGGTCGAGTCGGGCATCGGGGTGACGTTGCGGATCAGGGTGACGTCCACATCGTCGTTCATCTCCAGCACCTTGAAGTAGCCGGGGACATACCTGGTCTTTTCACTCTCGAGCCCGTTGGAGAAGGGCGATTTCGAGCAGGAGCAGAAGCCGAGTACGAGGCTAACGAATACCAGGAATATATCTCTTGTATTTGGCATGTTCTTTAACATAGTATTTTTGATTGAAGCGGTAGCCGATGCCGAAGCAGACAAAGTCGGCTCGGGCCAGGTGAGTGGTGAGGGCGAGGGTGGCGTAAACGTTGTTGAAGATATAGTAGCGCGCAGTCAGCTTCTGATAGATGGTGCCTTCGTCGAAATCGGTCGCCAAGGAGAAGGGAACCAGCGTCTGGATCTCTTGGCCAGGATGGCCGGGGTCGGGTTTCAGGACGGTCTTGTATCTTCCAGTGGCGTCTTTTTGCCTCAGGTCGAGATGGAATCCCACCTCGAACACGAAAGACAGTCGTTCCATGGTCATGGAGTAACACATCCCGAAATTGGGTTTGATGATTTGGTATTCGTGAATGGCGATGGTGTCGCTGAGGTTCAGGACGTGGTTGGGGTCGTCAGGGGTCGCGTCGGGTATGGTGTGACCGGCAATCAGGTATTGTTGTCCGTTTTCCTTGAAGTGATGCGGCAGGGACTTGTCGGAGTTGTCCTTGGTGATGGAAAGGCTGATTCCGGCGCGGCTGCTGTTGGTGAATTGGATCAGGAAGCGCGTGGAGAGGTCGTGGACGAGGTAACGCTCGTTGGAGCCCATGGTCTGTGACACGTCCTTCACGCCGATGCCATAGTCGAGGTCGATGCAGAACCAGTTCTTCCCGTCGAACTCAAAGGGATAGTAATCCGGTCGTTTGGAAGGGGTGAGGCTAGAACGCGGGTCTCTCAGGTAGAAAGCCAGTCCCAGCGCCCCGCTGAAGGTGTTGAGGCCGTAGTTGGGCGACTTGGTGGCGCCGTTGGAGAAGTGGGTGAGGCCGAAGGAGGCGACGGTGGCCATGCGAGGAAACAGCTGCTGACGGTACTCGAACGAGAGGTTGACCGCGGCGTTTAGGTGCGATCCGATGGAGAAGTTATAGTGGTTCTCGAACTGGTCGAACTTGTTCGTGAGGTAAGCCAGCCCCACGCCGAGCTTGAAACTCAGCATGGACCGCTCGCCGCTGAGCAAGGGGTAGTTGATGAAAGGGTAGATGGCGTAGACCCTGCCTAACTCCTTGAATCCGCCCAGGTTGGAGTGGTAGAAGGTGCATCCGATCATGGGGAAGTTATAGAGCGTCTGCCATTCCTTCTCGCCGAAGGTCTCTTTGTAGACCGAGGCCTCGAAGGCGGGGTATTGCGCGTTGAAGCGCTCCATCTCGAAATGATGATGATAGAAGAAGCCGTAGTGCCCTTTGAACTCAGCCAGGTAGTTCTTGTTCGCGATCCACGGATAGTCCTGCCCTGACATGGGGATAGTCAGGGAGCACAGGATCATGAGGAGCAGGGCAATATGAACGACTTTAGTTCTCATTAAGGAAATAAACTACAAAATTAGTGAAATATTATTGAAATCGCTAACTTTGCGCCCCAAAATAGCGGAACATGGACAAACGATTGGAAGCTTTTAGGCGATTGCTGGACATCATGGACGAGGTTAGGGCCAGGTGTCCTTGGGACAGTACCCAAACCATTGAGAGTCTGCGACATCTAACCATCGAGGAGACCTATGAGTTGAGCGAGGCCATCTTGGCGGAAGACCTCAACGAGATCAAGAAGGAGTTGGGCGACCTGATGCTGCATCTGGTGTTCTACTCGAAGATCGGCTCCGAGAAAGGTGCTTTCGACATCACCGACGTGCTGAACGGCATCTGTGAGAAGATGATCGTCAGGCATCCGCATATTTTCGGTGACGAGAAAGTGGAGAACGCCGAGCAGGTGGAGGAGAACTGGGAGCGCATCAAGTTGGAGAAAGAGCACAACCGCAGCGTGTTAGGTGGCGTGCCCAAGGGTTTGCCCTCGTTGCTGAAGGCTTACCGGATGCAGCAGAAGACGGCGGGTGTCGGTTTCCGATGGCCTGACGCCGAGTCGGCATGGAACAAGGTGGAAGAAGAGAAGGCAGAGCTGTTCGCCGAGTTGGGACACCCCGACAACCACGAGAGGGTGGAGGCGGAGTATGGCGACCTGTTGTTCGCCTTGGCCGCCTTTGGGGTCTATATCGGCGTCAACCCCGACGATGCCTTGGAGAAGACCGACCGTAAGTTTCGCAGTCGGTTCAACTATTTGGAGCAGAGGGCGCATGAGGATGGCAAGCAGGTGCAACATCTCTCCATCGATGAGATGCTCGCGTACTGGAAGGATGCCAAGGACATCGCTCCGTAGCGGAGGAAAAAAAACAGAAAAAACGAGCATTATTCAAATTCAATTCATATATTTGTAGGCTGAAATCGAAATAACGAAACATCAATATCGAATCAACTAAACTAAATCAATTACTAACTAAATCACAACACGATGAAAAAAGTATTTTTACTCATTGCGATGATCGCCTTTGTTTGCGGTAACACTTTCGCACAGTTGAGCTATGATTTTAACGACGGCGTTGCCGGCGCTAAGATTGCAGCGACTTATGGTGATCCTTGGAGCACATGGTCAAACGCTCCTGGTAGCGCCGAAGACGGTGTGTTCGACGAGATCGGTGGTTCCATGGCCGCCCACTTCACCTATAACAACGACCAAGTCGTTTATCTGGGTGACCCCTCCACGGGTGTCTATGACCTCGAGTTCGACGCTTATGTCCCTAACGGAAAGAACGGTTACTTCAATGTGCTGCACCACTTCGCTGGTGCGAACAGCACCTGGGCCATGCAAGTTTACATGCATGAGATCAACGATGGTCAGAACTCGACCCAAGCTCCTGGCCACGGTACGGTTCACGCCGGTAGCAACAGCACCTGCGACCTTCCTTGCGTTTATGACCAATGGATGCACTTCCGCGTTCACGTAGATGCCGATAACGACGTTGCCCAACTCTACTTCAACGTGGTTGGCGATCCTGAGCAGATGTATGCCCAGTGGCAATGGAGCTTGGACAGCTTCGGTGAGAACACCACCGACCGTGTCCTCGGCGCCATGGACTTCTTTCCTCCGGAGAACGCCGCTACCTCAGAGTATTACATCGACAACCTCGTAGTCTCGCTGGAAAGCAACGACGAGGTGCTGATCTTCGACCCCTTTGAGGAGTATGCCGAAGGTGGCAAGATCGCCGTTGAAAGCGCTGGTGCCGGTCACGACTGGTGGACGACCTGGAGCAACGCTCCCGGTGGCTCCGAAGACGGTGTCGTCGCTGTTTTTGACGGTACAAAATGCGGTCACCTCACCTACAACAACGACCAAGTCCTTCTCCTTGGTGACGAACAGAATGGCGTCTATGACCTTGAGTTTGACATCTTGGTTCCTGAAGGCAAGAACGGCTACTTCAACATCCTGCACCACTTCGCTGGTGCGAACAGCACCTGGGCCATGCAGTGCTATCTGCATATGACCAACGATGGCCAGAACTCCACCCAGGCTCCTGGCCACGGCACCATCCACGCCGGTAGCAACAGCACCGCCGATGTGCCTTGCGTCTATGACCAATGGATGCACTTCCGTCTGCATGTCGATACCGACAGTGATGTCGCCCAGTATTTCTATACCATGCCTGGCGGAGAGGAACAGATGGCTTGCCAGTGGCAATGGAGCCTCGACAGCTTCGGTGAGAACACCGTGGGCCGTACCCTTGGTGCCATGGACTTCTATCCTCCATTCAATGCCGCCACTTCCGAGTACTATCTCGACAACTTCAGCTTCAAGAAGATCGGTGGCGAATCCGCTCCTGAGGTTGCCATCACTCCTGAAGCCATCGACGAGACCTTGGGCGCCAATGACATGACCTCCGTCAATGTCACCATCGACAACACTGGCAACTCCATCGCTGACTGGGTGGGCTGGATCGATTTCGGCCAAGGCGCTGACGGTACTCAAAGCACTGACCTGCTGCTTCACAACGGTGTCAGCGGCAATGGTATCGGTTCCGACTCTGAGTACACCAGAGAGATGGCTGTGTGCCTGACTCCTACGATGTATGGCGGCGCTGCCATGGGTATGAAGATTGTCAACGCTCAGTTCATGACGAGTGCGGATTATGTCTCTGCCGACGGCCACTACACCTTCCGTGTCTACGGCCAGGGCATGAACCATCAACCTGGCCAGTTGCTTGCTGAGAAGACCGTCAACTCCACCGCTACCGGTACTTGGCTGACCGCTACCTTTGACGAGCCTGTCTATCTGACGGGTCAGGAAATCTGGGTCACTGTCGAACTCCTCCAAGCCGCTGGTGAATACCCGATGAACATGGACGGTGGCATCTATGGCGAGAATCAAGAAGGCAACTGGCTGGCTACCAACGGCGGTTCCTTCTCACACTGCTTCTCTGCTGGCAATTTCGAGGGTGCTTGGATGATCACCGCTCATTGCCAAGGCACTTCTATCCCTGGTGGCTGGGCTAGCCTCAGCGCGACCAGCGGCAGCATCATGGGTGGCCAGAGCCAGACCGTCAGTGTGGCTCTCAACACCATCGGCATGACTGCCGATGCTAATTACAATGCTTCGTTGGTCTTCAACACCAATGATGCCGATATGGCTCATGTTGAGATCCCGATCCACATGTTGGCTGATGTCACCGCTGTCGATGAGACCGTCAGCAACGGTATCTCCATCTATCCTAACCCTGCCAACAGCAAGGTTACCGTGGAAGGTGAGAACCTCACTTCAGTCGCTATCTACAATGTCGCTGGTCAATTGGTGCGCGTCGTGAAACTCAACGACACCGTGAACAACATCGACATGAATGTGGAGGCTGGTATCTACTTCTTCAGCATCAATGACAACGCTGGCAACAATGTTGTCCGCCGCGTCGTGATCACGAAGTAATCCTTTTTCATCAGGAAATAGGAATTAAAAACCGCCCGGAATCGGGCGGTTTTTTTTATTTTTGCACAGCAATAGTTTTATGATATGAGAGAATTACTGATCCGGACGCTCTCCGGCGCGGTGCTGGTGGCGGTCATCATCGGTTCCATCCTGTGGTCCCCTTGGGCCTGGGCGGCTGTCGCCCTTTTCGTGGTCGTCGTCGGCGCCTTCGAGATGGGCCGCTTGCAACAGGTTGCGGCCATGCCGCAGCTGATCCTTGGGGAGCTTATGGCTGTGGGCAGCTATGCCTTGGCGGCGTTGGTCGCCTTGGCGGTGGTTCCGCAGTCCTGGCTGTATGCCGAGTTGCTGTTCCTGATGCTGCCTTTCCTGCTCGCCTTGTTCTCCGTCGGCACGGACTACAAGTCCATCGCGGCATTCTGTTACGGTTCGATGTCCTACCTGAGTCTGCCGGCGAGTCTGATGGTCTTCATGTACCGTCCTGAGTTGTTTGGCGCTCTCGTCGGACCAAGGCTGCTGATCCTGGTCTTCGCCTTGCTGTGGGTGAACGACACCTTCGCCTATCTCACCGGACGGCTGTTGGGCAAGCATAAGCTCTTCGTTCGCGTCTCACCCGGAAAGACCATCGAGGGCAGCCTCGGCGGCTTGATCTTCACGATGGCAGGCGTGGTGCTGTTGAGCCATTTTGTGGCCTGGCTTCCCATGAAAGAAGCGGTGGGCATGGGCCTGATCGCGGTGGTCTTCGGCACCTTGGGGGATCTCTGCGAGTCAATGCTGAAACGCCAGGCCGGCGTGAAGGATTCCGGTCGTTTGATTCCAGGTCACGGAGGCATCTTGGACCGTTTTGACTCGGTTATGTTCACCGTACCGTTTGTTTTCGTATATTTGCTTTTGATATGAAAAGAGTGCATCAAGAAGGAACAGGTCCCATCGTGGTGGCTTTCGTAGTGGTAGCGCTATCGGTTTTTCTGTTGAACTGGTTCCTGCCTTCCCAGACGGTTTGGCATATCCTGTTCTATATCTTCTGCACTATCGTCCTGACCTTGGTGGTGCGTTTCTATCGAGTGCCGGTCTGGAGACAGACGACCCTTGAGGAGGATGCGGTCATCGCCCCTGCCGATGGTAAGGTGGCGGCCAACGAGATCGTGATGGAGGACGAGTACTTCCATGAGCAACGTCGGCAGATCTCCATATTCATGTCGATTTATGACGTTCATGTCAACGTGTTTCCTTTTGATGGGGAGGTGACCTATTACAAGTACCATCCGGGTAAGTTCCTGGTGGCGTACAATCCTAAGTCCTCCACGGACAACGAGCACAACACAATCGTCTTGAAGGATGCCAAGGGGCGTGAGATCCTGGTGCGTCAGATCGCCGGTTTCGTGGCGCGGCGCATCGTCTGTGACCTCGAGGTCGGAGACCGTGCCGAGGTCGGCGAGGAGTTGGGCATGATCCGTTTCGGTTCCCGTGTGGATGTGTTCCTTCCCCTTGACGCCGAGGTGAAGGTGAAGATCGGAGACCGCACCTACAGTAAGGAGACGGTCCTGGCATTATTGAATTAAGGTTCTGGCGCATTTGCAATGCGGTGGAGTCTTGGAGGGGGATTGCAAATCCCTGAGAACCCGAGAGACCCCGAGAACTAGGATTATAATAACAATTTGATTTCCAGTAGACTACGCACCTCGTAGGTCCTTTGTCCTGTTTCCTCCTGTCCCGTGGGGTTGAAGAACACCGTATCGATCCCCGCAGCCCTTGCCCCATCGATATCCACCGCCATCTCATCCCCAATCATCAGGCTCTCCTCGGCGGTAGCCTGCGCTTTTCTGAGCGCATACCTGAAAATCTCCGGATTCGGTTTCTTCACTCCAACTTCCTCGGAAACGGTGCGCGTCTCGAAGTAAGGCTCCATCCCGGAGAGCCCCAACTTCGTATGCTGCACCTCCTGGAAGCCATTGGTGACCAGATGAAGATGGTATTTCGGCTTGAGGTAGTCCAGCAGTTCCATGGTGCCGGGAACCAGCCTCACGATGCGGGGCGACCAGTAGACATAGTCCTCGCTGAGGTGATCCGCCAGGGCGGTGTCATGGATGCCGTAATGCTCCAGGGGCTTGAGGAAACGCGTCCGGTTCAGGTCCGCCTTGGTGATCTTGTCCTCCCGATACAGTTCCCAAAGATGCTCATTGAGAGGATGATAGACCTCGTGGAACTCATGGGCGCTGGGGATGCCGAGTTCTTTCAGATGATAGGTGTCGTAGATGCGCTCAAAGGCCACTTCCGCCGCTGCATCGAAGTCCCACAGCGTGCGATCCAAGTCGAAGAAGATATGATGGTAGTTTTTCATCGGTCTCATCCTTTCATTTTCTGCCGTAGCCATTCAAAGAGTCCCACCGCAGCGGCGTGGCTGACGTTGAGGGATCGCGTGGGTCCGGGGACGGGGATGTACACCACCAGGTCGCATTGGCGGAGCAGCTCCTCGCTGAGTCCCTGGCTCTCGCTGCCGACGATGAAGGCGACGTCATCGGGTAGTTCCGTGTCGTAGATGCAGGTGGCGTTGTCGGCGGTCTCAATGGCGACGATGCTTTTCCCTGGGGGGACGATCTTACGGAGGTCCGTCTCTTGGGTGAAGTACCATCGGATGTTGCCTCGGCTGGAGGCAGCGGCACGGCGAACCTTGCCGAGGCTATGTTTCGTCTCGTCGCCGAGGAAGCACATCTCCGTGGCGCCGATGTTATCTGCGATGCGGATCATGGCACCCATGTTGTCCGGCGTCATGAGATGGTCGGCGATGACGATGGGCCTCGGGATATGTTGGTAGATCTCCTCCGTAGGAATCTGTTCGAATAGCGTATTGGATTTGAGGTAGGTCATTCTGGTATCGGGTCTGTGAGGGTGTTGAGGAAGGCTTTGAGTTGTTCTCGCTCTTGTTCGGTGAGCTGCACGCCGCCTTGCATGACGTGATGCATCAGGGGGTTGATTTGTTCGGAGTACTGCACGCTGTCGGAGTAGAATGCGATGACCTCGTCGAGGTCGTGGAAGCGTCCGTCGTGCATATAGGGGGCGGTGAGGGCGATGTTTCTCAGGGTAGGTGCCTTATAGGCGCCGTGGTCGACGGGGTCGCCGGTGACGGCGAAGCGGTCCTTGGGGTCGAGGAACTCCGTATCCAAGCCGTTGTTATAGAAGAGGTTGGTGGTGAACAGGGCGTTGGCTCCACCGCCGTGGCAGTGGAAGCAGTCGGCGCCTTCTTCCGTGATGAAGAGGAGGTAGCCGTTGAGTTCGTCCTGGCTGAGTTGTTCCTCGCCGCGTAGGTAACGGTCGAACTTGCTGTCGCTGCTGACGAGGCTCCGCACATATTGGGCGATGGCTCTCTGCACCAGTCCGAAGTGGATCCGGTCCGTGCCGAAGGCCTTGTAGAAGAGCTGTGGGTAGGTGTCGGAGGCTTGCAGATCGCGGACCACCTGTCCCGTGTCGGCGTCAAGTTCGGTGGGGTCGGTGAAGGCGAGATACACCATCTCCTCGAGGGAAGTCACGGAGCCGTCCCAGCCCAGTCCCGTGGTGTTCCAGGCGAGGTTGATGAGCGGCAGCATGGCGTGATGGGTGCCGAGGGTTTCGGGACTGGCCTCGGGACCGCCTTCAAAGCTGTATTCGGGGTGGTGACAGGAGGCGCAGCTGTGTTCCTCGAAGAAGAGCCGTTTGCCTAAGGCGACGCCTTCGACAGTCATGGGGTTGTCGTCGGGGATGTTGGTATGGGTCGGGAAGAAGGTCGGCTGAGGCATCTCGTAGGGTGTCGCATGGAAGGGGTCCTCCTCGATGGGTCGGCAGGCGACGAGGCACAGCAGGGCGAGGAGGGTTAACAGCCAGTATTTAGGTGCATGGGATGGCCTTCCACTCATGGCTTCTTGTTTTTTCTGAGGTCGGAGAGCAGTTGCTCCATGTTTTTTCTGGTGAAGAAATGGGGCTTAGGGGCGGCGGCGTGGACGATTTTTCTCGCGGAATCCGCAGATTTCGTGGAATAGGTGGATTCGGCGGTGAAGACGTCGTGGCCGTTTTCCTTGAGGAGCTGCTGGGCTTCCTGGTTTTGCATGATGGCGCCTCCGAACACGTTGAAGTCATAGGTGTGCGGGTTGCGGAACCAGTTGTCGATGACCATGGTCAGCTGCAGTTGCGCGGTTTGTCTGGCCTTGACGGTGAGGTCGAGGGGCAGGGTGACGCTGAAGTAGTTCTGATAGAACTCGGTGAGGCCTTCGTCCTGTCCGATGCCGAGGTGGAGGTTGAACGGCGCCAGTTCTCCGGCTGGGTTCTCCCATTTGCCGTTGAGTTTCATGTAATGATAGCCACCGCCGAGCGGCTCAGGCCAGAACATGTTGGCCTCCGGGGCGTCGGGGAAGCGTCCCGTGACGTTGTCCGTCTCGTCGAGGCCGAAAGTGAAGCGGAGTCGGGTATAATGTCCTTGAGGCACTTCTTCGAAGTGCAGGTGATGGGTCTCGGGGATCTCGGTGTCGAGGTAGAGGGGGGTGTCACCTCCGCCGAAGGCGACCCAAGCACCTTGCTCGTCCTGCATCTCCAGATGCGAGAGGAACCACTGCACCTCGGTGACTAGGAAGGTGTTGCCTGCCTCGTTGACATAAGCCAGGGTGTCCATGGTCAGCGCCTTGCCGTTGAGGGAGTAACCCACACTCAGGTCGAGAGAGGTCGTGTCGGCGCTGGGCCGGCAGCCGCTGAAGATGGCGAGACAAAGCATCATCATACCGAGGATTCGTTTCATTATTTTCCCGAATTGTCTCGCAAAAGTACCATTTTTTTTCGGAGTTCGCTATCTTTGCATCAAAATTGAAAATCATGGCAAACGTAGGCATTGGAGACAAAGTGAATTTCCTGAACGCCGTGGGCGGAGGGATAGTGACGAAGATCATCGACTCGAGGATGGTCATGGTAGAAGTGGAAGAGGGCTTCGAGATCCCTTGCCTGACTTCGGACCTGGTGCTGGATTACCGTTCGCAGACCAACATCGACCGTCAGCAACAGATCGTCGAGACCGTGAAGAAAGAGCTTCAGGAGAAGGAGATCGTCCAGCAGCAACAGGAGGAGGACGCCCGCCACGGTGGGCTGCGTCGCTTCGCCAAGGAGGCGGAGAAGGAAGGCGCCTACCTGGCCTTCGTGCCTCATGAACAGCAATGGCTCCTCACGGGTGCTATGGACGTGATGCTGATCAACCATACCGCCTACGAGATGCTTTATACCTTCACCATCAAGGAGGAGGACGGCAGCTTCGTCAACGTGGACTACGGCCAACTCGACAAGTATGAGAAGGTCGTCGTGGAGACCATCTCGCGAGAGGACCTGGAATATTGGTGCAACGGCATCGTGCAAGGGATCTTCACCAAGGACCGTTCCGACGACGTGCTGCTGCCGCTGAACGCCCCGTTCTCGCTGCGTGCCAACCGTTTCTTCAAGGAAGGAAGCTACCTGATGTCGGGCGTCCTCGGCGAGAAGGCCGTGATGGTATGCCTCTCCGAGGTGATGGCGCTGAAACACGGCGACAGTGACTTCAGCCAACTACTGAAGGAAGGGGTGGGGGCACAGGCACCGAAGAAAGACCTGGTGAAGAAAGAGGCGCCCATCGACAAGCACATGACCGCCCAAGGCGAGGCTACCGTGGACCTGCACATCGGCGAGTTGGTGGATAACATCATGGGCCTGTCCAGCCACGACATGTTCAACATCCAGATGGACTATTTCAAGAAGATGCTCAACAGCGCCATCGCAGCCGATTACACCAAGGTGACCTTCATCCACGGCGTCGGCAACGGCGTGCTGAAGAATGCCATCATCGAGGAGCTGAAGCATTACAAGAACACCGAGAACCGGATGGCCTCCATCGCCAAGTTCGGTGTCGGGGCGATTGACGTGATCATCACCGATGGAAAAAATAAGAATTAGTTTTAGAACGAAAGGATGCTATATCTGTATGTCTGGTAGTAATCATTGTTTTTGGGCTAAGGTTCTTCTTCCCGTAGCATTATCCATTCTCATCCTGACCTCCTGTAACCACGAAGACCCTTTCTTTGGCTGTTGGACGGTGGACAAGGTGAACGTGGAGTTCGACGAGTACCAGTCCACGCCCGAAATGGTCAAGCAGGTAGGGGAATTGGAGAAGGAGAATGTCATTGAGATCAGTGCTGACTCCGTGATGAGCTTCATCAGCGAAGGTAACACCCGAAGAGGCCGTTGCCACGTGGAGGGAGAGACCTTGTTCTTTGATGGTGAGGCCTTTGGCCAGTTCAAGGAGGGTGAGATCGTCACGGAGAGTGTCACTCCTCTCGGGAAGGTCATCGTTCATTATCGCAAATAAAAACAACGCTGGAGTCCGCATCCCGGAGGGATGCCATGTCTGTCTCCACTTAACTGACCATCGTGAACCCGCAGGGAATCGAACCCTGATCGAAGGAACCGGAATCCTTTATTCTATCCATTAAACTACGGGTCCTTTGTGGCGGCAAAGATACGGTTTTTTGTTTATTGTTTTAGGATTTCTTGATTTTATGTTACAGATATGGCATCCCGGAGGGATGCCATATCTGTATCAGCCTTGCTGCTTGAGCTGCTCGATGTAATCGTCGATGCGGTGGAGTTCCGCAGGGATGTCGATGTTCTGCGGGCAATGGGGGGCGCATTGGTTGCAGCCAATGCAATGGTCGGCCTGGCGGAGGGATGGGACGTTGCGGTCGTACCCGATGAGGAAGGCCTTGCGGGCCTTGCGGTATTCCTTCGCCTCGGGGTTGCCGGCAGGCATCTCGCCCTCGGTGATCGTCGAGTTGTAATGCGAGAAGATGGCGGGGATGTTCAAGCCGTAAGGACAAGGCATGCAGTAGTTGCAGGCGGTGCATGGCACGGTCTTCAGCTCCACGATCTCCTCGGCGACTTTCATGAGGAACTCGTCTTCCTCGGGAGTGATGGGCCGCAGCGGCGAGAAGGTCGCCACGTTCTGCACCAGATGCTCCATGTAGGTCATGCCGCTGAGCACCACGAGGATGCCTTCCTTCGTTCCGGCGTAACGGAAGGCCCAGCGTGCCACGGGGGTCTCTGGCTCACGTTCCTGCATCTGCTTCACGATGAAGTCGGGCTGGTTGGCCAGTCGCCCTCCGAGGAGCGGCTCCATGATGACACCGGGGATGCCTCGGCTGCTCAGCTCGTTGTAGAGGTAGGAGGCGTTGGTGTTACGGGAGCTGAGGCGCTTGGCGTAGTTCCAGTCGACGTAGTTCATCTGGATCTGCGCGAAGTCCCAGTGATAGCGTCCCTCGTCGTGCCAGCGCATCAGCATGTCGAAGATCTTGACGTCGCCGTGGTAGGAGAAGCCGAGGTTACGGATGCGTCCTTTGGCTTTCTGCTCGACGAGCCAGTCGAGGATGCCGTTGTCCATGAAACGGGCGTTGAAGAGCTGTTCGCTGTTCAGTTCCTGGGTCTCGCCGCCGATACTGTGGAGGAGCAGGTAGTCGATGTGGTCGGTCTGCAGTTCCTTGAGGGAGTTCTCGAACATCGCCATGGAGGCCTCGCGGCTCCAAGTGGAGGGGGAGAAGTTGGATAGCTTGGTGGCGATGAAGTAACTGTCCCGAGGATACCTGGAGAGGGCGATGCCGGTTGCGTGTTCCGACTTGCCTTTGCAGTAGGCTGGGGAGGTGTCGAAGTAGTTGATGCCGTGTTCGATGGCGTAGTCGATCTCTTGGTTGACCATGTCCTGGTCGATCTCGGCGTTGGGGTTCTCGCGTCCTGAGCCGCCGCCTTCTACGGGGAGACGCATCATGCCGTAGCCGAGGATGGAGACCTTGTCGCCGGTGTTGGGGTTGGTACGGTAGGTCATCTCGCCTTGGCCGTCGACGACGTCGCCGGAGGTGGCGATGGGGGTATCGTTGGAGGAGCAGGCGGAGAGCACGACGGAGGTGGCTACGGCAGCGCTGCCCATTTTCTTGATAAATGTTCTACGTTTCATACGGATACTCTTTTTTTCTGCGGATGCGATTAATTAAGGTGATGCATGGTGTGGCCTTCGACGTAGATGGCGCTGAGCGGACGGGCGGGGCAGAGGTGCTCGCAGGCGCCGCAGCCGATGCATTTGTTCTCGTCGATGGCGGGGACCATAGCGGTGCCTTTCTCGGTGGCGTATTCGACCATCTGGATAGCGCCGGTGGGGCAGTGGCGTGCGCAGTTGCCGCAGCTGACGCCGTCGGTGAGTGGCACACAGTTGGCTTTCACCCATACGGCGTGACCTACATGGATCGCCGTCTTCTCCTCACGGGTGATGGGCTTGATGGCGCCGGTGGGACACACCTCGCTGCAGCGGGTGCACTCCGGACGACAGTAGCCGCGCTCGAAGGAGAGGGTGGGTTGCATGAACTTGCTGAGATCCGTTGAAGGCCTCAGGACGTTGTTTGGACAGGAGGAGACGCAAAGCTGACAGGCCGTGCAATGACGTTGCATGTGTCTCGCCGAGATGGAGCCGGGAGGAGTGATGGCCGTCTCTCGCTTCGGGGCGACCTTGTCCTCGATGACCGCCAAACCACCGTCGACTTTCATCTGGGTCTGGGCAATCGCCGCCGTGGCCGTCGCCATGGCGGCGCCAATCAGGAAGGAACGGCGTCCTAGATCAGGGGCGTCGACAGCATCCGCCGAAGCTTCGGCCGAAGTCTCGACCTTCTCACTCACCGGCGTTCCTTTCTTCGCCGTATAACGAAGTGCGTCGAACTTGCATTTGTCCAGGCAGTCGCCGCAGACCACGCATCTGGAATAGTCCACGGTGCCTGCCTTGAAGTCGATGGCCTTGGCCTTACAGTTCTTCTCGCACATACCGCAGTTCTTGCATTTGGACTTGTCGAAACGCACACGGAACAGGGAGAAGCGGGAGAAGAAACTGAGGATGGTGCCGACGGGGCAGATCGAGTTACAGTAGGAGCGACCGTGTTTCCATGCCAACACCGCCAGCGCCAGCAGGGTGATCAGCGCCACGACGAAGGTGGTCACGCTGCGCATCCAGACCTGCACCTCGGAGAAGTTATAACGGCTGTGGGAGGCGTCGATGGAGGCGAGCCAGTTGTTCAGCAGGTCGTAGAGCGGCTTGAACAGACTGTTGACGATGCGTCCATAGGCACTGTAGGGGGCCAACAGGGTCGTCACCGGAGCGAAGCCGATGATGAGGCAGACGATGAAGACCGCCAGCACGCCGTAACGCAGCCAGCGGTGCTCCTTCGCATAGGAGAAGCGGTTCTTCTTGGCCTTGCCGCCCACCCAGGAGAAGATGTCCTGCATGATGCCGAGGGGACAGACCACGCTGCAGTAGATCCTGCCGAAGAGCAGGGCCACGATGATAAAGACCGCCAGCATGAGGTAGTTCAGGGCCAAGAGGCTCGGGAGGAACTGGATCTTGGCCACCCATCCCGCCCACAGGTTGACCTGGAAGCCGATGCCGAGGAGCAGCAGCGTCACCAGGGTGAAGGTGATGATGGCGAGAGTGATGCGTATTTTTCGTAGCATAGGGAAGTGTTTTATTGGATGATGATTTTCTTGGCGATACGGTTCGAGCCTTCCCCTTTCACGAGGATGTAGGCTCCTGGCTTCAGTGATTCACGACCTACCTGTTGCCCGTTGATGCTGTAGAGGATGACGTCGGAGGCGTTGAGGTCGTCGACTCCGATCTCGTGTTCGCTCACGGACTCATATCCGATGTATGGGATGTAGGTAACCAGCCCCAGGGAGGCGTCGTCGGCCTGATGGTAGATATGGTCTTCGACCTCCTGTTCGTCGGTGGTGCCCCAGTTGTTGCCCACGGCAGTGATGTCATTGCTGGAGTTGTTGTAGAGGTCGTAGATCACGCCGCCGTTGCCGTTGTCGTAAATCGCGTTATGTCCCCAGTCGTCCTCCGTGCCGAGGTCGATATGGTTCATATAGATGGCGGTGATGCCCCAGAGGTTGCCCGTGATGGTGTTGTCGCGCAGGATGGCCTGGCAGTTCTCGGAGAGGCCGTAGATGGAGATGCCGCTGCCGCCGTTCATGGGGTTGGTCTCCTTGTTGTTGTCGATGAACTGGTTGCTTTTGATGACGGAGGAGATGGTCATGCCCTGCTGGTTATAGCCGTAGCGATGTTTCTTGATGATGTTATCCTTGAGGAGTACCTTGGTGGCTCCCGTGCCTATGAGGTCCGAGATGGAGAGACCGCCCACGGTGGCTTGGCAGAAGGTGCCGTCAAAGGTGTTGCCGATGATGCGGATAGTGTCGTCGCCGCCAGGGCCGAGGTTGACCTGTGGGTTGTTGGTGTTCGGCTCTTTCACGTTCTCGTCGAAGGTGCAGTTGACGATATAGGGTGAGCCATGTCCGTTGGCGGGAGAGCTGATGGCCGGACCGTCGTTGATCATGAAGATGCATTCCTGGAATCGGGGATCGCAGTTCATGAAGTTGACCACGGCGCTGCAGTAGCCTGTAGTGAAATAGAGGAACTTACAGTCGATGAAGGCTACTTGCGACTCAATGACCTGGATGCCAGCGCCATCACTGAAGTACATCTTGTTCAGTTCGCATTCCGTGGCGTTTTCGAATCTCATGCTGAATGGGTTGTCCATGGTTCCATAGATGGGGACACGCATGGTGTTGGTGCTTTGGATGGTGCCTTTGATGGTGATGAGCACGCCGGGGGCATCGATCTTGGTGACTTCGTCGTTGATGACCAGCACGTCGTTGGCCGAGATCGTCAGGTCGTTTCGGATGGTGAATTCCGTTCCGTCGTTGGTGACGTTGCCGTTGGCGGCGGCGACGAGGTCGCTCATGGTATAGGTCGTCCCGTTACCTGGGCTGGTCCACTGCGCTTGCAGCGATGAGATGAATCCAATAAAAATCAATACTAATGGTAAAATCTTTTTCATATCAATCAAAATTTCAATAATTCAAAGGCTCGCTCCAATCGGGGCATGATGGGGGAGAAGTGGGTTCCTTCGACCAATTCGAAGGTGGTGTGGCATTGGTTTTCGAGGATGGCTGCGGCTTTGGCGGTGTTCTCTTCGACGGAGGCCATGCGTTTCTCTTTGGAGATCTTCTCTCGGTCGCCGAGGAGCATACACACCTGTCTGACCTTAGGGTTTATCGTATGGTCACTCATCCAGTCGGTGAAGCCGTCGTACCACAGCGATCCCGAGATGCTGATGATGTTGGAGAAGGCGTCGGTATGGTAACCGGCCCATAGGGCGAACAATCCTGAGAGCGAGACGCCCACGAGGGTGCGTTGTTCGTCGTGGATTTTCAGGGTGCGTTCCGTTTCCGGGAGGATCTCTCCAGTGAGACGCTCGAGGAAGGTTGACGCCTGACCGCCGAAGGGCTTGGCCTTCTTAAACACACCTGGTGCTGGCCAAGGGGTGAGGTCGTCGTTCCAGTTGACCTCCTTGACCAGCACCATGGTGATGTCATGTTTTTCGGAAAGAGCGTTTAGTCCCTCACTGAGATCCTCGCTGATACCTTGTGGCATGATGAGGTAGCAGATCATGGACTTCTCTCTTTTCTTGTGTTATCTGGTCACGATCACACGTCTGGTCATGACGCCGTTGGTAGTATTGACGCGGACGAAGTAGAGGCCGAGTTCGAACTGGCTCATGTCGACCGTTGTCTCGTTGCCTTCGAGCGCCTTCTCGTAGACGACCTGACCGAGCATGTTCACCACAGTGACGTGGGTCATGCCTTCGACTTCGATCTTCACGTTGCCGTTGGTCGGGTTAGGATAGACGACCATGGTGTGGTCCTCAGCCACGGAGACCGGTCCGTAGAAGACCTCAAATTGGTCGATGTTGAGTTGGTACTCGTCGGTGACGTTATAGTGACGGATGGCGATGTACACCGTCTGTCCTTGATACTCGTTGAGGATGCCGAGGTACTGCTGGTAGTCGTCCGTAGCGATATATTCCGAAGAGATCTCGGTCATCGTGTTGATATCCGGGCTGGTACCGACGTACATCTGGAAGTGCTCTGCGGCATAGTTAGGATCTTGTCCTCTAGCATACAGCGAGGCGGTGATGTCGCCTTCCGGCAGGGTGATGGCCGGGGTGATGGCCCAGTTGTCGGGGTTCAGGGCGCCGACGCCGTTGATGTAGGAGGCGGAGGAAATGATGCCTTGTCCTTCATAGACGGCCACGCCTTCCTCGCCGAAGATCCAGTTCCAGTTGTTACCGTCGCCATCGTGATCGACGAACTGCCATCCGGCGGCGATAGGATCAGTCTCGAAGTAGAAGGCGTAGGCCACACCATCAGGATAGGCGTTGGCGACCGTGACGGTGGCGCTGGCAGTAATGTCGGGATTCTCTTCGCTGGCTACGGTGACGATGGCCGTTCCGGTGGCAAGTGCGGTGATGACCCCGTTCGCATCGACGCTGATGACCTCGTCGTCGCTCACGCTCCAGACCACGTTCGGGTTCTCTGCGTTCTCAGGAAGGACTGTGACGACGAATCCGTTGTAGGTCTCGCCAACGGTGAGGTTGACGCTTTCAGGAGTGATGGTGATGCTCTCGACGAGGACAGGAGTGTAAGGCTCGCTGACGATGATGGTGCCAGCGGCCGTGACGCTCGTGCCTTCGACGGTGGCGATGACCTGAGCCATACCTGCGGCAAGTGCGGTGACGACGCCGTTCGCATCGACGCTGATGATGTCGCTGTTGCTCACACTCCAGACCACGTTCTGGTAGGTGGTGTTGGACGGGTTGACCTGAGCGGTGAATGCGATGGTCTCGCCCACGAGGATCGATCCGCCGTCAGGCGTGAGGGTGATGCTCTGTGCTGCGACAGGAACGACGGTGATGGTGACGCTGCCGTTCACGTCGCCGACGGTGGCGGTGATGGTGGCGGTGCCGAGGCCGATGGCGGTGATGGTACCTCTTTCGCTGACGGTGACGATGCCTTCAGGATTGACGCTCCAGGTCACCTCCGGGTGGGTGGTGTTGGTCGGGAGCACCGTGACGGTGAAGGTCATGCTCTCACCGAGTTCAAGTTCGGACGACTCGATGTTGATGGTCACGCTCTCGGCTGGGACAGGCACCACGGTGATGACGACAGAGGCAGAGACGTCGCCGACGGTAGCGGTGACGGTGGCGGTGCCTTCCGCGATGGCGGTGACATTGCCGTTCTCATCGATGGTGACGATGCCTGCGGGTTGGACGCTCCAGACAGGATCAGGATACGTCGTGTTCTCTGGGGTCACCGTGACGGTGAAGGTCATGGTCTCGCCGAGTTGCATTTCGGAAGACTCGATGTTGATGGTCACGCTCTCTGCCGGGACAGGAACGACGGTGATGGTCGCAGTGGCGCTGACCTCACCGACGGCAGCAGTGACGGTGGCGGTGCCTGCCGCGATGGCAGTGCCATTGCCG
>JAEEGL010431438.1_pt1 | contig 27873 bp, 21 predicted proteins | sample 9134231 | NCBI WGS metagenome assembly JAEEGL01 (sample SAMN16246548, study PRJNA631951) | gut metagenome | biome: gut microbiome; feature: rumen; material: fiber-attached | host: Bos | place: Iran: Karaj | collected 2018-10
AGAATTCTATATAACCTCAAAGAGGTGGGTCAATTCTAAGTATTAAATTTTCAAGGTACAGTGTAATATCGAAATGGTTTTATACTCCCTGACCACCATCTGGGGTGGGTCAGTTTTAAGTATTAAACCCGGGTCAATTTTTAGTGTAAATCAATACCCGGTCACAAGTTTTTTATAAAACCTGTGGCCAGGGATATTTTTTTGCACTCTGTGTCGCTTGTTTTTCTAACGTGGCCCTCAGCCTCCGTTGTACTCGGCAGCAGCTTCAGGTGAGGGCTGTGCCAGAGGGAACATTCCGGTGATGTATTTTTCCCAGGACTCGGGATAATACTCTTTCATAAGTCCCTCGTCGTAGCGGTAATACTCATCCGGATCAAAGGTTGCGATCTCAATGCGGTCTGTTTCCAGATAAGCATAGGGTTCGTTCTTTTCTGCGAAGTTTACTTCGTGGGCCAGGAGCCTGGCAACAATCTGGCGGCCTGTAAGTGACAGGTGAAGATTGTCCATCAGGTACTGGCTTGCAGTGTCAAGGTACAGATCGAACTTTTCGTGGTTCATGCCATCAAAGATGACCAGGCCGGTGTCTTCTGCCACATTTTTTACCTTGTCTGCATAGTCTGCCAGGGTTCCGACGCCGTTACTTACAATATATGAATCTCCGATGTAGGTGCCGTCGTCTGCAACATAGATACCGTAAAATGGAGTCATGACAATGATCTCTGCATTGGGACTTGCTTCCTTTAAGTTGTTTACAGCCATCTGCATTGCATTATAGAGAGCATGGGCTTTCTCACCCTCGGTGGAATACATCGAAGTATCCAGTGGCATGTTGTTAAAGAAGTCATTGGTTCCGTAGCTTAATATGTAATAGTCCACGTCAGCCGGTTCAATGGAGTTCATTATCTCCAGGACATCAAGGTAATTGGCAAGGGTCTCATTTCGATCGCTCTTTCCTGTAAAGCAGTAACTCATTCCAAGAAAACTGGTGGAGTGCAGCGCTGAAGCTGAAACATTGCTGGTGGATTGTTCTACAGTTGCTGTGGTGCCGCCGATGGCCATGTTATAAATTCTGGAGTTTGGAACTCTGGCACCAATAAGATGTGGAATATCTGTGCCATCGTTTTTGCCGTTAGCCAGCTGGCTGTCTCCGAAGCATACAATGTTTACCGGCTTATCAGAGGAACTGCTATTGTCGGAAACTTCCGTGGTCTCTTCCTGGCTTGAAGCTTCTGTTGCTGCTTCGGATGAGTTTTCAATATCGGGCTCAAACAGATTGTCGATGACAACGATGTTATTACCGCCTGAGGGATCTGTAAGATCTGAAGAATCAGCTGTGGTGCTCTCTTCCTTGTCGGTTACAAATTCCCTGGCCTCCTCTACGTCTCCTGAAGATAAAGAACAGCCTGTCATAAGAACGCTGACAGCGCAAAATGATGCTATCATAAACTTGACGCTTTTTTTCATATTTGTACTCCTCGCTTTCATGGGTATTGTATCACCCTATAAAAAAAAGAAAATACTTTTGTGGTAAAATTAAGAAAATCTGCCGCTAATCTTAAGAAAGTCTTAAGAAATAGATGATATATCGATAATTAATATACCACATCAAATATAATCAGGCCGGGATTGGTCAGAACCGGTCAATTATGCTATAATCTTTTAGATTTTTATGGTGTATCAGAGGTTTGAGTAATGTCCGTGACATTTGATCATATAAAAAAACACAGGGCCGCGATAGTAAGTGCATTATGCGCTTTTTTTGTGCTGCTTTACACCACCAGGTCATCCTTTTTATATATCTGCAATAACTGGGATGACGTTAACAGCTATTTTACCATGGGCAAGGGCATGATGAATGGCCTTGTTATCTATAGGGATCTGTATGACCAGAAGGGGCCATATCTCTATCTGTTATACGGGATTGCATATCTTATTTCCCATAAGACATTCCTGGGAGTTTTCATTTTCGAGATCATAGCAGCATTTTTCTTTCTTTATTTCGCATTCAAAATGATATCAGAGCATAGTAATGACCTGGTTGCAGCGCTCATTCTGCCTGTTCTTGCTGCGGGAGTTTATTCCTCCTGGAGCTTTTATAAGGGCGGAGCGGCAGAGGAGTTCTGTCTTCCGATGTTTGCCTATAGCATATATGAACTTGACCGTATGCTTCGTGGCAAGTCGGATGACAAGCGGATCAGGAAGGCATTTACCATCGCGGGCATATGCGCGGGAGTCACAGCACAGATCAAGTACACCATGCTGGGGCTGTTCTTTGGCTGGTTTGTAGTAGCTGTCATATTTGTGGCAAGGGATAAGAGTATAAATGATGCAATTAGACTGGCTTTAAGATTTATTCTTTTTGCCATCATTCCATCACTGCCCTGGCTTATTTATTTCCTGGCCACAGGTAGTCTCGATGACTGGTTCAGATGCTATATCTATAACAACCTGTTCTTTTACAGCAAGGCATCTGAGATCAAGCAGAGCCTTTCTTCAAGATTTATTGAGATTGCCAAGACACTACTGTTCATGATAGAGGACAATTTTTCATATTTCGTCTTTATCATCCTTGGCGTTATCCTGCAGTTCTTTATGGAAAAGAAATTTCTTAGGAAGTTCACTCTTGGTTTCATGTTCGTCATGACTTTCTTTGTGATATTTTTTGGAGGCAACAAACTTCCATACTACTCCATACCTCTGATGGTCTTTGCTATCTGGGGCTCGGCTTACATTGGAGAGCTGATCTTCCTGATCATTGGTAAAGCAAAGGCAAAAGGACAGGAAAAGACTGATAAGTCCCAGAGTCAGTCACCTGTTAAAGCGGGAGATTTGGCAGGGATCTTCGCCTTCATCATCCTTCTTATCTGCAGCACATTTTTTGCAGCAGGTCACTGCGTCAGCAGCAATTACAGGCATATGGACAGGGCTTCCTTCTGGCTTACGGATGCAGCGAAATATCTTTCCGAAGATGACACCCTTCTAAACTTAAGCGGGCTTGATGCGGGTCTTTACACCGTCACCGGAATCGTCCCAAGCTGTGAGTATTTCCAGACCAACGGAATAGGTCTTCCCACAATGTTTGAGGAGCAGCACAGGTATATTGCGGAAAAGATTCCGGACTACATAGTGGTAGTGGGATTTTTGCCTGATGCCATAGAGAAATATTACGACCAGATAGAGCAGTATGAATATGATGAGCCCGGATTTGAGGAGACCTACTATCTTTTCAAAAGAAAACCATAAGAAATATGGGATAAATCAGTGCATTATGCCATGGGAGAGGTTATAATAGAGGAATGAAAAAATATATCAGGATAATGAGAATAGACCATTGGGTCAAGCAGCTGTTCATTATGCCCGGAGTTGCCTTTGCGGTGCTTCTTACAGGCGGACTTGGGGAGAATTTTTGGTACAGGCTTATAATCGGATTTGCAGCAACCTGCTGCATAGCATCAGCCAACTACGTTATCAATGAGTGGCTGGATGCAGAGTTTGACAAGTATCACCCGGTAAAAAAGCACAGAAGTGTTGTGGAAAATGATGTTAAGGGCAGCGTGGTGTACATTATTTATGCCATACTAACCATCGCAGGCTTTGCCCTTTCTCTTCTGGTTTCCAGGAAGGTATTTCTGGTGGAGCTGTGGCTCTGGGTTATGGGTATCCTTTATAATGTCAAGCCCATCAGGACCAAGGATATTCCTGTGATAGATGTCCTTTCCGAGTCGGTGAACAATGCCATCAGGCTTCTTATAGGCTGGTTTATAGTAACCGACCTGTTTTTGCCTCCTGTCAGTATAGTGATAGGCTACTGGTTTGGCGGAGCCTTCCTTATGGATGTAAAGAGATTTTCCGAATACAGGATGATCGCTGATAAATCCACAGCCTCTCTGTACAGGAAGTCCTTTAAGTTCTATGACGAAAGACTTCTGCTGTGTGCAGCATGTTTTTATGCAATGATATCCTCGTTCTTTACAGGAATTTTCCTGATCAAGTACAGGGTTGAATTTATTCTGCTTCTTCCTGTTATGGTGGGACTTTTCTGCTATTACCTCTTTATCAGCTTCAAAGAGGACTCCGCAGCCCAGGCACCTGAGAAACTCTACAGGGAAAAGGGACTTATGGCATTTGTTATTGTTTTTTGTGTATTGTTCTTCTTGCTTCTGCAGGTGGACATTCCGGTTCTTCATGTTCTCTTAAGTGAAGAACTCATTACTTTTTAATATTTCTTGAAGGGATAAAGTTTTTTTATGAAAAAAGCACTTATTATCGGGGCTGGCCCTGCGGGTCTTACTGCAGCCTATGAACTTTTGACAAAGTCTGGGGACTACCAGGTTGTTGTCTTTGAAGAAACAGACAAGTTTGGAGGAATTTCCAGAACTGTCGAGTACAAGGGCAACAGAATGGATATGGGCGGCCACAGATTCTTTTCCAAGGTTCCCGAGGTCAATGAATGGTGGGAAAAGATGCTTCCTCAGCAGGGACATCCCACCTATGACGACATAGTTCTTAAGCGCCCCATGAAGATGAAGGAAGGCGGACCTGACCCCGAGAAGACTGACAGGGTTATGCTTCGAAGAAACCGCGTATCCAGGATCTTTTTTGACAGGAAGTTCTATGACTATCCTATTTCTCTTAAGGTTGAGACCTTTAAGAACATGGGTCTTGCCAAGACAATAGCCTGCGGTTTTTCATATCTTCACGCTATGATATTCAAAAGAGAAGAGAAGTCTCTTGAGGATTTCTATGTAAACCGCTTTGGTAAGAAGCTCTACTCAATGTTCTTTGAGTACTATACAGAGAACCTCTGGGGCAGGCATCCTTCAGAGATCGACCCAAGCTGGGGCGCACAGAGGGTTAAGGGCGTATCAATACTTGCTGTTTTAAAGAACGCCTTCAGGAAAAAATCCGGTAAGACCGGTGGAAAGGTTGAGACCTCACTTATCGAGGAATTCTCATATCCCAAGCTTGGCCCCGGACAGCTCTGGGATGTAACAGCTGAAGAGATCAAGAATCTTGGCGGAACCATCATCATGAATGCCAAGGTCGTTAAGATCCGTAAGGATGGCAATCATATCAAGGGCGTTACTTACCTCATGGACGGAAAAGAGATTGACATAGACGGAGATGTTGTCATCAGCTCAATGCCTGTTAAGGACCTTGTTGAGGGCATGAACGACGTGCCTGCAGATCCTGCAAGGATTGCAGCAGGCCTTCCATACAGAGATTACATGACCCTTGGAGTTCTTGTTCCAAAGCTCAACCTTGAGAATAAGACAAATATCAAGACTATCGGCAACATCGTTCCAGACAACTGGGTTTATGTTCAGGACAGAACAGTTAAGATGGGACGTTTCCAGATCTATAACAACTGGTCACCATATCTTGTTAAGGACCTTGAGCACACAGTTTGGGTGGGCCTTGAGTACTTCTGCTTTGAGGGCGATTCCATGTGGAACATGACTGAGGATGAGTTTGCCAGGATGGCCATCGATGAGATGGTTACCCTTAATCTCATCAGCAGTCCTTCAGAAGTTATAGACTACCATATGGAGAGAGTTAAGAAGGCATATCCTGCGTACTTTGATACCTATGATGAGATGGATAAGCTTGTGGACTATCTCAATACCATCGACAATCTTTACTGCGTTGGACGTAACGGCCAGCACAGATACAACAATATTGATCACTCAATGTGCACTTCCTTTGAGACAGTTAAGAACATCCTTAGCGGAACTGCTGACAGGAGCAATATCTGGAATGTCAACACCGAGAAGGAATATCACGAGACTGATGACTCTAAGCCGGAAGAAGATGAGGTTGAAGTAGACTAATACAGGTGGGCGGCACTTTTTGCCGCCTACTGTGTTGTTTGGGAAGGACTGTTTATGCAGTTTGTTTCTTTTGCATTTTTGGTGTTTCTGCCCGCTGCGGCACTTATCAATTTCATAATCCCAAGGAAATACAGATATATATGGCTCCTTTTGATCAGTGCTGCGTTCTATCTGAGTATCGATATCAAGGCAGCGGCTGTGATGGCAGGGACCATTGTGGTAACTTATGCTGCGGCGCTGCTTATGGACAGGATGGCTGGAAGTGACAACGCTCCCCGTAATGAGGGTTCTGACTCAAAGTGTGTCCGATCAAAGAGCATTGCTATTGTACTTGCACTTACCATCATCATGGAAGTGGCTGCCATGCTCTTTTTCAGGAGTGGCAAGATTCTTGGCGCCATCGGGATTTCTTTTTACATGCTAAAGTCCATTGGATATCTGGTGGATGTGTACCGTGGGGATGTGAAGGCTGAGCGAAACTTTGTTAAGCTGGCACTTTTTGTTTCATTTTTTACCCAGGTTATTTCAGGCCCTATCGAGAGAGCTGGAAACATGCTGCCTCAGTTCTCCTATCCTGTAACCGTAGACTTCGACAGGTTCAGGGATGGCTTTTTGCAGATGCTATGGGGATATTTCTTAAAGCTTGTACTTGCGGACAGACTTGCGATATTTGTTGCTTCGGTATATGCAGATCCGGGAGCTGCGGAAGGGTCTGTGGTTGCCGTGGCAACGCTCTTTTATACCTTTGAGATCTACTGCGATTTTGCAGGTTATTCGGCTATAGCCATTGGTGCCTCAAGGATCCTTGGCATAGATGTGATGAAGAATTTTGACAGCCCATATATGGCGGGGAGCATTGCGGAGTTCTGGAGAAGGTGGCACATATCACTTTCCTCGTGGCTTCGTGATTACATTTACATTCCCCTTGGAGGAAACAGGAAGGGAACCTTCAGGAAGTATTTAAACGTCCTTATTGTCTTTGCTGTGAGTGGTATCTGGCACGGATCGGCGCTTACGTTCCTTGTTTGGGGATTACTTCATGCCTTTTATCAGATCTGCGGCTTTGTGACAATGCCCCTCAGGGACTGGCTTGTTAAGGTGTTTAAGATCAACAGGGAAGGGCTTTCCCACAAGACCATGAAGACTATTTTCACGTTCCTTTTAGTTAATCTGGCATGGGTGTTCTTCAGGGCGCCTTCCATGCCCTATGCACTTGTGATAATTAAAAAGAGCTTACAGTTTACCCCATGGATTTTTACAGACAGATCACTGCTTGGCTACGGACTTACCCAGGGCGAGATGAATGTCACTATTGCGGGGCTTATACTCCTTGCAGTAATGGATGTCCTTAACTATAGAGGCGTGGAGATCAGGGAGAGGATTGTTGCCCAGAGCATCTGGTACCGGTGGGTTGTTATGATAGGAGCTATCCTGACTATCCTTATATTTGGTATCTGGGGTGCAGGCTACAACGCATCAAGCTTTATTTATCAACAGTTCTGAGGCTTTTATGAAGATAAAGATTTCAAGCATATTAAAGACCGGTGCCTTTGTGGTGGCTACACTGGCTTGTGTATTTGCCGCTTCAATTGTGCTAAGGGATAAGGAAAGTGAATATAAGTATGCGGACTTTTTTGACCTGGCTGATCAGATAGACGTTCTTTTCATCGGCTCATCCCATGTGATAAATGCCATGAACCCCGCGGTTTTATTTGGAGAGTACGGCTACACCTCCTACAACATGGGAGGACATGGTTCGGTCATGCAGTCCACCTACTGGGAGCTTGAGGAAGCTCTTCAGTACTGCAACCCAAAGTGCGTGGTGCTGGACACTTTTTTACTCCAGAAGGACTATCAGTACCTGGATCAGATGTACGAGGACAGCTCTAAGGAGGATAGAGAGAGCTCTATTGCGCAGCTCCACCTGAACATGGACTGCTGGCCCCTTAATGACCTTAAGATCAGGGCCATAAAGGACCTCATTGCAGATGAGGAGATCAGAAAGCAGTTCTACGAGCCATTTTATGTGTACCACAACAGATGGCAGGAGCTTGACAGCAACGACTACAGGGCGCTTACGGGTTCTGCCGACAGAAATGACCTCTTTGGCGCAGAGATGCGCTATGGAATAGAGCTTACCCCGGGGATTTATCCCAATCCTGAGGAACGGGAGGGCCTTGGAGGCGACACCGTTGGAGAGAAATACTTTCGGATGATCATTGAAGAATGCCAGACAAGGGGCATCCAGCTTGTTGTGACATTCCTATCCTGCAGTGCCACAACCGATGACAAAAGAGCAGTGGACAGCGCCAGGATCATATGCGAGGAGTACGGTGTACCCCTTGTGGACATGCAAAGCGAGGGTGTGGTGGACCTGTACACGGATCTTAATGACACAGGACACATGAATGCCATGGGCTCCATAAAGGCCACAAAGTATATCGGAGAGGTTCTTAAGGATACAGAGCAGCTCACAGATCACAGAGGCGATGATGCCTACAGCTACTGGCAGGAGAGAGCAGGTGGTTTCTACCACACAATCTACGATATGGCCGTTGATTCCGACAGCATCTATCAGCAGCTGAACTACCTATCAGGTGCCGGCAGTGTTGGCACGGTGCTCTACATAAATGATGATTCGCAGGCCTTTGGTGACTCTGAGATGCAGAGGTTAATACATAACTTTACAGTGACGTCTGCTATTTACCATACAAAGGGCCCCTACATCCTGATAAATGATGTGGCTTCGGGCGGAGTGTACGAAGCCAGCGGAGTCGGGACTTTAACAGGTGTAGAGACTAGCCTTGGAACTTTGAATTATCAGCCGGTGGAGCACCTTTTCAGGCTGCTATATTCAGATGAGGATCCGGATACGAATCTTTTGTACGACGATTCCAAGATTGATTATGATATACAGATAATTACTTATGATGCGGAGACGGGAGAGATCCTGTCCCACAACTATTACAAATCCTATGGCTGTGATTACACAAAAGCCTGGTGATCTGGAGGTGAAAGATGAGCGATAAAGTCTGCATAGTAGGAATAGCAGGAGGAACTGCTTCCGGCAAGACCACGATAGTAAGAAAGATAAAAGAGAAGTTTGGAGATGACATTGTTGTAATAAACCATGATTCCTATTACAAGGCCCATGACGACCTGTCCTACGAGGACAGGAGCAGGCTTAACTACGATCACCCGGCTTCCTTTGATACAGATCTGATGATAGAGGACGTAAAAAAGCTAAAGGATGGGCAGGAGATCGACATGCCCGTCTATGATTATACGGTCCACAACAGGTCTGATGAGACTATCCATGTGGTTCCCAAGAGGGTAATTATCCTTGAGGGTATCCTTATATTAGAGAGTCCGGCTCTTCGCGATCTTATGGATATCAAGGTGTTTGTTGACACAGACGCCGATGAGAGGCTCATGCGAAGGATAAGGCGTGACATGGTTGAGAGGGCAAGGAGTATTGAGTCAATACTCACACAGTACAGAGACACTGTTAAGCCCATGCATGAGCAGTTTGTTGAGCCGAGTAAGAAGTATGCTGACATCATTATCCCTCGCGGCGGCGAGAACACCACAGGTATCAGCATCCTTCAGGAGCACCTTAATCTTATGATGTCTGACTAAAGGATAAAGAGTTTATGCTTGGAGTAATCGGTGCATTCTTTAGTCTCATACTGTGGCTTATCATCGTGCCCTTTTGTGTGGGACTGTTAGTTAATTTCATATTGCCAAGATCCAGGCGCACTGTTGGCATAACCTTCATCCTGGGTTATCTGGTGTATATGGCTGTCTTTGAAGTCACAGCCATCGCATGCATGACCAGGATCACCTACAGCGCCTTTGTGTATTGCAGAAGGATATTTGCCGTGGCGGCAATTGTTCTGGCCATCATGGGGATTGTCAGGAGCTTTATCAAGCTTCGGGAAGGGGAAAAGAACTATCTTGCACTTTTTCCGGGAGAAGCCCACGCAGATGTCTTCGACCTTATGAGTCCAAGGTCAGACCCAAAGTTTTACAAAATGGATTATCCAAAGGAGAGCATTGTATACTGGGGAATCTTTTTTGCACTGCTGCTGTTTCAGATGGTGATGGCTGTGGTGATGGCAAGCTTTGACGGCGATGACGCGTACTATGTTGTGGAATCCCTTCTTGCCCAGCAGGCGGATGTAATGAATACGATCCTGCCCTACACCGGAACCTCCACTTCACTGGACATAAGGCATGCACTGGCTGTTATCACCATGTGGATTGCCTTTGTGGCAAAGGAGTCCGGGATCCACGCTACGGTCCTGTCTCATTCAGTTATGCCCCTTTTCATTATCCCCCTGGTTTATCTTGTATATGTGGAGATCGGAAGGGTGCTGTTTAGGGAGAGGCAGCAGGTTATTCCGGGCTTCATGATAATCGTCTCCTTCCTTCTTATGTTTGGAAATGTATCCATCTACACTCCCGCCACTTTCCTTCTCATGAGAACCTGGCAGGGAAAAGCTATTGTGGCAAACCTGGTATTTCCAATGATCTTCTGGATATTCCTGTGGATGTTTGAGGAGTCTAAAGGTAAAATCCCTCCAAACAGGAAGGAAAAAGAGTGGGAGCAGCCAAGAAGGGACTGGTGCCCCTGGATAGAGCTTTTCTTTGTAAACATGCTATCCGGAGCCTGCAGTTCAATGGGAGTGATATTTGGAAGCGGGCTTATAGCTCTTTTGACACTTATACTGCTGTTGTATACGAGAAAGATCAAGGTGATATTTGGAGCTCTGCTTTGCGTTGTTCCAAACCTTGTTTATCTGATGATATATTTTTCACTGTTTAGCAGATGAAAAAGAAAAGAAAAAAGGATGAATATTTTGATATGAGTGAAAACAGAAAGAATTCAGACAATAATAACGGCGGATTCAGGTTCACGGACGTGCCCAGATGGGTACATATCGTGATCCTTGTGGTGATCGTACTGGTTGTGGCTTTTTCAGCCTATAAGCTCCTTAAGTGGAATGCAGGAACTGCAGAGACTGAAGGCATTGTAGAGGGAGATTTTTCCGTGGAGGTCCAGGACCAGGTGTTCCTGCTTCCTGACGACAAAAAGGCAATGCACGAGGATGACGGAGTGGAGACCATTCTTTTCCTGGGGAATGACATCCTGACATATTATAACGACGAGAACGGGTTCGTGGAGCAGGTGGCAAAAAAGACCGGGGCGACCTGTATAAATGCCGGATTCCCATCATCTACCGTGGCGCTAAAAAATGCTTCCTTTGATTCTGAATATCCGCTGGATGCATTCTCTTTTTACAACGTGGCAAAGGCATTATCGGAGCAGGATTTTTCTCTTTTGCATGAAAATGAGACAAGCTTTGAGGATTCAAAATACTACAAAAACGTTGAGCTTCTAGAGGGCGTTGACATGCAGAGCATTGATACCCTGGTCATATTTTACGATGCCCAGGACTATGTCAACTATCGCATCGGTATGAATCCTGACAACGACAGCGACCCTATAACCTACTCAGGGGCTTTGTTTGCAGGGATCAAGATGCTGCAGGAGAAGTATCCTTTTATCAGGATCGTCAACATGTCTTTCCCAATGTGCTACGCCTACGATTCTTCAGGCCAGCTGGTGAGCGGAGATATGTATGATTTCGGAAACGGAAGGCTGACAACCTACTATCAGTTCATGATGGACGTTTCCGGAGCTACCGGAGTTACCTTTATCGACAACTACTACGGAACCATCCATGAGGATAACAGCTCGGAGTGGCTCCTTGACAACATCCATGTGAATGCGGCCTGCAACGAGCACATGGCCCAGCACTTTGTGGACGTTATCTATAACAGGAAATACTGATCATGGAAAAGAAATTCTTTGGAAAATTAAAGGCCGGGGACATCCTGCTGCTTCAGATATCGGTGGTGGTGTATTCGCTGTCCACCGTTGCAGCCAATATGGCGTCAAAGCATGAGTTCTTGTCTTTAGGCTACATTTTGTACTTTGGCCTTGAGTTTATGATCCTGGCTGTCTATGCAATCTTGTGGCAGCAGGTGATAAAAAAGTTCCAGCTGTCCATAGCTTATTCCAATAAGTCCATGATGCTATTGTGGTCAATGCTGTGGAACTTCCTGATCTTCAGTCAGGGCATCACCCCGGGCAAGGTGGCGGGAGTCCTTCTTGTCATGGGCGGTGTTATAGTGATGAACATGGGAGGCGGAGAAAAATGAACTGGTTTTACTTCCTTTTGGCTCTCCTGGCCCTTGCTATTGCGTCGGTTTCCCAGGTGCTGTTAAAGCTCAGTGCACAGCGGGAGTATCCGAACTTTATAAGAGAGTATTTAAACGGCTTTGTCATCTGCGGATATGGGCTTTTGGTAGTGTCCATGGTGATCTCCATTTTTTGCTACAGCGGCCTTGGATACCTGGGAGTTGTGGTGCTTGAGCCCATTTCCTATGTGATGGTGATGTTTTTATCAAGGCTGGTTTTTAAAGAAAGAATCGTTCCCACCAAGATAATCGGGATGGTGCTTATTGTCTGCGGGATTGCAGTGTTTTATATGCTGGGGTGAGCCTTAGTATATTTGATGTTTTACAGGCGTTAATTTTTTGCAGGAGAACTGCGAGGTACATGTATGTACGGAATATTCATGGAGTGCTGGGTTTCTTTTAAGCTCTTTTTCGGAAATCCTATCCTCCCTATTATCTTTCTTGCATCAGCCATTTACCTGACTGTTTTTGAGAAGGATTTAAGGAAAAAGATAATACTGGGTATTCTGCCACTTGTGATCATGGCGGGATTTCTTTTGCCCATAACAAAGATCGTGTATGTTGCCGCTTTTGATGATGGAAGCGACACCTACTACAGGCTCCTGTGGCTTGTACCAATGTACGTGGTAATTGGGTATGCGGCATGCAAGCTGGTCTTTGGGTTTGACAGCGTGGCAAAGAGAGTGGCTGCTCTTGTGGCAGTCTTGGTGGTGACAGTGCTCTCTGGGTCTTTAGTATACCTCAATCAGTACATGTCTGTGGCCCAGAACCTCTACCATATCCCCCAGGATGTTATCGATGTGTGCCAGGTTATTGCACCAAAGGATGACGAGCCAAGGATCAGGGCAGTCTTTCCCTCTGAGCTGGTGCACTTTGTCAGGCAGTATGATACGGATATTTTAATGCCCTACGGCAGGGAGCTTATTGCTTCCCAGTGGGATTACTACAATGCGGTCCATGAGGTATATGAAAAGCCGGAGGTCATTAAGGCGGAGGAACTTCTTGAAGCTACAAGGCAGGCAAAGTGTCTGTATATTGTCCTTAGGACAGACCGGAAGGTTGATGTGAACCTGGTTACCATGGGGCTTAAGCTGGTGGATACAGTGGATGGGTATTATATTTACGCTGACCCTGAGATCATTGAGTGGTACAGGGAGCAGGGAGTGGATTTTAGCGACAGGGTGTCGTGAGAGTCAGGCTATATGCTATTGGATTTGTGGCCTGGCGATCAGTGATTGTATGAAATAAGATTTGGGTGCTGATAAATGATATTTAATTCATACGAGTTTATGCTGCTTTTTATGCCGGTGTTTCTGCTGGCTTATTGGATAATAAAAAAGACATCTGTCAAAAAGCCTTCATTCGGAAACGGATGCAAACTATTAATTGTTCTGGCGTCGGTAGTTTTTTACGCTCCCTTTGGAGTTAGAAACTGTGTTGTTCTGGCGGCCAGTATTCTTGTTAATGCTTTTGTTGCATACAGACTATTTAAAAATCGTTCTATGGAAAAAGATGGGAAGACCATGGCTTTTGATAAGCGCAAGGGACTTCTTGTTTTTTCATTGTTAGCTAATCTTGTTTCTCTTTTGTTCTTTAAATTCTCAGGTATATTTTTCCCTGTGGCTGTCAGCTTCTATACTTTCAATCAGATTTCTTACATTGTTGATATGTACAGGGGAGAAATCGAGAGTTTTGATCTGACCAACTACCTGGCTTATATCCTATTCTTTCCCAAGATCCTTCAGGGGCCGCTTATGGGCTATGGGGAGTTTGTGAAGGAGCTGGATAAGGCTCTTGGAGCAAATAGTGGTGATGCTGGGAATGCCAAAAGCGATGGCTGCAATTGCAGATGTCGGGAGTATGATTATAAAACAATACTCAGGGCGCTGCTGCTTCTGTCCATGGGCCTGTTTAAGAAAGTTATCCTGGCTGATACCTTCGGAAAGGCTGTGGATTTTGGATATGAGAGCCTTGCTTCTTTGGGAAGCCTGGAGGCTATCCTTGTTGCTGTGTTCTATTCTTTTCAGCTGTACTTTGATTTTAGCGGATACTGCGATATGGCAGCTGCGGTGTGCATGATGATGGGTTTTGACCTTCCTTTGAATTTCAATTCGCCCTATCAGGCTGTTGATATCGTGGATTTCTGGAAGAGATGGCATATTACACTGACTAAGTTTTTTACGAAGTATGTGTATATCCCGCTTGGGGGCAACAGAAAAGGTGCTGCAAGGATGTATGCAAACTTCATGATCGTGTTTTTGCTCAGCGGCCTCTGGCATGGAAGTGGCTGGACCTTTATTGTGTGGGGCGCGATGCACGGTGTGGCGTATGTGGTGACAAGGGCCGGAAAGGGTAGTAGAAAGAGCAGCTCACTTTCGACCGGAAAGGAAAGCGCTGACTTAGGAAAAACAGTAGAGAAGCAGCGCAGTGTATTAGATGCTTTTGGGCAAGCCATTAGTGTAGCCCTTACCTTCATCTACGTTACTGTAGCCTGGGTGTTCTTCAGGGCTGATACCGTATCGGACGCAATAGCTCTTTTGACCAGAGTAATTGTTGGCGGACCTAAGAAAATAGCTACAGGTCTTTCAGCTTGTTTCCAGCTTGATGAATTATGGTATGTCATAAAGGTAACTCCTATTATGAAGCTTCCATTTGCGTGGGATACTTGCCTGTGGCTGTTTTTAGTGGCGGGGTGCGTAATTGTCTTTTTCCAGAAGAATGCCCTTGAGATTGCAAAGAATTGCAAAATTGGAGTAATGACAACGCTGCTTACCGCGCTGCTTTTAGTTTGGAGCATATTGAGCTTCGCAGGAGTAAGCACCTTCTTGTATATGAATTTTTGATCGTTACCCCTGTTTCGGAATTATTGGAAGTTACAAAGCAAAAGAAAAATGAATTACGCTGAAACTAATTCGAAAAGTAAATATAAAAGATTGCTGATAGCCCTGCTGGTACTGGTGGTAGCGGCTCTTTTGGCATGCGCGGCTCTTGTGGTGTACGTGGATCCCTTTTTCCATTATCATGCGCCGCTACAGGGATTTCCTTATGTTGTGGACAATCAGCTGAGCCAGAACCCGGGAATGGCCACAAATATGGACTATAACGGATGTATTATCGGCTCATCCATGACTGTCAATTTCGACACGGATGATTTCAAGGAACTGCTTGGATACGATACATTAAAGCTAAGCTACAGCGGGGCTTACCCCAAGGATGACTACAATATTTTGTCCATTGTTTTTAATGAGAGCACCTATGCGAGGCAGCATCAGGATATGGGAGCAGTGTTTTTTGCACTGGATATCCCAACAATGACTGCAGACACCGAGGAAACCAAGTATCCGCTGCCGGAGTACCTCTACGACAACAATCTGCTCAATGACGTGAACTATGTGCTGAACAAAGATGTGCTGTTCCAGTATATCCTTAGGCCCGTCATTCAGGGCAAGGGCTCGGATCTGTCCGAGATCTATGCAAGCTGGTGGACTCCGGATTATTACAATATCCAGTGGGTCATGCATACCTACGAGGAGCCTCCGAAGTCTGATCAGGTGATAACAGCGCAGGATGTTCTCCCAACCACAAGTGCGAACCTGGAAAAGAACATTTTGCCTTTCGTGAAAGAGCATCCTGAAACACAGTTTTATTTCTTTTTCCCGCCTTACAGTATTCTATACTGGCATAACCTTAAACAGGACAACTTCTACGAGGCTGCCTTTGCCCAGTATCAGTATGTGGCGGATGAGCTTTTGAAGTATCCAAATGTTCACCTTTTCTATTTCCAGACAATGGACGAGGTGACAGATCTTAATAACTATGCGGATTATTCCCACTATAAGCCTGAGATCAACCGCTTTATGGTGGAGTGCTTTAAGAATGGCAACTTCCAGATCCGGTCTTCAGAGGAGATGAGCGATGCCCTTGAGAAGATGAGGGGGATCGTGGAGGCTTTTGATTATGATGAACTGTTCTCTAAGGATTGGTAACTGATATTTAGGGGGAGAAGGATATGGTCGTAACTTTACTGAGCTGGGTATATATCTTTTTCATAAGTCTGATCATAGGAATGCTTGCAAGAAAGGCTATTTCAAGGCTTATTCCTGTTCCTGAGTATGGGGCAGACACTCATTTTGGAATAACGGGACTTGTGGTGACAGGTCTTGTGACCCTGACTGTATATGCGGAGTATTTCAGTATCTTTTATAAGGTTGGAGCGATATGCCACCTGATCATGCTGGCGGTCGCTTTAGTCGGAGCTTATTTTATGAGAAAAGAGCTTGCGGTAATCTTTAAGGCTTTCACAGGCAGGATGACAAGAAATCGGTACATCTTTTTTGCAGTGATTGTTATAGCTGCAGCTTTCTTTGCGTCAAATGGTGACTTCCATCATGACACCGGAATCTATCATGCTCAGAGTATCAGGATGCTTGAGGAGTATGGTGTATTAAAGGGCCTTGGAAATCTCCAGCTTCACTTTGCCTACAACAGTTCATACCTGGCGCTGTGTGCCCTTTTCAGTATGAGTTTTATCTACCCTGCGGCGCTTCACTCCATGACGGGATTTTTTGTGGCGCTTTTTAGCTGCTATGCCATAGACGGACTATTTGATTTTGGAAAGCACAAACGCCATGGCGGCGATTTTGCCAGGATTTCTTTACTTATTTATGCGCTCAGCAATCTCTATTATTCCCAGTCTCCGGCCACGGATTATGGCGCGATGTTCATGGCGCTTTATGTTCTGACTGCCTGGATGGCTTATACCCGGGAGAAGTCAGCGAAAGATGATGGGCAGCAGGATATAGCGTTTTATGGATATCTTGCGGTTCTTTCCATATTTACCGTGAGCATGAAGCTCTCTACAGCACTTCTTGTAATACTTGCTCTCTGGCCTGCAGTTCTGCTTATTAAAAAGAAAATGTTCAGGGAGTTTGGGCTGTTTCTGGCTATTGGATTTCTGTCTTTCCTTCCATATCTGATCAGGAATGTCATTATTTCCGGGTGGCTGCTGTACCCTGTGGCGTCCATAGATCTTTTCAACGTTGTGTGGAAGATCCCGGCGCAGTACATGAAGGTGGATTCGGATCAGATCAAGGTCTGGGGAAGATGCCTTTACGATGTGAGCAGGGTAAATGAAGGGATCACCTCCTGGTTTTCTCCCTGGTGGTCTGAAAAGCAGCACTATGAGAAGATGCTCATCTATTCGCAGTTTGTAGGAGGAATCCTCCTGGCACTTGTTGAATTTTTAAGACTCAGGGAAAAGAAATTCAGCTTTGCGGGGCTTTTATTCTATGTTACTATTCTTGCCAATATCGCTATGTGGCTTTTTACAGCTCCTTTCATCAGATACGGTCTGGCATTTTTACTTTTGTTCCCCCTCTGCGCAGTAGGAGATTCCCTGGATATCATTCTTTCAAAAAAGAGCGTGGTACTAGGGATTGTTGCGGCGATGATCGTGGTCAATTTCTTTAGCTGGATCGATGATTATTATATGGATGCCCTTCTGTTTTTTAAGCACCATGCTACTGATGGGTATTATGTCGCGCCTGTTCCTTACGATCAGGGCAATATGACTGCGGTGGATATGGACGGCCTGACGGTCTATGTGGCGGATTATGACGAGGTTTCCAGCTATTACTACAGTCCCGCCAGCTGCTATGAATTCATGGTCAACCGCACCGAGCTTATCGGGGACACTATAAAGGACGGATTCAAGCCGAAGGATTGACGCGGGTAACCATATAGGGTACTCTATATAGAGAGTATCCAAATTGGGTATTCCATAAGGGAGATCATCTATGAAGCTTGAGATTAGAGAACTTAGGAATAAAACAGGGCTAAGCCAGCGCGAATTCGCCAAGCGATATGGCATTCCTCTTAGCACACTCAGAAAATGGGAGCAGGGAGATGCTAAGCCAGCACCATATATTGTCAGCCTTATTGCCTCAAAACTTCAGGAAGATGGAGGAATTATAGCGAATGAGGAAGATAAGAAAGAGGCTGCTAAACGACGGATAAAAGATCTTATTGTTTTGCAAAAGGAGTTATGCTCGCATTTTCCTGAGAATGAGTTTAATGTTTTTGTGTTTGGCAGCTATCCGACTGTGAGGTTTAAGGATGATAGCGACGTTGATATAGCTATTTATACTAAGCGGTTTGATATGTATAAGGAAATATCGGTGATTGTGGAGGAGTTTTTTTATGATAAAGGCATTCCGGTAGATTTGTTTTTTATAGATACCAATATTCCTGCACCGGTTTATTTAGCCCCACTTCGAGCGCAGATACAATTTACCGATTATTATCCGGAAGAATTACATACATTTGAAGTGCAATGCGAGGAGGAACTACAGAAAAATAAGAGGAGTATGCTTGTATGAAATTGGATGAGAGCATTATTGATCAGTTTGATTTGAATCCAAATGATAGCAGAGAACCTGTAAATGTAATGAAAGTATCAGAATTGCTGGAATTTCTACAGGAGAGCGCTGACAGGATAGAAGCAAAAAGTGAATTGTATTTTAAAGTGGATGATGCTGATGTACAAGCGGATTGCCTTGATATCGTGGCTATAAGATTGAATGATTTTGTCCAGGCATTTATAGATATTGTGATATTTATCCGCAGAGCAGAGGGCAGTTATAATGGAAAATCCACTTCTTTGCGATATTGCATAACAAGTTATGATTCATTGATATCTGATCAAGACGATATAGAAAAGCAGTTTCTCGGTGAATTGTTGTTGCGTAATGAGATAACGCATGATTACTTTAATCGCGAGATTCATCAGCAGAAACTAATAGCGCTGATGCAGAATTGCTCAAAAGGAGCTTTGGAAGTTCATAAACACTTGATGAAGCTTGTTAAAGAGCGTAATCTTACAGAGAAGTATGTAGATAAAAATGCAAATAAATAACCGAAATGGGAGACCAAGAGGAATGAAAAAAGGTTTGAACTTATTTGGAAATAAAAAAGCAAAGAGACGCCGCAGGGAAGACGACTTCATTGATTATGATGAGCAGTACGGCGATGAGAACTATGAGGACGGATATGATGAGGAAGATTATCCGGATGAGGAGTTCGAGGAAGAGTATGGCCAGGATGTAGACGGCGAGCGCTACGAGGATGAGGAATATCCTGGGGAAGATTATCCTGAGGATGACTACTCAGAAGATGAGGAGTACTCCGACAGGGACTATGAATCTGACGAGGACTACGATAGCGACTACGAGCCGGAGCGCAGGGAACGTGAAGAGTATGATACTCGTGGTGAACGTTATGTAGAGGATCCTGAGAGCCGTTATGAGGCAGATGAGCGTTATGAAGAGGAACCTCGCTTTGAGGATGACAGGTATACGGAAGAAGCGGGTGATCGCTACGAAGATGAGGAATACGACCCTGAGTACTCCGATGCCGACTACGCTGAGGATGAGGACTACGACGGCGAGTACTACGAGGATGATGAGTATCCTGAGGATGAAGATTATGATGGCGAATATTACGAAGAGGATTATGACCGCGATGTAAGAGGCGGCCGCGGCGGTGATCGTGGTGGCAGAAATTCCAGGGGCGGCCGAGGTCGTGACAGAGATGGAGAATCTGTTGGAGCCAAGATCCTTGATTTCGTAAAGAACACTTCCGTGGCAGAGAGGGCGGCAGCAGTTGTAGCTATCCTTCTTCTTGTTGGCGGAATTGCCACCATGTCATTTTATGCCCAGGCAAAAAAGTATGCTTCTGAAGTAAATTCTTTTTCAGAAGTGGGCACTAATCTCCATGTAGATGGTGTTGTTGGATCAACAGGACTTCTTGCCATAGCGGATGCTGAGATGGCAAGGGCGATGACAGCAGGCATCATCGAGGAAGAAGAGGAAGAAGAGGTTGTTCCTGATACTGCTGAGAATGTCACGATAAAGATGACTCTTACAACCATCAAGAGTGACATGAAGATCAAGTTCATCAACTCTCAGACAGGTAAGCTGGTGGCTAATGTTCCTTTTGTGGTTTCAGTTGTGACTCCCGACGGAACCAAGGTCAGCTACGACGATCATGACAAAGACGGAATCATTTACAAGAACAACCTGACAGCAGGAAAATATACAGTTACTCCCGAAGCTCTTTCTTCAGATTATGACAGCTACAAGCTGGATACTTCATCACAGTCCCTGACCATCAAGGATACTGTAGAGATGAAGGCTGTAGATGTGTCCAACGAGATCAAGAAAGAGTCTCAGATCAACGCGGCCAAGGAAGATACTGCAGTAGAAGTTGTTGTGGAATCTACACTTACAGACACAGTTGAGTGGGTGGATTCAAACCAGAACGACGGATCATCTTCTGATGGAAAGTACAAGTACGAGGTTATTGATAAATCTACTATTACGGATCCTTCTTCAAGCTCAAGGCTGACTGTTGGAAGCGTAAGGAGGATGGCAGCAGCCAGGGCGGGAAATGGTAATACAGAGTCTTTGCCTGAGAATTCAAATAATGAGAATTCTTCTGCAGAGGCATCAACTGCTGCAACAGACAGCTCAACAGAAGCTAGTACAGAGGCGAGCACTGAAGGCTCATCAGATGCCAGCTCAGGAGGAACCACAGATTCAGGTTCCGGGGCAAGCACTGAAGCAAGCACAGGCGGTTCAACTGAAGCAAGTACCGGTGGAACTACAGATGCAAGTTCTTCAGCTTCAACACAAGAAACCGTACAGCCCAAAGATATGACTGTTTCCCTGACAAATCCAAGCATTAAGGTTGGAGAGTCAACAACTGTCAATGTGAGCATATCTTCATCTTTTACTGCTAAGTCTGACAATGAGACAGTTGCCACTGTTTCCGGAGCGACGGTTACTGCTAAAGCAGCTGGAACTGCAACCATCAAAGTTACCGCTGATGGTTATAAGGAAGCTTCTGCAACATTAACAGTTACAGAGGCTGATAAAAAGAATATGACCCTTAGCGCTACATCACTTAAACTCGTAGTCGGTGAAACCGGAAAGATCACAGCTACAGGACCAAGCGCTGTAAAGTATGCATCAAGTGATGAAAAGGTAGCCAAGGTTGCAGCTGATGGAGTTATCACAGCCATCGCTGATGGTAAGGCTACTATCACAGTTACAGCTGATGGATACAATCCTGCTACAGCAGAGATTACTGTAGGCAACAAAAAGATCGAAATGAATGTTTCCAAGGTCACCATTGTTCAGGGCCAGACCTTTAAGATCGCACCTAAGGATACATCCTTAACTGTCTCGTACAAGTCTGCAGACACCAACATTGCCACAATTTCAGGAGTTACCATTACCGGTGTCAATGAAGGTAAAACAACCATCACAGCAAGTGCTACAGGCTATACCGATACTCCTATTGAGGTAACTGTTGTTAACAAGGGTACAGTCCTTAAGGACAAGAACGGGAATGTAGTATATGTTAAGAATTCCGATGGCAACTACGTTGAAGCAACCTACAACGACTACTACAACGGAAGTACCTTCTATCTGAGAAAAGACAACGACGGCGTTCGCCAGGGCTGGTGGACTATTGATGGAAAGACCTACTACTACGACAAGAACGGCAACAAGGTTACCGGTGAGCAGGTAATTAAAGGAGCCAAGTACTCTTTTGACAGTAATGGAGCACTCTCCTCTGCATCAGGTACCATGGGTATCGACGTCAGCAAGTGGAACGGAAACATCAACTGGAATCAGGTAAAGAATTCCGGTGTAAGCTATGCAATCATCAGATGCGGATACAGAGGATCATCTGCAGGAGCCCTCATTGAGGATCCAAAGTTCAAGGCCAACATTCAGGGAGCTCAGGCAGCAGGTATCAAGGTTGGAGTTTACTTCTTCAGCCAGGCTGTAAATGAAGTTGAGGCGGTTGAGGAAGCTTCCATGTGCATCAACCTCTGCAGCGGCTACAGCTTAAGCATGCCTGTTTACATTGACGTTGAAGGCAGTAACGGACGTGGAGATCAGGTAAGTGCCAGCCAGCGTACAGCTAACATAAAAGCGTTCTGCGGAACTATTCAGAGCGCAGGTTATAAGGCAGGCGTTTATTCCAACAAGACCTGGTTTACACAGAGGATGAATGCATCTTCTCTGACAAGCTATAAGATCTGGCTTGCCCAGTATGCAGCTTCTGTAACATACACTGCAACGAGATATGATATGTGGCAGTATACTTCAAAAGGCTCCATTTCCGGAATATCAGGAAATGTGGACATGAATATTTTGTATAACTAATATTTAGAAAGTTTAGAGAGAAATACATGAAGGAAAAGATCACAAAATATTTTAAGGAAGAGGGAATCTATTTGATTCTCCTTTTCCTATGTATAGTTGTTTTTAGCATTCCCTACTTTGCACCGGGACTTCCCAAGGCGGCAGAGGATGATTTTCACTGTTCCAGGATCATGAGTCTTGCGGAGAGCTTAAAGCTTGGCATGTTTCCACCTAAGCTCCGTACCATGCTGATGAAGGGCTATGGATATGGAGTAGGATTCTTTTATCCGGATTTCTTTTCATATCTGCCTGCAATAATGGTGATCCTTGGCGCTGACGTGGCATTTGCCATCAAGTTCCATATCATGGTGTTTACGGTACTTGGCGTTTTCTTTTGCAACAGGAGCCTTAAGGAACTTACCGGAAGCAGGAATATCGCTCTTTTTCTGACCATTGCTTACTTTGGAACCCGCTGTATGTGGGATAATCTCTACGATGGCGCGGGAATCGGTGCGTATATCGCTCAGGTTGCGCTTCCCGTGGCCTTTGTGGGACTCCTGCGGGCCCTTAGGGATGAGAGGGAAGGTTATCTGGAGTATGCCATAGGAATTGTCATTGTGGTCCTTAGCCATCATCTTACCTTTATCTCTATGATGATCTCCATGGTGATGATAGTGCTTGTAAATATCAGGGTGCTTATCAAAAAGCCTCAGATACTTGGAAAGCTCTTTGGCGTTAGCATGGTGGGACTGTTATTTACTGCCCAGTACTGGATGCCTGCCATCGAGCTGGCTATCCACACCAGGTACAAGGTTATTTATGATAACTACATTGATATTAATGAGCATATATTGAATTTTGTTAAGACAATAAATGAGATCACGCTTTTGTATATTGTGGCATTTGTGGTGGTACTGGCTGCGTTTGTTTGGCTCATGATCCGCCACAAGAAGAGTGATGCTGAGGCTGTAGGGGTGCTGGCTGTTACCCTTATACACATCTATCTGATGATGTCAGAGCTGGTATGGAAGAGCCCTATTGGACAGTTCTTTGCATTCTTTCAGTCAACATCAAGACTTGTATATGTGACAATGGCTCTTATGACCGTGTTCATGGCAATGGCTTTGAAGGATTTATCTGAGAGCATCGATGTGAAAAGAGCTTTGAAGCCCGGGATGGTACTGGCAGCAGGCGTGGTTCTTATCCTGGCTTCAAGATTTTATGCCAATTCCAGGTTTTATGATCCATATGCTGTGGAAAGATACATGGTCAGCGATACTCACCTTGAGGATGACCAGGGTATTTCCTGTGCAGAGTGGCTTCCTGTTGAGTGTGAACCAAGTGAGTGCAAGGAGGTCAATATAGCAAAGGCCAACGACAATACTACCGCTGAGGGAGTAAAGCACGATGGCTATAGCTCTTTTGACGTATGGGTTCTTCTTGACAAGGAATATTATGACATGCCTTTTGTATATTACTATGGATACAGGGCATGGCTTATGGATGATGCAGGCAACCTGGTAAAAGAGCTGGAGACAGGCGAGGCCTATGATGATAACGGATATCTTAGGGTGTTCATGCCGGGAGAAGAGGGCCTTGGACACGTCTTTGTGACCTATAAAAAGACTACTGTGCAGAAGCTTGCATATATCATTACGGGGCTTACGACCTTGTTTATGTTGGTATGTCCCTTTGTTTTAAAAAATAAACGAAAGAAGGCTGCCGCATGAGCGAAGGTTTTCTTAAGAGAACTAAATTAGTGGTGCTTGTGTGCCTGGTACTATCCCTGATCCCGATGCTGTTGGTGGCGATATATGCAAGACCACTGGCGGATGATTTTGGATACAGCGCAGCAACAAGGGCAGTCTGGCACTCCACCCACAATATCTTTCTGGTTTTGGGGGCTGTGGGATCGGAGGTTGCCAGGACCTATCTCGACTGGCAGGGATCCTTTAGCGCCATTGCTTTGTTTGCGCTTCAGCCGGCGCTTTTTTCGGAAAAGATATATGGGCTGTCCACAGTGATACTTGTAGGATTCTTTTTGTGGGGCAACTTCTCTTTCTGGGGGAGCGTGATAAAAGACAAAGCTGTCCGGATAGTTATCGCCGGGGCTGTACTTATTGTTTCCATGCAGACTCTTCCCCATGCTAACCAGGGATTTTACTGGTGGAATGGAGCAAGCTATTATACTTTGTTCTATTCGCTTATGCTGCTTCAGTGGAGCATGCTTTTTGATCGGAAGAAAGTTGTACTTCCCTGTATTCTTGGATTTTTGATCGGCGGTGGTAATCTGGTCACAGGCCTTTTGAACCTTGAAGTAACAGTGCTATTGGTGGCTGCCGTGCTCATTGAGAGGATGAGGGGCGAGGGCAAAGTGGTTGATGCTGTGAAAAGAGCTGTCATTTTTGTCTTTTCTCTGGCCGGTTTTATTGTAAATGCGGCTGCACCGGGGAACTCTGTGAGAGCTGCTGGATCAGTTTCAATGGGAGCCGTGCAGGCCATTGGTCAGTCCTTTATTGATGCGTATCAGTATTTTAATGAGTGGATGAATTTGCCGGTAGTGCTGCTCTTACTATTTGTGCTTCCGTTTTTGTGGGCCGGAACTGCAAGGAACGCAGATACTAATGGCGGCAGTGATGATATAAAGAGAAGCTTGCTCAGGCGGATTCCGATGTTTGTTTTGATAATCCTATGCTTTGGTCTGTTTGCTTCAACCTTTACACCTACGGAGTTTTCCATGAGCGAGGTTGGTCCGAGAAGGATCCAGAATGTCAGGTACTTTGTTTTTATAGTATTCATGGTGCTTTTGGAAAAAGAGGCACTCCTAAGGATAAAGAATGCAGTAGAAGCCCCTGAGATTTCTTTTTCAAAGGTAATGACAGGGTATCTGGTGGCACTGGCTGCAGGGGCTGTGATATTTCTTGGAATTTACACTGTTCCCAAGATTAACCGCAATTCCATAACCAGCATTGCTGCGGCGCGTTCTTTTCTTATAGGAGAGTCCAAGGCTTATGCAGCTGAACGTGATGAGTGGACAAGGATTCTTGGCGGTGAGGAAAAGGTTGTGTCGATAATGGAACTTGAAAACCATCCTGTTCCTATCTACTATGCAGAGTTTGACATAAAAGGGGACCCTGAAGACTATAGAGATCAAAGTATGTGTGATTATTACGGGAAGGATGAGATCATTCTTCTCAGGCGCTAAGATTCATTTTGTATAATTGATGGAGGGCAGATGACAGCAAAGTCTTTACGCAAAGGAACAGGGGCTTTTGAGCTTCTGTCTTTTGTTTTGTTAATTGTTTTTTTCGTGGGAATGGCACTTATTGATGGACCGGAATATTGCGTGGACACCACAAGCTACGTGAACATGGAGTTTTCAAGAGAGCCGGTTTATCCTTTGTTTCTTTTGGGACTGCGAACGCTCTTTATAAAACTTGGTGTGACAGCAGAGCCTTACGGGCTTCCTGCTTATATGACAGCGGCTGTGATGATCCAGAGCCTTCTCTGGGCTGTGTCAATATATCTGCTGGGGAAATATGTATATGATGCGTGTAAGTATTCCTTGTCTGAGGGTAGAGCAAGACTCATGATGATCGCTGCCATAGTTTTGCAGGTGTCTGTTGCCTGCCTTAACAGATTTGTTGCAAAAAGAGGCTCGCTTTATTCGGAATCCCTGATGACAGAGTCCCTGGCCATGCCTTTGTTTGTGCTGTTTACCGTTCTGCTATTAAAGTGCTTTGATAATTACAATGTAGGAAATTGCGTAAAGCTCTTTTTACTGGCAACACTTATCAGCAGTGTCAGGAAGCAGATGCTTATCACTGTGCTGATGTGGGGGTGCTGCTCCTTTGTGCTTCATCTTTTTGTTAAAAGACATCGTTCCTTAAAGAAATTCAGTTACACTGTAATATTTGTAGTGCTGACTTTTGTGGCAATAGCACTGTTTGACAGAGGATATAACCTGGCTGTGAGAGGGATTTTTGCAGGTCACACCAGTAACAGTAAAGGCGGACTGTGCACTCTTTTGTATACTGCTGATATGGACGATGCGCAGCTGTTTGAGGACGATGATAAAGACTATCCGGAGCTCAAGGCTCTTTTCACCGGGATAATGAGTGAGTGTAAGGCGCAGGAGCTGACCATTGAGTATTGGCCCGGATATGATGCCGAAATGGACAGGTCCCTCATTACATCAGACTGGGCAGACATGGCCAGCCATTATGCGGACTGCTACGATGTTATCGGATTTGATGTTATTCAGCCGATGTGCGATCAGTATGTGGATATGCACTATCCGGAAATGGATGACGACATGGCGCTGCTTCAGGAGAGCAGGATTGAAGGAAAAATATTTAATACTTTGCTGAAAGCCCGAATTTATGGGCTTTTTAATGGCGAAGAAAAGGATATGCTCTATGTATTTAAGGCAAATATCCTTAAGGCCTTTGTGATGTCCAACGCAAACATCAGCCCGAGGATACTTATAAAAGTTTCGCTGATCATTTACGGAGTGTATCTGGTTTTATATATCGCTTATGCAATAAGGGTATTGCGTCTTGCAGCCGGCAGAGTAAATGGTTCTGCCCTTAATAATCTGGACATGATGAGAAAGATGCTGCTTCTTGGTTTTGTTGTATGCGCGGGACTTGCCATAAACGCTTTTGTGACAGGATCCATGATCTTTCCCCATCCCAGATACATGTGCTACAGCATGGGACTCTTTTATCTGTCACTGATTTCACTTGTGGTTGCAAGGAAGTAACATTGCCGCTATAATTATTGTTTTGGAAAATAGAGACAATGTGTTATACTCTATAGGATAATGTTTATTTTTAAGGAAGGAAGAACTATCATGAGAACTTATTTAGTAACCGGAGGCGCCGGATTCATTGGCTCAAACTACATTCACTATATGTTTAAAAAGTATGGCAATGAGATCCGCATCATCAACGTAGATGCTCTTACATATGCAGGTAACCTTGAGAACTTAAAGGACCTTGAGGGCAACCCTAACTACACATTTGTTAAGGCCAACATCTGCGACAGAGATGCCATCAACAGGATTTTTGAAGAGAACGACATTGACAGAGTTGTTCATTTTGCTGCAGAGAGCCACGTTGACAGATCTATTGTTAATCCTGAGATCTTTGTTGAGACCAACGTTCTTGGAACAGCTACAATGCTGAATGCAGCCAAGAAGGCTTGGGAGAACGCTGACGGCACATTCAAGGAGGGCAAGAAGTTCCTTCATGTTTCAACTGATGAGGTTTACGGATCACTTGATGAGGATCCCAACGCATACTTCTATGAGACAACTCCTTATGATCCACACAGCCCATACTCAGCTAGTAAGGCCAGCTCAGATATGCTTGTTAAGGCATATATGGATACTTATAAGTTCCCTGCTAATATTACAAATTGCTCTAACAACTACGGACCTTACCAGTTCCCTGAGAAGCTTATTCCACTTATCATCAACAACGCTCTTGCAGGTAAGAATCTTCCTGTTTATGGTGATGGTAAGAACGTTCGTGACTGGCTTTATGTTGAAGACCACG
>JAEEGL011128287.1_pt1 | contig 27873 bp, 28 predicted proteins | sample 9134231 | NCBI WGS metagenome assembly JAEEGL01 (sample SAMN16246548, study PRJNA631951) | gut metagenome | biome: gut microbiome; feature: rumen; material: fiber-attached | host: Bos | place: Iran: Karaj | collected 2018-10
TGCGGATCCTTCACAGGACGACTGGTACACCGAAGATGGCAATGGCTGGACAATCTCCTCCGTATAATCCACTATAGGGTAGCGAGGAGAACGCTGCCCCGTCGGGAAATACTAGCCGAACTCCTTGCTGACACACCAGTAGATTACGGCTATGATGACCAGTGCAATGCTTTTTTCGCCTAAAAATGTCATCTTGGAAAGAAATTCCGCAAGACATTCTCCTGCACCGTTCCTGAATTCCTGCAAAACCGAAAGAATATAGATGTCCATACTCAACGGGGACGGGGTTAGTGGTCCATTTTCCATTTTCCGTTTCCGTTTCTGTTTCCGTTTCCGTTTTCTATTTCCAAATGATCATTGCGTGGCGGAGCTGATCTCGACTCCGAGTTTATACGCTTCTTGCATGTCTATGGGGAACTGGTTGTCGTGGTAGCTTTTCTTTGCTGTTTCGCTGAATATACTCATGCGGTATTTACTATAATCATCTACCTGAAGAGTATTGCAGGAGCCATAAGTCATAACATTACCTTTGAGCAGCATCTTGATGATCCCCTCAGTATGCTCCAGTGAGTTACGCAGAGTACTCTCATAATATGCTCTGGGAGCATTCATTGTATAAATGATACCCACATTCAGACTGCCATCATAATAAGAGCCATCGCCATCAACCTCGTATGACAACACGCAGAAAAGAAGCCGTTCTATCAATGCCCGGAATCCGGAGGTGGGCTCACCAAAGTATATGGGAGTTCCGATGATAACGGAATCCGATTTAAGTATCCTGTCGATCAAAGGTGACAGATCGTCTTTCCAGAAGCATTTATTATAATAGGGGCCTTCAGCCTTACATGCAAGGCAGCTATGGCACCCTGTAAATGACAGGTCGTAAAGGTCTGCATACTCGATATCTGCCCCTGTCGATTCCGCGCCTTTCTTTGCCTCCTTCAAAAGCTCAGCTGTATTCCAATCCCTACGTGGACTGGCGTTGATAATGACCGTATTTGGCATATATACCCCTTTCTGTCACTTACCTCAGACACCCGCACAAACCTCCCGGTTTTCCGCCTTTTTCATCCAATGGACCGGATCCGCAATGCTAAATGGTCTTATTTCCTGCAAATGAAACACTTGTCTGTGCCCTTCCGATCGCATGCTCTGTATTTATTATCCAAGGGCAACTGTTTGACGTTTTTATTTCATAATGATAGCCTCGAGGGATAGTCTTCGTCTCTATCATTCATAATAAACGCATCTGTATGTGAAATTATCAGGATTGTCCAGTTCTACGGACATCAGCTCCCGGCCTGATGCAAAATCATATACGGCCATACACTGCGCGTCATTTTCAGCGCGTCCGAAGCCAAGCACATACAGTTCCCCGTCTATATGCTGCGCTGACCCGCATGCAGACGAAAACTTGTCTCCGGGATAATATGATTTCACAAGCTCTGCGTTCTTATTCTCCCTGTCTATCTTATAGGACAGAACTCTTGTCCTTTGGTTCCTGTTGCCATTATCAAAAACCGTGACAAAATCTCCGTCCACCGTCACATAGTGCTGACACGAGGTTTTCTGCTCGTCAGACAGTGAGAATTCATCTCCTGCTCCCGAGAGCTTCCACAAGATCTGATCCGTTCGTTTGGTGCGGTCAAGGCAGAGTATGGTCGAAAGATGTCTAAAGGAACACACGAGATTTCCGTCATCGTCGAGCCGCATCGCATTGAAATGTGTAATGTCGGGCACATCTGTTACATTATTTGCGAAATCATTCGCAGTCTCATCGCCATCAGTCACTATGAGCGTATAAAGCTCGGGATAATCCACGACTTTGAAATCCCACACGACCTCGCCGTCCTTTACTTCCTGTAGATATGAATACACAACGCTCGATCCCTCCGGGTAGTCGGGATGATTGTATATAGTATCTTTGATATATCCCGAAAGGATATAGTGATCCAGGTCGATCATCAGGAAATCATGCCCGTCAAGAGGCGCGCCTTTCTCGACGGTGTCGGAGGCTTCAAATGTGATACGCTTGATTTCATTGAAGTTTTCGTCCATGATCACGCGCTCTCCGGGCGCATAACCTTGAAAGCCGTAGTTGTCGTACTGCGCGTTCTGATCATGATAACTGTAGTAGGTCTTGCCGTTCACCACATGCTTCTTAAAGTCCCACCATCCGGTATGTGCATCCTCAGACGGCTGATCCTCATGCTTTGACCACACAACATTTCCTTTGCCGTCGAGCATCATAATGTTCCTGCTGTAGACAAAGGAAAGGAAGAAATTACCCCCCAGATCCGTCTCTCCGTTCACAGTATATCCGGGTAGTCCTTCCGCGACGACTGCTTTTCCGGTGCCGGAGCTGTTACCGCAGGCACACAGGATTCCGGCGATCAGGAGTGTAAGGATAATGGTCCTTGGGGACGGGGTTAGTGGTCCATTTTTTGATTTCATATTGCAATAACCTCTTAGTAAATATATAATCGTAAAGTCAGTTAGTATTGACGATCTATTTTCATATCTTACAGGAGTTGCTTTATGCCAAGAAAGCCCAGAATTATGAGTTCAACTGGCATATATCATATCATACTTCGTTCCGTTAATCAGCACATCATATTTGAAGAAGATTCTGATTATCAGAAATTCCTTTTCATTCTGTCCGATTGCAAAAAGAAATACGATAGTGATATATATGCCTATTGTCTGATGGATAATCACATTCACATGCTAGTGTATCTTACCGATGACAAACTTTCCAGTTTCTTTCAGAGTCTGGGAACCAGATTTGTCCGTTGGTACAACACGAAATACTCTCGCAGCGGTCATCTCTTTCAGGAGCGCTTCCACAGTACGGCGATCGAGACCGAAAAAGCCTTTCTATCGACTCTGATCTATATCCACAACAATCCGGTCAAAGCCAACATGTGTCGTTACGGATCAGAGTATCGCTGGAGCAGCATTAACGCCTTCTATGGTGCCAAGGATCCTTTGGTCAGCACATCGTTCGTGTATAGCATCGCCGGCTCAAAGGATTCTTTACTTCAGTATTTTGCAAAAGAAACGGATTCACCGGAAGATCCAATGTTTGAAAAAGACCATCATGAAGCAAATCATTTTCTCACAGACGAATAAGCTCTTGCCATATTCAAGTCAACAACACACCTCCCATCTGGATCTGCTGTATCCGGTCTCGGAAAAGTGAAAAGAAATGAATACGTGCGTGTATTAAAAGATAAAGGACTAACAGTTAGTCAGATTGCACGAATCATGGATATATCATCGACAACAGTTAAGCGGATCTGCAAAATGGACCACTAACCCCGTCCCCAGAGTCACCCACGATTTATAAACGGCGAAGCGCAAATGATGATGCCAATAGCTGTTATCAAGATACCTGAACCCATAAAGGAGATCATGAAAATCCTGGACAAGAGCTTTGCATCCTTAGCCCCGATGTTATTATCTGCGCCCCGAATGGCCATCCCAATAGCCCACCCAAGGTATGCAAAAAATAACCCTCCTGCAGCCAGCGCTATACCTACAGTATCGAGTTGAATAAAAGGATGACTGGCATTTACGAAGAGCAGGATCACCACAACCACCACAAATACCCAAACCGGTGTAAAAAGGTGGATCATCCGCATAGCCCTCTTAGCTTCTTTCCGTTGGTTTTCTTTTGCCAAGAGAGCCTCATCCTCTAGTATTCTTTTGTTGTTACGTGCAATGATAAGCAGGAAATAACCCCAGATTCCCGCCACAATCAATGTTGAAAAAATGAATAGACTTGCAAACATGATAATCTGCTCCTGAAAACAATGGTATTTATAATGTACCGTCCTTACTAAGCCTATAGCCTGTTTTACGTCATTTTATTGCCCAGAATCCAGCCTGAAGATATGATGCCCACAGGATATTCACGGATGTGAATCCGCACTTTTTTAGAAGTTCCATATGCTGTTCAATTGTGATCGGATGCGTTTCGACGCCGCGTCTGTCCATTTGCATCTTTACATCTTCTTCAGAATTGCCATGGTCTCTCAGGAAATTCGCCCAACGTTTTAAGGCTATCTCATCACTGGCGTCCGTCGACATTCTGATATTCTCAAATGTAATGTATATGCCGGATTCACAAAGAGCCTTGTAGCAGCGCCTGGTTGCTTGTTCTCTTCCCTCTCGATCATAGTAATGGTGACACTGGATAGCGGTCAGCACATCAAACTCCGCTTCATACTCAAGTTCACTGGATGATATATTTCTAAATATGATATTTGCGCCATGTAGTTTTTCTTTTGCCTCGTCCAGCATTTTGGCAGATGGATCGCACAGTGTAAAACTCGCCCCCGGAAAAGCTTCCCTGGCACGCGATACCATTGTACCTGTCCCACAGCCGGTATCCAGCCATTTAGGATCTTCTTTTCCCATATTCTTTACAAGGTCAATGACCTGTGCGGCATACTCGAAATAATATGGAAGTACATTTACTATATGCTCATCATATATTTTTGCGTTGTATGCAGATTTATTGTCATTCATACAGATACTCCTCTAAATCAGCATCTATGATCCTGATCTGTCAGTATATCCCGCGGAATTCCGGATCTCGCATATTTGCCGTCATTTCATGGTCGCTTCCTTCTATTGTTGCGGAAGGATCGAATCCGGGCGGCTTAAATCCAGGCGGTTTAGATTGTTCAAATGCACCGCCTACGATCTCTTCAAGGTTTTCGCTATTGAGTTTGGTTGTTTCTTTGTTGTTTTATATCATGATCTGTTTTCACCTCCTGGTAGCGTCCGGTTGGTCTTGCCTCTTCGTTCCAGACTGCCATATGCCATCATGGGTATCATAAAATAAATACAGTTATTGTTGTGTGAACCACTAACCCCGTCCCCGTGGCTCATTTCATCATCAGTTTTTTCTGCGATCCATAACCTTTTTCCATAGCTTTTCGAAACGAACTCCACCTGTAGGTTTCGCCGTCTGCTCCGATAATATGAAACGAATCATTATCATGGCCGAATTCACGCACCACCTGGATAATGCTCCTCATGCTCTCATCCTGCGGCCTGTATGCTGTTACGCGGAGTATCGGGTCCTTTCCTTCAAAGAGATATTGCCTTTCATAGGAAAGCCATCCGTAAAGCCATGGCTCGAGAGCATCAAGATACTCCTCAAACTCCTCATCATTAGCAAACTCAAACCATATCACGTTACGGGTATTGCCAAAGAACTCTCTTGCGCCGTATTCGTACCGAGGGTATGGCCCTTCAGAATAATAAACACCCTCGGGCATCGGATGATCCAACAAATAATCCTGTATGATGACATCGCTGTAATCATCCGTCCAACCGTAGAAATAGCCGGTTCCAAACAGGGAATCATAACTGCAGGAGCGAAGAACGGTAAACTCCTTCCCACGATCGCTGGTCATTGTATAAACGGCCTCTATATCATGATACTCGGCGCCTTTGTTCCGCACATCCTGCATTGAAAGCACGGAAGCGCCTTTTATTCCCATTTCATCCTCTACGAAAGATACTGCTTCTTCTTTCGTTGGGATATCTTTATTCCGCTCCTTCTGTCCCCCGCACGAAGACAGAAGAAGCAGCATGATACCTAAACTCAATGTGAATAATGCTTTCGTCTTCATTATCTGTTCCGTATATCTGTTTGCTACCCCGGGTACGCTGATCCGAAACACAAAAGACCGCCTTCAATGCAGCTTCTGTTCCATTTACTGCCTGTGTTACATGGGTCATGGAGTGTAAAGGTGGTCATGTAAGGTCATGGACCATTAACCCCGTCCCCGATGTACCAACATATCATAGGTAACGCCGTACTTTTCAGCAATATCCTTTGCGTAAGACGATCCCTCCGGCTTCGCCAGAGACAACTTAAATGAACGCCTTCCATCCTCAGTCTGCATGATGAGCGAGGCCGCACCTGCTCCGTCGATTTCACGTGAGAATTCTTCAGCGTCTTCCCCAAGTTTATGCATATGTGTGTTGTAGATCGTCCGTACGGCTCTGGTCAAAAGTGCTTTTATGGAGTCTCTTGATATGTAGTAAGCTTCCTCAAATGAGGTTGTAGAGAAGGTCTCGTTCAACAGCATAAGGCTTTTGCTTGTAGACTCGGAGAACATCTCCTTGAAACGGACACACTCCTCTCCCAATCTTCCCAGATCCATGGTCCTGTCCTCGTCTGCAGGAAAGTGGGTGTAGATGCAATCGCAGGGAACGTAGCTGAAGCTCTCGGCCGGTACGAAAAGTCCTCCCTGAGCCAGTATAAAGAGCTGGCCCACAGCCTGTGTGATCGTGGTCTTCCCGCCCCTATTTGCACCGGTGAGAATATAAACGGTGTGCTCCCGATCGAAGATAAGATCATTAGTCACAATCTCACTGACATTCTCCATGTTCATGGCAAGTTTCAGATTATAGAAGCCGTTGGCTGACATAGAGGTTGCACTCTCAGTTTCCGGCTTTGCCTCGCAGAACACACAGCCCTTTTCCATCAGGCTGTTGATAAGCTCTGCACACCTGATATAGTACATAAACTCCGGCATCAGACCGGAAACATTCACGATCGCAACGTCTGCGTAGTCGGTAAGAGTGTCTCTCAACTTCTTCACCAGAGAACTGAGCATTTTATTCACTGCCGTATCCAGATAGAAAGTTGAGTTTGTTATTCTTACATCATCCGCAGCATTCACGATGGTGGGCATGATCCCGGAAAGTCCTGCACCATTTTCTATGTTATCGATGATGTTTTTCTCTGCCTCTCTGTCGATGAGCTGATAGTGCATGTCACCATCCCAGTCTGCAGTATCCCGCAGCTTATCTCTCGCTGCGATAGCGTCAGCGAAATTGCTTACGATATTCGATTTTTTAAACGCCTTTTTATTGACAGAGACCAGCCCTATACTTACAGCTTCAAAACGTTCATTGAGATTGACGCCGAGGGTGACGCTTCGCACGTTGGATGCCTCCAATTTAAGTGCAGCAATGTCCGATTTCATTTCGGCAAAACAAGCATCCTCGTAAACTCCGGTAATATAATCCCGAAGTCTGATCAGCCCGTCAGATCGGATCCTCTCGTCCGAGAGGCAGTCACGCATGGCTTCTACGATCTTAATATAATCATCGAGTTCATCAAGCCGGTGAAAGAGATGCCATAATCCAAGTTCCTCGTCGCAGGTCTTATGCATAGTGGAAAAATCTTTCATAAACTGGATCCTGTCAAAGAGCTGCAGCATGGTATTTCTCAATTCCGGCAGCAAAAGAATATCCGCGAAGATCTGTTGGCGGTACGTGGCAACACTAGCATCATCTGTTATCTCTGAGAGTATGTTCCTGATCAGACGCCGCTCTCCGTCGTTGTCTGACAGTGCTTCGCAAAATGCCTCCAGGCCGAGATCATGCATCACATTATCCGGAAGCCTGTGATATTTGATGTCTGTACCCACAGGATGCATCAAACTGAATACGTTATGATGACTCATAGCGTCATCTCTCCTTTTATCTCAACAGTCCACTAAGGCTTTTCGATCAATACAAGCCAGGGCTACGCCTACGCTCATTGCAATCGCCTTTTCTTCTCTTTCCGCCTGCAATATCATCGAGGTCTTCTGCCTCAAGTTCTTCGGATGAGAGTTCCTCAAGGTATGCCTCAGCTTCTACCCTGGTAATGTCAAAGCCTTCTGATTTAGCCAGTTCCATCAACTCTTCGGCCGTCTCGCACTGTTTGGCTTTTTCGATCATTTCCTTGGTAATCTCATCTGGGTTGATCTTCATATCATATCCTCCTTTTTATGATATTCAGCAGCTCGATCAAAGAGCTTTACGCACTATCAATTATATCATGGGGACGGGGTTAGTGGTCCATCTTCCAAAAATGGTTATTATTCCCACCCATCCTACACCTATCCTCACTAAGTGATCTCTCCTGAAATGTGCTCCAAAGGTCCTCATCTGCCACGCCCATTTTTTTGCGCCCGTTTTTTCACATATTCAGACTCAAAAAACCTGTTTCTTGTGATACCATAGGATGTGGAAACATATTTATCCCACTGATTTTTTCATGAGCAAAGGCAGGATCTATGCAGATACAGGAGCTTACGACAAGAGAATATCTTTCACACCTTCACCGACATCCGATGCCGGAGATCATGGATGATGAGTGTCTTGCCGCACTATCATCAGTAATGGCACAGTACGGAGACACGATCACTCACGGCGCAGGTTTGGAGGTGCGTCTCGGAGAAGAGTTGCGATATGTCGACTACATCATGAACATCGATGAAGAGACTATCCCCGACGTTAAGGCTCTCTGGTACGAAATAGATTACGATGAATACCGGAAGGCTTATCAAAAGGGTGACAGGATTGCCCCCTGTCTGTTCGCCAATACACGTTTTGATTCCGATGACACATCGGCATGGGACAAGATCCTGCCTCCTTTTCTTGGCGAAGCGCGGGCTGAAAATCTGCGCCCTTCACTTGATCACGTAATGGAGAATCTGCCTGAGGGGTCACACATCAAACAGATCGGTACTATGACCAGTCGTGGTGAACTGTCCATCATGCGACTCGTGATAGAGTTCCCGTCATGGGAAGACATCCCCCAGGGCCTTACTGACATAGGCTGGCAAGGTGATGTCATGGCACTTAAAGATGCTTTGGAGCCCTGGAAGGAGACAATGAGGATCGCGGTCAATATCGATCTGGGTGAGAATGGCGTACTGCCCAAGATCGGTGTGGAAGTCTTTTCCCGCTGGCGCCATCCCATCCTGGTTGACAAGTTTATCACCCGCTTGGAGGAGGCCGGACTGTGCCTGCCGTCAAAAGGTAAGGCCCTTCGCCGGTGGATCCGTATATCTCCCGACGGTGATCCCTTTATCCAGACGCTCATAGCTTATTTCAAGCTCAATTACAGAGACGGAAAGATCACTGAAGCCAAAGCGTATCTTGAGCAGTCTCCTTATATTCATCACCATTACTTCGAGTTTTACGAGCATCCTGTGCGGCTGGATATGGAGCTGACAAATAAAGACGTTAACCTGTCTTTGGAGAATGCTCTGGCACAGATTGGGGAATGTAAGGAAAACCGGGTCAGACGGGTGCGGCTTTACGGCATTGAAGAATACGACAACGCAAACAAGCTGCTGACATACATCAAAGACAATGGTCTGATCGCTGAGATCGTTCTTGGAACAGGTGTAGAGCAGGAACAGCTTTTGCAAATGCACAAGATGGGAAATACGACATTTCTCGTTGAAATAAGATCTGCTGCGCAGGAACCCCCGGAGTTTAGAACTCTTTCCATGCTGCAGGAGCTGAACATCGCTCCGGTGCGGGCAAGGTGGTATATGAGTGCGGAAAATGCAAGGGACCTTGAGTCGGTGGCAGATCAACTTAAGGCTCTTGGCGTGACCGAACTTCTTGTCACCGGCATGTGCGCAGGCGGATCGGGACAGACGATCCCGACACAGGAGAACCTTAAGCAGGCTGCGGATTTCATAGACAGATTTGACAGTACAGGCATGGTTATCACCGTCGACTCCTGCTTCTCTCCCCTTCGGGCCTATATTGGCGGGAAAGACCCAAGGCAAAACGACAATCGTGGTATAGCGCGCGGTTGTGAAGCAGGCCGCTCCTTTGTGGCCCTGCGGGCGGATGGAAAATACACTCCCTGCCTTAACCTTGAGACAGCCGGAGAAACATCAAAGCTTGGAATGTATTGGGATCAGTCCGACGAGATAAGCTCCCTGCGCAATAATAAATCCTGCAAGGGCTGCACCTATAATCGTAGATGCCTGCCCTGCCCGTTACTGAACGAATACCCTTGTTTATGCCCGACCGGCAGTGTTGACTGATATCCTAATAGCCTGCCAGCCCAGCCCTCGCGCACGTGTCATAATGACCCACTAACCCCGTCCCCGGGGTTCAAACCTGCTGGCGTGCTACCAGTTCGGCAAAATAGCCATTTTGGGCGATGAGCTCATCATAGGTTCCGTCTTCTACGATCTTTCCTCCGTCGAGCACTATGATCCGGTCGCAGTTTTTGATCGTAGAGAGCCTGTGGGCTATGACGACCCTCGTACACTTAAGAGAATCGAGAGAATCCGACACCTGCTTCTGTGTTATATTGTCCAGGGCACTGGTGGCTTCATCAAACATGAGGATATTTGGTTTCGGAGCTATTGCCCGTGCGATCATTATGCGTTGCTTCTGACCGCCTGATATCCCACCTATGCCTTCACCTATGATCGTAAACATGTTCATGGGCATCTGCCGGATGTCCTCCGCGATCCCGGCCATCTCGGCCGCTTCCCACGCATCGTCAAGAGTAAGCTGCGGTGCCGATATGACGATATTCGAATATATATCTCCCAGAAACAGCGACCCGTTCTGCATGACGGTTCCGATCCTGCTTCGAAGCGACTTTAAGTCTATCCTGTTAAGGTCACGCCCGTCATAATATACAGCGCCCTTCTGGGGTTTCTCAAAGCCCAGCATGATCCTCATCAGAGTACTTTTGCCACAGCCTGTCTTGCCTGTTATCGCCACATACTGACCCGGTCGTATCTTGAGACTCACATCATCAAGCACAGGCGGCATGTCTTCGCTGTAGCGGAATGTGACATTGTTAAGCTCGATCCCACCTGAAAGCTTTTCTATCATGGGCTTGTCTTCAGCGATCTCCGGAGCAGTTTCTATGATGGGGCGGAGGAGCTCAAAGGTCGGTGCTATCTGTGCCGCAGGCTCTATCATGGGAACGAGGGTCGTAAAAGCTCCGGACACCATCGCAAAGGCCGCATTGAAAGCATAATACTGACTGATGTCAATACCCGCCTTTATCGCAAGATAATAAATGATCATCGTACCGACAAGTGATATTGTTGTGATGAGGGCCGGGAACACCTTTATGAGTAGTGGCGGATCGTACATATACCTGGACTGCGCAGCATATGCACCTGCCCATTTCGAAAAAGCCCGGCGCTCGGCGCCTGAAAGCTTTATCTTCTCAACACCTGTTATAAGAGAATAGGATAATCCGCTCTCTTTTGCAGCCAGTTCCATCTGTGTCCTGTTTATCCCGGACCTTACGACAAGAGCGAGCACTATGATGATCAGCTGAAGCGCTGCAACGATAAAAGCAGGAGCAGCAAGAACAGGAGCAAAGGACCTGATCTGAAAGATATATATGAATGAGAACAATGCACTCGTAAAGCATGTCATGACCATGTTAAGTATCTCATATACAAGGAAACTCATGTTACTCACACGTCTGGCAAGATCTCCCGATGTATACTTTGCAAAGAATGAACTGGGAAGAGTCAGTATCCTCAACATCGTCGCAGACTCAGTGGAGATGGAAAACTTCTGGATCATTCTGTGAAGAAACAGCTCCTGTATCGTTCCGAAAAGGAGACGTGATAAGGACGCACATATCATAAATACCGCGATCGCAACAAGTGCCATCACGCTTCCCATGGCCACGATATCCGAGAAAAGCATACTGTTTATCCACGGGATCAGCATGCCTGTGGCGGCTGCGATAAGCGCAAAGCCGATGTATCCGATCACCCCGTTCCTGTCAAGGTTTGCAAAGGTATAAACGTAAAGGTCCTTCATGGTCATGGCTCTGGTGGGAAAAGCCTTGTAGAAGGCAAATGCCTCACCACTGAAGAGCTTCTCCGTCTTGGCAGTGATCCTTGCCATCCTGCCTGTAGAAGGATCCGTATACTTGTATCCATGCGCTCCCGCCGGGATCAGTGCCACGGGTTTACCGTCATCAGCAAAGGTTGTGAGCATGGCTCCCGAGGCGTTATTCCTCCAGCCCTCCGGAAGAACTATCTGCCTGGTCATTATCCCGTGCGGCCGCAGGAGATATTCCAGTACCTCCTCAATGGACTGGAGTCTTTCGGGAACCTCCCTGACCTTTATGTGATAATAATTAAGGACGCTTCCGATAGCATCTGTTGCCTGTTCGCGTTCGTTTTGCAGTGCGGCAGACAGACTCTGCCCCATGACAGAACCCGCGATCTTAAGGCACGAATCCTCGAATGCTTCTATGTCATTTTGTCTTCTGAGTTCTATCTGTTCTTCAAACCAGCCCGGCATCTCTTTTCCCGCTTTTTACTCATTTGTTACAAGTTTTTCATAAAGACTGTGGTTTGCCATCAGTTCGTTATGAGTTCCCCTCTCCACGACCTTGCCATGATCAAGCACTATGATCTCGTCACAGTTTCTTATGGTTGAGAGTCTGTGGGCCACAACTATGGTTGTTATCCCTCTCTCCTTTATGGATGATACAACGCCATATTCGGTCTGTGCATCCAGTGCTGAGGTTGCCTCGTCCATGATTATGATGGTGGGATCCTGAGCAAGTATACGCGCGATCTCGATCCTCTGACGCTGTCCGCCGGAGAAGTCGAGGCCGCCATTCCTGAGCTTATGTGAATAGCCTCCGTCTCTCCTCACGATCTCCTCGTGTATCTGCGCATCTCTTGCCGCCAGTATCATCTCAAAATCTTCTATGGAGCTGTCCCACATCTTGATATTGTTTTCCACCGTATCGTCAAACAGTATGATCTCCTGATTGACGACTGCCACAGAGCCGGTGAACAGATCGCGGTCTATCTGGTCAATGCTTTTCCCGTCAAACAGGATCTCGCCTGACCACGGCCTGTAAAGCCCAGATATCAGCCGTGAAAGCGTACTTTTACCACTGCCGCTCCCGCCAACAAAAGCAACACTTTTCCCCGGCTCAAGTGTTAGAGAAAAGTCTTCGATAATGGGTGCAGAAAGTTTTGAGTAACCGAAGGTCACATTCTTAAGCTCGAGCTTACCCGAAAGCTTCCTTGCCGGTTTGTCATCCTCTCCGTCCTCCGTGTCCGACTCCCGGTCCCCTAAGATATGGTCTGTCGGATACTCCATTACATCATCGATCCGCTCCATCTGTGTACGCATCTCCTGCAGGCTCTGTCCGGCATTTATCAGTGACTGTGCCGGAAGCAGGAACTGTGTCAGGAATCCCTGAAAAGCAAGTACCATACCTGATGTGAACCGGCCTTCTATGATCAGATATACTCCCATGAGAAGGACCACGTCATTAACAAGCTCCATTATTATCACAGGAACCTTGCCGAGTCGGGTATCTATTCCCGCAAACTTTACACGCTGGCTGTTAACACTGGCCTCATATCCTGACCATCTTGCAAAAAAGCCGTTTTCGGCACCGCTTGATTTTATTGTCTCTATCATCTCTATACCGGAGATCGTCTCCGAATAAAGCTTGCTTTCGTCACGCATCATGACCCGGGTGATGTTCATCCTCTTGGTGCTTACAGAGTAAGCCACGAAGACATTCAGCGCTACCGAAAGGATCCCTATCATTGTCATGGGAACCGAATAAGAGAGCATCACCACAAGATAAAACACCAGCATGGCTGTATTTATCACAAGAGGAGCAAATGTATTCACCAGGATATTGGCTATGCTTGCATTGGCAAGACGGCGCTGCTCCAGATCTCCCGCCATGCGCTGTGAAAAGAATCTCATGGGAAGCTTAAGGACATGCCAGAAATATGTAGCATTCCCTACCGCTGCAAATCTGCCGCTGATACGAAGCGAATACAGCGCCGTTATCCATGCGGCAATGATCCTCACAAGGGTAAGGATGATAAGAGCTGCCATAAAGTAGCCCACAAGTCCGGGATTACTGCCGCCAAGCAGTTCATCCATGAAAAATCTTGAAAAGCCTGCCGCGGCTATGGCTCCTATGGAAGTTACAGATGTTGTTATCATGATAAATACGGCAGCGCTTTCAGCGCCTTTCATCCGTTTGGCGGCAAATGCCACCATACTCTTGGGACTTCCGGAGGGTTTGTAATCTTCACCCGGCGTGATCATCACGGTAACACCCGTAAAGGCTTTATCAAATTCCTGCTCCGTTATGACCACATCTCCCCTGGCCGGATCATTGATATAAACCTTTCCCCTTTTGAATCCGCAAAGAACGACGAAATGGTTGAACTCCCAATGAATGATGCAGGGAAATACAGCCATTGCTTTCAGCTGCTCGGGCTCGAAACGGTATCCCTTAGCCGTAAAACCATAGGTTCTTGCGGCTCTCGCGATATTACCCGCTTTGGATCCGTCACGGGAAACGCCGCAGTCCTCACGCACCTGTTCAAGTGGAACCCATTTATCATAATAAGCCATGACCATGGTAAGACATGCGGCTCCGCACTCAAGAGCCTCCATTTGCATGACTACCGGCACCTTTGCCACTCCCTTTGATACCGGTTGTTTTATTTTTGTATTTCTACCTGACAACATAGTGTATCGGTGCCACTTCCTTAATCCCTGTATCAGTATTTACCTGGATCTTTCCGAACACAGCCCAAAACAGCGCCCCGACGATGAGGAGCGTAGTCGCAGCAAGGATCACCCACACGGACGGCGTAGTCACCTTGATATAATCGTTAAGCTGTTCGGGAGAAGTAACCCGCTCCAGGCTCTTCTTTCGATATATCGATCTTTCTTCCATTTTCATCTCTCCAAGTTTTAAGTGTCTTTATTCATATCCTGCGTACGATCATCAACACTATTAAATCATAACATACTACAGTACGGTCAAGTATCCTTCCCATGAATAAATACCTGATCCCGGCCTCTTATTTCTTTTTGATCCCGAGCACTGCCCACCTGAAAAAGGGGATCCTTGAAATAACAGCGTATAGTCCGTAACCAAAGACAAAGCCTGCCAGCAGGCTTAAAAGGTAGCATAATGGCGGTGTCAGAAGTCCGGGCTTGGCAACAAGCAATGCAACGGTAGATATACCGAGATAATGGAAAACATAAAGGCCAAAGCTGTGTTTTGACATCCACTTAGTAAAGCCATTTGAAAAATCCGCAAAGCGCGCCATCCCCGAGATCATGGCAAGGGATCCTGCATACGCATCAAGGGTGAAAAGAAAACCTCTGTTGATCGGCTTATCTGCGTAGTTGTCGCCGAAATACAAGACGGCAAAGACCACACAAATCACAACTGCAAATAAAATCAAAGGAACTGCTGTCTTTTTTAATCTTTCGATCACTTCATCGTTTGAAAAAACGTAATATCCGAGAAGGAAGAAAACAAAGTAATATGCGAACCTGTAAACAGAGACTATGGGTGTGTTGAGTATCTGTGCGGCTCCCCATATCGGAAAAACGAAAAGCGCCGCAAGCCATAGGGGAGTCTTCGCTCCCAGTTTCATGAGTCTTCCTTTTTCGATCTTTCTGATAGGCACAAGGACCATGCAGTACAGCCACAGCAGATGCATATACCAGAGCACGCCGCTGCCCGATGCGACCATGATCAGATAGATAATGGGTTTGGGAACTCCGGCAGATGCAAGCCCCTCAAATCCTCCCCCAAGAGACATACTCACATACCCCTGGATGAACTGGAAAAAGAAAAGGCCGATGGTTGACGGAACCAGAAGCTTTAGTGTCCTTGATCCTATGAATTCCTTATCCGAATGAGAATCCAGATATAATGCGGCACTGATCCCGGAGACGATGAAAAGCACCGGCATGATCCAGGGATAAACAAGATACTGGAAAATATCATAATACTGAACCGGAAGATCCGTGATCTTACCAAGGCCTCCCAGCACTCCCTCCGCGTTGTACATATAGAATACATGATAGATCACGACTATGACGACCGTGATATGACGTATATTGTCCAAATAATGCTTTCTCATAACAATCCTGCCCTCTTATTCACGCTTAGTACAAATCTATCACTTTCATAAGTCCGCGTCCACCACAGGACCATTATGCCTTTTTTCTATACCACTCGTCTGTTCTAAGCCCCTTGTTCTGCTGACGTTATCAATAGGATCCTCCTTAAGTGTTGATCGTTATATGATACATGTGTCAGATCAAGAGTATAAACGGGAAAGGCTCCGTGGAGATCACAAAAGGCGCGGCCCCGGATCATTGATCCGAAGCCGCGCCTCGTGCTTCCTGTAAACTGTTATGGTTTTCGATACTCAGATTATGATCTCGATCTCATATCCACCGGCATTCCATCCGCTCTCTACATGGGTTATACGTACTCTTGTTCCGGGACTTAATGCACCATCACCTAAATATGCAGCCCAGTATCCCTTTCCGTTATCTCCGTCTACCGAATAGGTGGTGGCTTCTACTCCGTTCGTTGTCCCATGTGCTGTGCCCGTACCTACTGTTCCGTCACAGATATATCCATAGGGATCAACATCCGCTGTTCCACCGTTTGCCTTAGCCATTGCTTCATCGTTAAGTTTCATATTCTCAGCCATTTTGTTTTCCTCCTTGTTTTGTGCTGTATTTCCCTGCCTTTGTCTGATCATACGTTAGCCTGATCAGCGGGGACATCGATTATGCGTATCCGGTAGGTTTTAATATGAACCCCTAACCCCGTCCCCGAGGGTCATTTCAGATATGCATTATGGGTTCTATCTTCCAGCCGTTGTCCTGAGCTATATGGATCATACCTACCTCTGTGCCGGCCCCGAGGATGTCATCTCCTGCGTAGTAGCAGATAAAGATTTCATCATTATCGCCCTTGACGTTATAGTGGTTAGCGTACTGCTCAGTGGGAAGCTTATCCACGACGAAACCATACATGTCGTATTCATCAGATCTTCCGGCTCCGCCTGCTGCCTTTACCATTGCCTCATCGTTAAGTTTCATATTCTCAGCCATTTTGTTTTCCTCCTTGTTTTGTGCTGTATTTCCTTGCCTTTGTCTGATTATACGTGAGCCCTGTCAGCAGGGATATCGAATTTGCGCATTCGGTAGATTTCCATGTCTATCCGGTATCAGGAAAAGAATATCCCCGGACCAAATACGAATATATCTATCAGAATAAGAACAACTGATGCAACCCATATCAAAGGATGGGGCTCTTGGGGCAGTTTGCATCGAAGCCTGCTCTCCTTTGGCGGCTTGACCATTATGCCGCCCCATGCATAGAAGAATGCGACCAGATATAAAAACCACATCCCGTTAAAACACAGGAACATCCAATATGGAATGTCCCCGCTTTTTACAGGCGGGAGATTTATGGTTGCCAAAGCTCCTACGACATATGCTACAAGGAAAAGGGTCAGATTGAGCCGCAGGGAAACCCCTTTACGTTCTGTTTTGTCTGAAGGATCTTCTATAAAGTAATATGTCATATAGGTAAAAAGGTAGAGCAATGGCACCATAGCCCCAAATCCCAATACAGCCAGGACTATTCGAAGAGCCATTGAAGCCCCGGGGCTGTCACTGAATAGACTGAATACATTTCCCCAGTCTCCGATCGAAAACGTACCGATCAGGAAATATCCGAATCCCTCAAGGAGATGTCCTCCCATAAGCTGTGTAAGGAACAGCCTGGACATCGCCGGCATTTCTTTGACCTTTATAAGTACTATTAACAGGACCATTCCGATGATCGCATTGACAATAGATGCACTGCCGCTTGACAGGATCTTATGGATCCCGGCTTTAGTGGAAAAATCCACGAGCCCTGCAACGCTTACAGACCCTGCAGAAAAGCTGACTATCCTGTCTCCATAGAGAATATAAGTGATCGCATGGATGGACTCATGAAAAGGTATCGTGAAAAAATAGGCCAGTAGTGCTGTAGCGATACAGTTGATAAGTGAAAAGTCCTTTTTTTGTTCCATAAATCTGCCACCCCCTTGTATGATCCACGGTTTGTTCGATTATACTTGATGGAAATCCATGCAAAAAAGTGAATATGTGTATTCGGTCGTTTTTCCTGTCTATTCGGTAGATGTCAGTCTGTCTCTCCTGATCGAACGATATTCGGATCGATCCCCTGTAAATGAAAAGCGCAGCCCCGGATCTTCGATCCAAAGCCACGCCTTGTATTACCTTTTCATCATCAGTTAACTTATGGTTTATGCCGGGCTAAGCTGACTTTCGTATACCGGGAATTCTGCTGCCTCGTGTCCGTTTGCATCCTCTTTTACACACCTTACCTGATATCTCCACCCGTTCGAGCCGTATTCCTTAAGCTCTATTACCGTGCTGTCATGGTCCTCATAACCCTGCACTATTACCTTATCTCCCTCGTTGAACCTGTTGAGAGGTAAACCTTCTCCTTCTCCGCCGGTTGCATTTGCCATTGCCTCATCGTTAAGTTTCATATTCTCAGCCATTTTGTTTTCCTCCTTGTTTTGTGCTGTATTTCCCTGCCTTTGTCTGATTATACGTGGACCTGACAGGCGGGAACAGCGAATTTGCGCATTCGGTCGATTTCGATGTCTATCCGGTAAAACTGCCACCCAAAACAGTTTGGCAGAAGTTTTTCTGATGGGCCGGAAGACACTCCCACCATGGATGATGGCTTCTGCCGTATGCGATGTGTTCATATGTATCAAAATCCGTTATAATGGATACGGACATGTCGTGCTGCCTTTACGGATAATAGAGGATCATCTTATGGAAAAGCTTTCTGACGACAAGGTCATATTGACTAATGAGGAATACCGTCATCTCCTTGAAAACAACGAAAGACTGGCTGATGCCGAGAGACGGGCAAATGCGGCGAACAAGGCCAAATCGGACTTTCTTTCCTCCATGTCTCATGAAATAAGAACTCCCATGAACACAGTGCTGGGGATGAACGAGCTGGTGCGGATGACACTGGCCGATCCGGACCTCCCCATAGGAGAAAAGATCGGCAGAGTCGTAGGCTACAGCGATGGGATACAGCATGCAGGGGAGATGCTCCTCTATGTCATCAATGACATCCTGGATATATCAAGGATAGAATCGGGAAAGTTCGAGATACGTACCGCTCCCTACCATATGAAGAGACTTCTGGAGGACATGATTCAGCTCTTCACCATCAATGCGGATGCCAAGAGTCTTCTGTTTGAATATTCTGTGGATGAGGATCTGCCGGGATATGTGGAGGGGGATGAGGTCAGGATACGTCAGATCGTCACCAACATCGTAAATAATGCCGTCAAATACACAAAGGAAGGCACCGTCCGTCTTGAAGTGTCCGGAAGATGCCAAGGCGAAGAGGTGATATACGATATTGCCGTCAGGGATACAGGCATCGGTATCAAGCAGGAGAATCTTGCCCACCTCTTTGATTCCTTTGAAAGGATCGACAGCGAAGAAACTCACTATATAGAGGGGACCGGCCTGGGACTTGCCATAGTCAAAAGCCTTCTTGATCTCATGGGAGGCTTCGTTGAAGTGGAGAGTGAATACGGAATAGGATCTGTATTTACGGCTCATATCCCGCAGAAGATACTGTCTGAAGAAAAGATAAGGGATTACATACCGGATACAGATGTCGCGGATCTGGAAAACGAGCATCATCTCTTCAGAGGCAGGAAGATACTGGTTGTTGATGATAATACTACTAATCTTGTTGTAGCCAGAAGCTTCCTGGAGCGGATGAAGGTTACGGTGGAGTGTGTGACCTCCGGAAAAGAGGCCATAGAGAAGATAAGCTCTGTCAGTTATGACATGATATTCCTGGACCATATGATGCCCCAGATGAGCGGTGTGAAGGTTATCAAGGAAGTCCGGAGAAATCCTGACAGATATGAGATAAACATACACAAGCCCTTTATCGTCATGACCGCCAATGCCATAGCGGGTGCAAAAGAGAAATATATAAACGAATACGGGTTTGACGGATACATAGCAAAGCCCTTCAGATTTGCAGAGCTTGACCATCTTTTGTCCATGTATCTGGAGGATGATGTGGCAGATGCCTGTAAGGATGAGCCCTCGCCTGGAGGAAATAACGGCATGATGCCCGGAGGAAATAAAAGCATGATGCCCGGGGGAAATAAAGGCATGATGCCCGGGGGTGCCGCAGCCGGAATGGGAGGCCCGCCTCCCGGAGTCAAGGGAGAAGTATGGGATATCAACTTTGACATGGGCATAGAAGCCTGCGGCGACAGGGAAACCTACTCTCTCGTGGCAGATACCTACCTCGAGATATATGAGGAAAATGTGAGCAATCTTGAGAAATACCGTAATGAAGAGGACTGGGAGAATTATATGATATTGGTCCACGCCCTTAAGTCCTCGTCGAAGTCTGTGGGAGCAGTTAATTTCTCCGGTTTCTCCATGTCCATAGAGCATGCTGCAAAAGAGCTTGCGGCAGGAAATGAGATAGAAAAGAACATCGGATATCTGAGAGGCTCCTTCAGATCATATATGGCAGCATATGCCGCAGTCTGTGATAATCTAAGGCACAATAAGCCCTGAATCCATCCCTGCAAGATCGTTGATCACTTCACCGGCTATGATCAGTCCCGCAACGGAAGGCACAAAGGCCGTGGATCCGGGGATGGACCTGCGCTGTGCGTCTCTTGCGGATGTATCATCCGCAGGATCGCTGCCACTCTGAATGCAGTCTGCAGCTGCGTCCTCAATGGGACTTACGGGCTTTTCCTTTGAATAAACAACCTTAAGGGAATCTATCCCTCTCTTCTTGCACTCATGCCTCATAACCTTCGCCAGAGGGCAGATGGATGTCTCATATATATCCGCCACCTCAAACATGGAAGCATTGGTCTTGTTCCCGGCTCCCATGGAAGATATGACCGGAACTCCCGCCTTCTTTGCCTTTTCTATGATCGCAAGCTTTCCTGTCACCGTATCGATAGCGTCCACCACGTAGTCATAATCGTGGAAATCGAACTGATCCTGCGTGTCCGGCAGGAAGAAGGTCTTATAAGTTGTGACCTTGCAGTCGGGGTTTATGTCATGCACTCTTTCTTCTGCCACATCCACCTTATATCTGCCTAGTGTTTTTCTTGTGGCAAGTATCTGACGGTTTATATTTGTAATACAGACCCTGTCATCATCTATGAGATCCAGGGCACCTATCCCGGTCCTGGCAAGAGCCTCAACTACATATCCTCCCACTCCGCCTATCCCGAAGACAGCAACACGGGAAGACGCAAGCCTTCCCATGACCTCTTCTCCGTATAATAACCTTGTTCTTGAAAACTGATCCGACATTTCTTTATCTCTTATATCTCTAAATCCCTGTTAACCTTGTGTGCAATATCTTCGTTCTTTTTCCGCGGGTCTCCAAAATATCATACTTTTTTGTCAACATGCGTAGGGCATGAGGTTGATATGTTTTTCTTCGCGCTACATACTCACTAGATTCAAGCTTCGCTGCGAGACAGTCGATCTCAATACACGCTGCGACGGGGCCCAGCCCGTCTTGCGTGAAAAATCGATCTCCTTCTCGCTCGCTTTCATCAAGTGAGTTGTGCTGATGGCTTCGAAAAATCATATCAACCTCATGCCATGTACGCTATGATAAAAAAATAACTTTATCGCCATCGTTTATAGTGCAAGGCGGGAGAAGGTGTTTTCTGCGCAGTACTTTTTCGAGGCGTGATGTTACTTGGAAAGTGCTCCTAAAACCAGGGGCTCGCGTACAGGATGTACGCGAGAGGCAGTACTGAACATGGATGTGAATACTGCCGTCCCCGTAAAGTGCCAATACATATGCGCACTTTCCTAGTCACATAGCCGAGAAAAAACTTCAAGCAGAAAATACCTGCTTCCCGCCTTGCCCGCGAAACAGTATCCGCAATAAGGTATATTTTATTGCGGATATAGACATTTGGCGGTAGCAGGATCAGGGAGCATGGGATATATTGAACAGTGTGTTTTTATTGATATCTGATGTGTTATTACGGAGGGAGATTGCTGAAATGAAAAAGAGTAACGTGACAAAAGCAGTATTTATGCTTCTTGCGGCAATGATGGTCTTTCTGATGGGATGCGGGAGCGGCAAGGGAGAGGATGATCCTAATCTCGGAAAGTATGTGGCCAAGTCTGCAGAGATGAGTGGATTTACGGTTGGCGTTGAGGATCTGTTCGAGGGCGGATTCATCATCGAACTCAAAAAGAACGGCAAGGCGCATCTTGAGGCCGACGGCGAAGACGGCGGCAATATCAAGTGGACACTTGATGGTGATAAGTTTCACGCCGAGGGCGGCGGAGCCGAGCTTGACGGGACGCTCTCCAACGGAAAGATGGTGCTTGAGAATGTCATGGATTCCGGGATGACTCTGTATCTTGAATGTGATGAGATAATCTCGGCAGCAAGTGCGGATAATGCCGATAAAGATAAGGATGAAGGGGGCAGCGAAGCAGAAAGCAAAGCCGGAAACTCCGAAGATGATAACAAAGAGACCGGGGATTCGGGTGATGATAAGTCGGGCGGCAAAAAAACGATGTCCGGAAAGATCGATGACATGCTGGGAAGTTAATCCACATCCGGCAAATGGATACTTTATAACGTGAATCAGAACGGCAAGGTCTATATGGAGGACGAGCTCAAGGATAAGGGTATCGAAGCGTGGATCGAGATGAATGATGACGGCAGCGGCACGATCAATCTTGTGGGCGAGCTCATGGATATGGAGTGGAGCGACGGTAAGATCACGGTGCCTGATAACGGAGAAGGTGAGAGGGAAGAGTATAAATATACCATATCAAATGAGTACCTGGTTCTTGTTGATGAGGGAATGGTGCTGACTTTCATACAGGAGGGAGCCTCTTCATCATCGGATGCCGGAAATGATAAAGGAAGTGATGAGGGATCCGAGTTCTACACTGCGGATGCCGAGATGTCGGAGGAACTGATGAAACGTTATGAGGGTGACTGGCACGGCCTCATCATCCTCAATAATGCACAGGGTGACACATATGCACAGTATGAGGGCAAGAAGAGTGATGTTGTGGCCCGGGTGTGCCTTGACGAGAAAGGGAACGTTACGGATATGTTTCTTCTGTCCGGGATGAAGGGTGATCCCCAGACTGTTAATTTCCGTAATGTAACGGCAGAGCTCGATCCTTCCTTTGACGGGATGTATGTCTCGGGAGATTTTCTGGAGAACGGAAGCTTTGATACCGAGTTTGTCAGCGTAGAGGACGGATTCTTCTACGTGAATCTTATTGTTAAAGCGGATAACGGCGATTCCATCAATGCCACCATCGGTATGAGGCGTCTTGATGATAAATGGACGGATGACGATTATCCCAGATACCCAGACGACAGTATCGCATACTTTAAGGGCAGGGACTTTGATTATATCTTAAGCTACTTCACCGGAGCTCCGAAGACAATACCTTCACAGACTCACGTCACTGACTGGGACAAGTAGTTTGTTATGGTCACCATGTCCCGCAAATATGATATAATGGTCGATACATGAGGAAAAGGAGTTTGCGGGATATGGAAAGATACAAGGAAGAATTCATAGAATTCATGCTCGAGTGCAAGGTGCTGAAGTTCGGCGATTTCGTCACAAAGAGCGGGAGGAATACACCCTTCTTTGTGAATACGGGATTCTATCGTACGGGAAGCCAGCTGAAAAGACTGGGAGAGTTTTACGCCAAGGCCATAGCAGAAAGATTCGGATCCGACTTTGATGTATTGTTTGGACCGGCTTATAAAGGGATACCCCTTTCCGTGACGACAGCCATAGCATTGTCGCAGGAACATGCGGTTGACATAAGATACTGCAGCAACAGGAAAGAAGCCAAGGATCACGGAGATACGGGGATACTTTTAGGCGGACCGTTACAGGACGGAGACAGGGTTCTTATCATTGAGGATGTCACCACCGCCGGAACATCCATCAGAGAAACTATACCGCTTCTTAAGGCTCAGGCTGATGTATCCGTCACAGGTCTTTGCGTATCGGTGGACAGGCAGGAGAGAGGAGAGAGCGAGAGATCGGCTCTTAAGGAGATATCCGATAATTACGGCTTTCCTACCCATGCCATAGTGACCATGAGCGAGGTGATCTCATATCTTACCTCACATGAGGTTGACGGCCGGCTGGTGATAGATGATAAAATGAAGTCGGCGATAGATGCATATTACGCACAATACGGAGCAAAGGACTGAAGACAGGCATGTCTTTATTCAGCAAGAAAGTCATATTTACAAGCAACAGGCATTCAAAGAAGGGAATGATGGCGTTGATATTGGGATTGATATCGCTCATTTCCTTCTTTTTCGCTGCAGTGATCACCATAGGTGATAAGGCCGGCAGTGCCACCAGGATGGGCGGAGTCGGCTTTGTCGCCATGATCATAAGCATAGCGAGTGTAGTCACGGGAGTGGTCGCTGTACAGGAGAGGGATGTATTTCCCATTCTCCCAAGAGCGGGACTCATCATTTCCATTCTGTCATTTCTGATCTGGGGAGGAGTTATATATGTCGGTGCTGTCGGAATTTGAAGAGCTGCTTACGCAAAGACACGATCTTGCCGTAAAACGTATCGGAGAGATCGGGGGAGAGTACCTGATCCCGGATCCTTACGGAGACTACTTCAGAAGGATGGCCCTTTTCATCACGGAAGGCGGATATGAAGATCTGATGCCTGATAAATACGAAACCTCATATACCAACCCGGTGTATGCGGTTTCTCGTTTTGGTACGGAAATGGGAAGGATGCTGTCCTTTCTGGCATATGAGCTCACATCTCTTATCCCCTTGAAGGCAGAAGGCGATATAAGGCTTGAGGATGTGACCATACTATGCGAACTGTTCCTTGAGATCTATACGGCGTTTCAGGCAGCCTGGATCATTGAAGAAGATGGTGACGGGGCCCGGGACAAAGACGGCAGGGGCGATGACGGCAGGGGCGATGACGGGGCCCGGGATAAAGACCGTAGGGGCGGTGTCGTAGGAGCAGACTGCAACAGGCCGATACCTGAGGATCTTGTCTCGGATGTTCACAGCATATTGCGGAGCTTTATCGTTGATTATACCGAGGTGACAGTTGCGGGCAGGATAAGGGATATGGTGGATCCTTCAAGAGATTTTGCAAAGAGGATCATCATGGAGTCCGATCTATCGGACATATCATATCTGGAGCGTTTCGGCGAGTACGTGACGGATGATACCAGAAAGCTTGCCGCATTTATCAACTCCCTGCCGCAGGAGGACATACAGGATATGGCAGACACCTTTACCGGCGGATTCGTAAAGGGCTTTGCGGCTACAGGGAAGGACATATCCAAAAAGAAGACGGTTAACATAAGATATAATCTTGGATTCGAACGGGTTGTAAGAGCGGCGATCCTTAATTTCCAAAACATCGGTATGGATGTGACCATATACAGGAAGGCGCTGCATGCTGCCACCAGGGCAGGTATGTCAAGGGTCGGATACTATGGAGACCTTGTGAACGAGCAGATGGATTATGATCACAGAGAGGATCAGGCTCTGTTCATGGACAAGGCTTATGCCGAGAGAAAGCTGGAGGTGGTAAGGGCTGCCTTTGAGGAGCTTAAGGAGGAAGCGTCTCTTTTTGCAGGCCCCGCAGTCATGGAAAGGTTCGGCATGAAGGATTTCGAGCCGGTAAATCACAGCGAGAGCTACAGCATGTCCGATAAGCAGCGGGAGATCTCAACAGACCTTGTTTCAAGGAATGCAAGGATACAGAATGAATACATCAGGATGGAGGAGAGATCCTTTACCATCATATCCTATCCGGTGCCGCCTATAGACCATTTCGAGGAGGTCTTCCGGGAAACGGTTAACATAAACACACTCCCGTATGAGAAGTACAGAGATATGCAGCAGTGTATCATAAAGGAGCTGGAAAAGGGCGAATATGTTGAGATCCTTGGGCATAACGGGAATAATACCAACCTCAGGGTCTCACTTTGCAAAATGGTTGACATAAACAAACAGAGCATATTTGAAAACTGCGTTGCGGATGTGAACATCCCGGTGGGTGAGGTCTTTACCTCTCCGGTCCTTGCCGGAACAAACGGAGTTCTGAACGTTTCCCAGGTGTACCTTGGGGGACTCATATATAAGGATCTGACCCTTACCTTCAAGGACGGCTATATCACGGATTATTCATGCTCCAATTTCCCGACAGCAGAAGAGAACAGACGGTACATCGAGGAAAACATCCTGCACCATCATAAGAGTCTGCCTATGGGAGAATTTGCCATAGGGACCAATACCCTTGCCTACGTGATGGCCAAAAGATACGGTATCTTCGATAAGCTGCCCATCCTTATAGCCGAGAAGACCGGACCTCACTTCGCAGTGGGGGATACCTGCTATTCCAGGGAAGAGGATGTAAAGACCTATAATCCCGATGGGAGGGAGCTTATAGCCAAGGAGAATGAGCATACCAGGGAATTCAGAAAGGATGATCCCCTGAAGGCATATTATAACTGCCATACGGATATCACGATCCCATATGAGGAGCTTAAGGAGATATCAAGCGTGGACAGTGCCGGCATCAGGCATACCATAATCTCCGGCGGGCGCTTTATCGTAGAGGGGGCAGAGGAGCTGAACATACCCCTTAACAGGTTTGAAAGTGACACCGGCAGTATGCGGTAGTTCACCGTCCCGCCTTGCCCGCGAAACAGTATCCGCAAAAAAGTATAGTTTTAGTGACGGAAGCAGGGCCCGATAAAGAGGCATCCTGCGGGGATGTAAAATAAGATGATTATATGATATCATACCGTAGTGTATCATATTGAATGGACTGGACAGCAGGATACAGGGCGAGATGGGACGGGTATGTCCTGTGAGATGCTGATACGGATCTGCAGTACGGAGGATGCAATGGATAAGGTAGGGATAGTGATGGGGTCTGATTCCGACATCGTTACGATGTCGAAGGCCGCAGATATACTTGAAGAATTCGGAATAGAATATGAGATGGCCATCATATCGGCCCACAGGGAGCCGGATGAGCTTACCGAGTGGTGCCGCAGCGCAAAGGAGCGCAGCATCAAGGTTATCATAGCAGGCGCCGGCATGGCAGCTGCTCTGCCGGGGATGTGTGCAGCGCTTTTTAACGGGCCCGTGATAGGGGTACCGCTTTCAGGCAAGACATTGCAGGGTACGGATTCCCTGTACTCCATGCTCCAGATGCCTCCGGGAGTACCTGTTGCCACGGTGGCCATAGACGGAGCGAAGAATGCAGGCATACTGGCGGCACAGATGCTGTCCATATCCAATGAGGAGCTTGCCTCCACCCTTGCATCATATAAGGATGATATGAGGGAGGGAGTTAAGAAAAAGAACGAGCATTTGAAGGAAGTCGGTCACAGAAAGTACATTGAGGAGAAAAAACAGTCATGAGCATGGATTATAAATCAGCAGGAGTTGATATAGAGGCCGGATACAGGTCAGTGGAGCTGATGAAGGATTCCGTCCGGGAAACCATGAGAAAAGAAGTACTGGGAGGCCTGGGAGGCTTCTCCGGAGCGTTCAGCCTAAGCGCCGTAAAGGATATGGATGATCCGGTGCTGCTTTCGGGAACCGACGGAGTAGGTACCAAGATCAAGCTGGCTTTCATATTGGATAAGCATGACACCATAGGCATCGACTGTGTGGCCATGTGTGTGAACGATGTGGCATGTGCAGGGGCAGAGCCCCTGTTTTTCCTTGATTATATAGCCTGCGGCAAGAACTATCCCGAGAAGATCGCATCCATAGTGAAGGGTGTGGCAGAGGGCTGTAAGATGGCAGGCGCGGCTCTCATAGGCGGAGAGACTGCGGAGCATCCCGGACTCATGCCGGAGGATGAATACGATCTTGCAGGCTTTGCAGTTGGAGTCGCCGACAGAAAGGATATAATAGACGGTTCGGACATAAAGAGCGGGGATGTCCTTGTGGGCATAGCTTCCTCGGGTGTGCATTCCAACGGATTCTCACTGGTAAGGAAGGTCTTCCAGATGAATGAAAAGTCTCTGGCCAGATACTATGACGATCTGGGTGCTTCCCTGGGAGAGACGCTCCTTACGCCCACTATTATATATGTAAAA
>JAEEGL014218565.1_pt1 | contig 27873 bp, 23 predicted proteins | sample 9134231 | NCBI WGS metagenome assembly JAEEGL01 (sample SAMN16246548, study PRJNA631951) | gut metagenome | biome: gut microbiome; feature: rumen; material: fiber-attached | host: Bos | place: Iran: Karaj | collected 2018-10
GATCAGGCTTGATGCTCTGATGTCGGATATAATCGCGCAGACAGCTGCCCTGGCGGCAGGTTCGGCTGCTCTTTCGGTCCCTTCGTTCTGTCTTGGAGCAGTTTCGGTCTGCATCTATTCTGCTTTCAAAGATAAAATCCACCGTTTTTACGCTGTTTCGCTTACCGGCGGAGCCATCGGGTCTCTTGCGGCACTTCCGCTCATCGATTTTTGCGGAGCTGAAGCTGCAACCTTCGTTATTGCGTTCATGCCGTTCGCCGCTGCCTTTCTTTTTGCTGACAACAAATCAAAATCATTAAGATTTGTGTCTGCGGGTGCTTCGGTGCTGTTTATACTTTGCGCGGTTTTCATTTCCGGGGAGATCCTTGAGTTCAGACCGGCCGGGTCAAAGATTTTGGCCGGACTCCTGAGGGACCATATGGCGAAAATTGAATCCTCACGTTGGGACAGAAACGGCAGGGTCGATGTGACTGTCAGTGACAAGTCGTTTAATTTATTCAACTATTTCCCCGGCATCAAGAGCAGCGTCGTGACAATTGACGGCGATGCATTCTCTTTTGTTTATGATTTCGGAGAAAAAAACCAGGCACTTGGGGGCTCGCTCCCCTCTGTAAGCTACTACGGTCTGGAATCTCCCGATGTCCTCTGCATCGGAATGTCGTCAACCGAGATCGGACTTGCCTCGTTAGCCGGGGCGAAGCATCTCGATATTGTTGAGGTCAACCGTTCTATGGTCGATCTGGTGGAGGCAAAGTATTCTGAATTCAAGGAAAACCTGCTAAAAAAAAGCGGAGTTTCCGTTTATAACGATGAGGCGCGACGTTATCTGGCAAACAGCGAAAAAAAGTACGATCTGATAAAGATACCCGGCGACGAAACCTGGGCCGGAATGAACGGCGGAGCCTATATTTTCAATGAGAGCTATCTCTATACGGTCGAGGCGATCGAGAGCTATCTGGATCATCTGACCGGTGAAGGGACGCTCAGCTTTATGACCAGGATCTTCTGGCCTCCGCGTGAGACGATGCGCCTTGTAACTGAAATTTCAGCCGTACTCCGTTCGATGGGGATAACCAATCCGGGCAGGCACATCATGATCGCAAGCGACGGTGTTCTGGCATCTGTTTCAGTCAAAAAACGCCCCTTTACCTGGACAGAGCTCGATACTTTTTATGAGCTGACGCTTGGGACGGATAACGTGCGGATCGTCTATGCACCGGGTTTTTCGGCAAACGAAGCATACTTCGCTCCGGTCTTTCAGGGGGTCAATTTTTCGGCCGAAGCGGGGCGCCTGCTTCTTTCGCAGAGTTTCGACCTTTTCTTTGAAATGGCGGCTCAAGGCTGGGCCGGGCAGTTTGTTGATAATTACAAGTACGATATTTCTCCGGCAACAGACGACCGTCCCTATTTTTCGAATTTTTTCCGTGTCGGCGAAACCCCTGTGGACAACGGTCTGATGGAATCGCGCCATAACGACTACAGCTTTTTTGCGATCGTGCTGATCGTTGTCTCTGTTATCCTGCTTTTTGTGCTCGGGATATCGCTGATCGTCTCTTCCAGCCTGCTTTCGGAGCTAAAAAACCTAAAAAAGGATTCTGCCGCTGCTTTTGCTCTCTTTTCGATGCTGGGGGCAGGCTTTGTATTTCTTGAAATACCACTGATCCAGCAGTTTGCCCTTATCTGGGGAGACATTCCCGGAGCGGTTGCGGCAACGACGGCTGTCCTTCTGCCGATGTGCGGGGCGGGATCGTTGTTGAGCGGCAGATCCCTTGACTTGATGAGACGAAAACCTGCATCTGCGGCGCTTCTGCTTTTTGTGCCGCTGCTTGTTTTCAGCTATGCCTTTGCGATTCCGCGCGCTGCATCGTATTTCATTGCGTTGTCGTTCGTCCCGAAGCTTCTTCTCACGGCTCTTTTCCTTCTTCCTGTCGGTCTGGTCGCAGGTCAGCTTTTCCCGATTTCTCTTAAAATCTACGGGAAAAAGAGTGAAAAGTTTATTCCATGGTGTTACTGCGCGGACGGAGTTGCTTCGATACTTGCGACATTTTTTTCGTTGATTATTTCAATGATCTGTGGATTTCAGGGAGTCGTGATCATTTCGGCCCTCTGCTATTTTGCGGCAGCTCTGATTATCTGGAAAGCGGCTTTAAAGAGTTGATCTACTTTACTTTGCTGTCCCACAGAACGACTGCTGCAAAGGCTGTTGCGATATTCTTTACCTTGTGCTCGATTCCGGTGCTGTGGATGGTAAAATCGGTGATCCCGCGCATCTGCATCGCGTTTTCAGCCATTTGGCGGACCTTTTTTTCGACATACTCGAGCGGAGCGTGGTTTTCATGCTCCATGATGACGCCGTTGATCGAGCGGTCTTTCGGGATAGCGATCGCGACAGCAGCCGAAATAGTCTCTCCGGGTTCGTTGCTCGTGAGTGCCGCGTAAGCCAGCGGGACAAAGCTTCCTGGGGCGATCCTGAACGGCTTGACCTCCTGAGAGTTCGGGGGGAGGATGCTGGACATCTTTATGAGGTTCGTATCGCCGATTCCGGCTGCGAGAAGGGCACCGTCAAATGAGTTGAGTTCGGTTTCGCCCTCGCTTGCACCGGCGCAGAAAAAGTGAATGTCGGGAATGTTTTTAAGGTCTATCATTTTTTTCTCCCAAAATGGTGAAAGGTGGTTAAAGTGCCAACCGGCATGTGATTTGTATTTGAATAATGTTCTACGTCAAGTTTCATTTGAACCGGAGGCAAAATGGAAGCTGCGGAGAGGTTGGTCAAAGTGCTGAAAAGCAGAAATTACAAGATAAGCGGAGCTGAATCCTGCACAGGCGGAAAGGTCGCTGCTGCCTTGACCTCGGTGAGCGGCGTTTCGGCTTTTTTTGAGGAGAGTTTCGTTGTCTATTCGGAACGCACGAAGATAAAAAATATCGGGGTACGCAGTGAAATAATAGAAAAATTTGGTGTCGTAAGTCAGGAATGTGCAGCGGAGATGGCTGAAAAAACAGCTGAAAAGACAGGAGCCGATGTCGCTTTCGGAGTTACGGGGATCGCAGGTCCGACAGGGGCGACGCCGGGGAAACCCGTCGGAATGGTTTGCTTCGGGGTCTCTTTTCACGGGAAGACCGAATCTACCTTCAGATATTTTTCAGGCAGCCGCGAATCTGTGCGGGAACAGGCCGTAGAGTTTCTTCTTAACTGGATGGCAGGGCTTTTGGAAGCCTGAGACCGCGTAAAATCTCTTTAAAACATAAATCAGGCTTGAAAAAATAAATCCTAGTACTAGTATTGTTGTATTGTATTTTGCAATTTGGGAATAATGATGAAAAAGATTTTTATCGCTATAGCGATTTTATTAATCGCAAAATCAAACCTGTTTGCTCAGCTGGTCGTTGAAACTCCCTCTCTGGATGCGATCGTCAGCTCGTTTTTGAGTACCAGTATCCAGCAGTACGGAGAGGAGAAGGCCTTTCGTATCGAGCAACTTGTACGTTTTCTTTCGGAGATAGGCAATGTCGTCAAAGCTATTGACAACACGGCTAAGGTCACGGCTGACATCGTGCGTGTCGGTTCTGCGCTCAAACAGGATCCCGGCGAATGGGTGGAGCAGGTGAGGAGCGGGCTCGACGGTGTTTTCCCGGATATCGGACAGATTTCAGATTCGGTAAAGGATGCCGGAGATTTTGCCATGGCGCTTTCCGGCGGGAAGTATGCCGACTATATCTCAGGCTGGAGCAGCACCTTGAAGGATTATCACGAAAAGCTGTTTCAAAGCTACGAAATGCACAACGCTTTTCCGGACCTTTTTTCATCAAAAAGAGCCGGTGAAAGTACCAGAAAGATCGTTCACAAGGCGTGGCTGGAATCAGGATTGGAGCATGAAATGGAGAACGGTGCAGCGCGGAAAAGGCTTTTCGGAAAGTACTACGGCGAATATCAGAGGCAGGCGAAGGCAAATGAAAATATCGAGGCGATCGGTCTGGCAAACATCATGCAGCTGCAGTATTTATCCTCTGAGACACTTGAAGAGATAAGGAGAAACCTTGACCTGAACGTTATTGAACGGGAGTATCAAGGCGATTTCGAAAAAAATTTCATCAAGGTCATAGAAGAGAGGCGGAAAGAGGGGGCAAAATCCGGGAAAAAGAGTATCTTCTCCTTTTAGAATGAGGCTTAGCGATGGTTACGGCGCTGGTTTTTAATCTTTTTTTTGCCGCTATCGATCCGGATATCGCCGAAAAGATCGAAAAGAGCTACGCAGCGCTGATAGAGAGGGCTGTAGACAACTATCCGTACTTTAATTCCGAAGGTTCAAAAAAAAAGATCAATCCTGCTCTGGTGATGGCTGTTATTTATCAGGAATCGGGCGGAAGCCCTGAAGCCAGGAGCACAGCAGGTGCATACGGGCTGATGCAGATCATGCCGAAAACAGCGGGGCTTCTAGGATGTGACTACAATTCTCTCGGTGTTCCTGAACATTCGATAAACTGCGGCGTGAAATTTCTTGCGGCGCTTCTGAGCTACAACAGAGGCGACCTTGTGAAGTCTCTGTCGGGCTATAATGGCGGAACCTATTCGACGGAGTCGTCTCCGACGGCAGATTCGGGGCTGCTTGCCGGTCGGATTTACGACAATCCCGAGACAAAAAAATATGTTGTTTCGGTGCTTAAACTGTACGAACTATTTGAAAAAAGAGGCAGTTCCCGCAAAAAAAGAGCAAAATCACGCGTTTAGACAAGATTTTTTAAAAAAAAGATTGACATTCGTTTTCTTATCGCTATAAAGCCATTCGCTTTTTTTGAAAAAGGTGGGCTCGTAGCTCAGAGGGAGAGCACTGCTTTGACGTAGCAGGGGTCAGTGGTTCAATCCCACTCGGGCCTACCATTTTTTTTATCAAGGGGTCACGATGTTTGAGATAGTTCTTCCGGATGGAAAAAAAGTTCAATCAGATATTTCCGAGAGCTGGATCTCTTTCATCAAAAGAGAGATCGGCGAAGGTTTGGCAAAGGCGGCGATAGCTGTCTCCGTAAACGGCAAACTCGTTGATGTGACTGCTGAGGTCGAATCCTGCGATATGTCTGTCATCACCGCAAAGAATGAAGAGGGACTTGCTATTATCCGTCACTCTGCTTCGCACATCATGGCTGACGCAGTCCAGCAGCTTTTCCCCGGTACAAAAGTCACGATCGGACCGTCGATTGAAAATGGATTTTACTACGATTTCGATTCTCCGCACCGCTTCTCGATCGATGACTTCGAGGCGATCGAAAAGAAGATGGCTGAGATCATAAAGGCAAAGCATCCGTTTATAAGAAAGGTCGTTTCCAAGGATGAAGCAGTAAAACTTTTCACCGACAAAGGCGAGAATTTCAAGGTCGAGATCATTGAAGACCTCGGCGAGCCTGTTGTTTCACTCTATTACGATGGTGATTTTGTCGATCTCTGCAGAGGTCCCCACGTTCCGAATACCGGTTTCATAAAGGCTTACAAGCTCATGTCTGTTGCCGGAGCATACTGGCGCGGCGATGAAAACAGAGAGATGCTTCAGAGGATTTACGCTACGGCATTCAGAACCAAAGACGAGCTTGACGAATATCTCAAAATGCTTGAAGAGGCAAAAGAGAGAGATCACAGAAAAATCGGTGCTGATCTCGATCTCTTCACATTCTCCGAAAATGTCGGCGGCGGACTTGTTCTCTGGACTCCTAACGGCGGCATAGTCAGAACGGTCATCGAGAATTTCTGGAGAAAACAGCACGTCAGAAACGGATATAATCTGGTTTTCACTCCCCACATCGGAAGAAGCCTTCTTTGGGAGACTAGCGGTCACCTCGGCTTCTACAAGGACGGAATGTACAATCCGATGGACATAGACGGTGAAGATTATTACGTAAAACCGATGAACTGTCCGTTCCATGTAATGCTCTACAAGAGAAAAAAATGGAGTTACCGCGAATTTCCGTTCAGATGGGCGGAACTTGGCACGGTCTACAGATATGAAAAATCGGGAACTCTCAACGGCTTGAAGCGCGTCCGCGGCTTCACTCAGGACGATGCTCACCTTTTCTGCAGGCTCGATCAGCTTGAAGACGAGATCAAACGCGTTCTCGATTTCTCGCTTTTCATGCTGAAGAGTTTTGAGTTTGAGAGTTTCAAACTTTTCCTCAGCACGCGTCCGAAGGAGTATGTCGGCGAGATCGAAGTCTGGAACAGAGCGGAAGGAGCTTTGAAGGAAGTTCTTGAAGCATCTGGTCTTCCGTGGGAGATCCAGGAAGGCGACGGTGCTTTCTACGGTCCGAAGATCGACATCAACATTACGGATTCAATCGGCAGACTTTGGCAGCTTTCCACGGTTCAGGTCGACTTCAACCTGCCGGAGAGATTTGATATTTCCTATGTCGGCGAAGACGGTCAGGACCATAGACCGATCATGCTTCACCGCGCACTTTTGGGCTCGATCGAAAGATTTTTCGGCGTACTGATCGAGCACTTCAAAGGTGCTTTCCCGATGTGGCTTGCTCCTGTTCAGGTCGCAGTTCTTCCTGTTTCGGAAAAACATGTTGAAACCGCTGACAAGCTGATGCAGAAACTTGTTGCGACCGGAATCAGGGTAAAACTTGACGACAGAAACGAAAAAGTCGGCTATAAAATTCGCGAATGGTCTGTCCAGAAGGTTCCTTACATCGTCGTTGTCGGCGATAATGAAGCTGACCTTAAGACAATCACCGTTCGTAAGCGTGGCGGAGAGCAGGAGACATTTGCTGTTGAAGATTTTGTAGCTAAGGTTAATTCCGAAAACTACAACGGAGTATACTATTGATTAAGCCTACTAAACCCGAACCGGCTGCTGCTCAACCGGGAGCAGGTGTAATCAACGAGACGATCAAAGCTTCGTCGATGAGGGTCATCTCTCCGACTGGCGAGGTCCTCGGTGTTCTTTCAAAACGTGATGCATTGGAAAAGGCCCGCGAGTTCGGGCTGGATTTGGTTTGTGTTTCGCCTAATACCGATCCTGTTGTCTGCAAGATAATGGATTTCGGCAAGCATCTTTACAAACTTAAAAAGAAGGCTAAAAAGGCGAAGGCGAATCAGGTAACGATTGAGATCAAGGAGCTTAAAATCCGTCCGAATACGGATACCCACGATCTCATGACGAAGATAAACCACGCAAAGAAGTTCCTTGAAGACGGCAACAAGGTAAAGTTTACGGTCTTCTTCAGAGGGCGTGAGATTATGTTTGCCGAGAAGGCGCTTGAAAACCTCAACATAATCGTAAAGGAGCTCGGCGGTGAGGAAGAGTTGAACATTGAATTAGACAATGTCGTAAAAAATAAAAAGATGACAATGGTTGTTTCGCAAAAGAATTAAGGAGAAGAATTATGCCGAAAATGAAAACCAATAGAGCTGCGGCGAAGAGAGTCAAATCAAACGGCGGCGGCAAATTGAAAAGATGGCACGCTTTCAAGAGTCATATCCTTACCAAGAAGGCTCGCAAAAGAAAAAGAGACCTTAGAAAGGGTGCTTTTATTGTTACAAGTGATATGCCTCAGATGAAGAAGCTTCTTCCTTATCTGTAATTTATAGGAGTCGAAAATGAGAGTAAAAAGAGGATTCAAGGCTAAAAGAAGAAGAGCCACCATTATGCAGGCCGCAAAAGGCAACTATATGTCCAGATCAAGGAGATATAGAGTTGCCAGAGAAACTGTAGAGAGAGGCTGGGCTTATGCTTTTGCGCACAGAAAAAATAAAAAGAGAGATTTCAGAAGACTTTGGATCACCAGGATCAACGCCGCTGTCAGAGAGCGCGGACTGTCGTATTCAAAGTTTATGGATATGATTCATAAGGCTAATATCGACCTTGACAGAAAGGTTCTTGCTTACCTTGCTGTTGAAGATCCGATAGCATTTGACAGAATCATTGAAGCGGCTAAGGCTAACTAGTTTATTGCGGGGGTAATAATGAGTATAACAAAAGTCGAACTTACGGATCTTGTTTACGAGGCAATGGGAAACAGCAAAACAGGTTTTGACAAGAAATTTGCCGGAAAGCTTGTTGACATGTTCTTTGAAGAGATGAAGAACGGGCTTGTAAACGATGGTTCCATCCAGTTGAGTGGTTTCGGAAAGTTTACCGTTAAGGAGAAACAGGAGCGTAAAGGTCGTAACCCCCAGACAAGGGAATCTTTGACGATCAGCAAGAGAAGGGTTGTTACTTTCCATCACAGTCAAGTTCTCAAAGAAAAACTCAATAAGTAGTTTTTACACTCGGGTCGGGATGTAGCGCAGTTTGGGTAGCGTACTTGAATGGGGTTCAAGTGGCCGCTGGTTCGAGTCCAGTCATCCCGACCATTTTTCAACCTATGAGGAAAATTTTCATAACAAATGATGACGGTATAAATGCATCGGGGCTCTCTGCCTTGGAACAGGCCGTCTCAAAACGAGCTCTTTCCTTTTTTACATCGGCTCCGCTGAACGAACAGAGCGGATGCGGTCATGCGATCACGCTTTTGCGACCGCTCAGGGTCAAAAAATTTGCAGATAACAGATTCGCTGTCGACGGGACACCGACAGACTCGGTCTTTCTTGGTCTTCATGAACTTTTTAAAGATGAAAAGCCGCTTTTTGCTCTCTCCGGGATAAACCGGGGAGGCAATCTCGGAAACGATTTTACCTATTCAGGTACGGTCGGAGCAGCAATGGAGACCTATTCCAACGGTATAACTTCGTTTGCTCTTTCACTCTTTGTCACAGATTTTGCTGCACTTAAAGAGGAGTCTTTTACATACGTCGCAGAGCTTTTTTTTGATAAAATCCTCCCTGAAATCGAGAAAAAAACAGGAACGGATGCTCTTTATGAGACACCGCATTTCTTCAATATAAATGTTCCGGACACTATTATCGGAATGCAAAATCCGGAGATCCGCTGGACTTTTTTGGGAGAGCGCAGATACGGGGGCGGAGTGATAAAACGTGTCGATCCGCGCCGCAATGATTACTACTGGATCGGCGGAGACCAGCACTCTTTTCTTGATATCGAGGGAAGCGACTGCAACGCGGTAAAGTCTGGTTTTGTAAGTGTCACTCCGATAGCTGTTTCGTTTACTGACAGGCAACTGCTTGAAAAAATTGAGGACAATCATGGAAAATAATAGTTTCAAAAAGGCTTTTATGGCTTCTCCAGGTCCAGATTCCTTCAAAGAGGCGCTGATTTTGGCGCTCAAGGGCTTCTGTATGGGCGGAGCAGATGTGATTCCCGGCGTTTCCGGCGGAACAATTGCGCTGATTGCCGGAATTTATGAAAAACTTCTTGCCGCGATCAAATCCTTTGACGCTCTCTTTGTCAAAAAGCTTCTCTCTTTCAAGCTCTGTGAGGCGCTGAGCCATGTTCACCTCCGTTTCCTGATTTCGCTTTTCTTTGGAATTGCTACCGCGATTTTATCTCTTGCGCGGCTGATGAACTATCTTCTCAAGTCTCATCCGGAACCGACATACAGCCTTTTCTACGGACTTATCGGTGCGTCGGTTTATGTTATAGGAAAGAGCTTCAAGTGGCGCACTCCTGAGGTCGTTTCGATAGTTTGCGGACTTGTTGCGGCCTATTTTCTGGTCGGTCTTATACCGGTCAGTACCCCGAACGAGCTTTGGTTTATCTTTCTTAGCGGGGTAATCGGAATCTGTGCCATGATTCTTCCAGGTATCAGCGGAGCCTTTATCCTGCTGATCCTCGGCAAGTACGAATTTATTACAGGAACATTGAAGGCGCCTTTTTCGGCCAATGAGGTCACCGGCGTCAACAATATAGCGATAATTGCTGTTTTCTGCCTTGGCTGCGTTATAGGTCTGGCAGGATTTTCTCGTTTTTTAAACTGGCTGCTTTCAAAGTGGCGTACGGTAACACTTGCATTTCTGACCGGACTTATGGCCGGCTCGATGCGTAAAATATGGCCATGGAAAGGCGAGGCTGTAACTCAGATGATCCGCGGAAAGGAGCATGTCATTTCTCAGGCGAATGTCTTTCCGTCAAATTATGACGGCTACTTTGCTCTTTGTATTGCAATGGTAATTGTCGGAGCGGTTTTTGTCGTTGTTTTGGATAAAGTTTCCGAAAGGTACTCATAAACGGAGGCTGACTTGCGGGATTATTCGTTTGATGTCGATTTTTTGGTCCATCCTCTCTCATCTGTTTTGACCAGAGCCGGAAATACCCGTGTCATATCCTCTGTTTCATTATCAGATACAGTACCTTCGCATGTGGTTTCCGGAGGCTGGCTGACGGCTGAATATTCTCTTTTGCCGGCATCGACGTCTACGCGTTTTAAGCGTGAACGCAGCGGCGTTTCAGGCAGAACAGCGGAAATTCAGCGGATAATCGGCAGGTCTCTCAGGATGTCTGTTGACATGCAGGCATTTTCGGGTTACACAATGACTGTTGACTGTGATGTCCTTGATGCCGACGGCGGGACCAGGACGACTTCCGTCAACGGAGGAATGCTGGCGGTCGCAATTGCCTGCAAGCGTATGCAGGAACGCGGAATCGTTGAGAAAAGCCCTCTGAAAAGCTGGATCGGAGCAGTAAGCGGCGGCATCATTGACGGAGAGATAGTGATCGATCTCGACTATGAACACGATTCGCGTGCGGAATCCGATTTTAACTTTGTTTTTGCTGAAAACGGACGGATAATAGAGATTCAGGGAACCGCCGAGCGTGAACCGCTTGATGAAAAGGTTTTTCTTGAATTGCTTGCGGAGTCCAGGAGTTGTGCTTTGCAGCTCATTAAAAAAATGAAAACAGTGGCAGGCTTGGAATGATTATTGTCGTCAAAAAAGATATTAACGAAGAGTTTATTGAAAATATAAAGTCGACGCTCAGTGCAAACGGAATGTCCTTTGATGTCTTGAACGGCGAAAGGTACATCCTGATCCCTGTTGCTGGTGATTTGACAACTTCAGATATCGGCAGATTCAAGGCGATGCCTGGTGTCGACCGTGTTGTCAAAATCTCTACGCCGTATGTGATGGCTTCAAAATCGTACCGCCTGAAAACGGTTGTTGATTTAGGCGACGGGATCAAGATAGGCGAAGGGTTTACGATGATTTCCGGTCCGTGCAGTGTCGACAGCGAGGCTTCGCTTGATAAGATAGCTGCCTTCCTGTCCGGCCGGGGAATCAGGATCCTGCGCGGCGGGACATTCAAAATGAGGACTTCTCCGTATTCGTTCCAGGGTCTGGGTGAAGAGGGGGTGAAGATCCTTCACGATACGGCCAAGCGCTACAATATGCGGTCTGTTTCCGAAATTACTGATGTCCGCCATATCGATTTGTTTGACAAATATATTGATATCTTTCAGGTCGGTGCGAGAAATATGACCAATTTTGCGCTGCTGAAGGAACTCGGCAGATGTAAAAAACCGGTACTGCTTAAACGTTCTGTCAGCGCTTCGATTGAAGATTTTATGTTGAGTGCAGAATATTTGATGAATGAAGGCAACGAGAATGTAATTCTGTGCGAGCGCGGGATTCAGACTTTCGACGACTCAACGCGGAGTACGGTCAATATCGCGTCGATCCCGATAATCAAGAGCCTGACGCACCTGCCGCTTCTGCTTGATCCTTCGCACAGTGTCGGTAACTTCCACTATATTCCGCAGGTCGCGAATGCGGCAGTTGTTCTGGGAGCGGACGGTGTTATGGTCGAAACTCACTACAATCCGGCTTATGCGCTTTCGGACGGCTTCCAGTCGCTCAATTTTAACTCGTTTGAGCGTATGCACGAAAATATCAAAAAGCTTTACGAATTTATGAGAGAATCCTTTACCTACTGACCGGGTCGGCGGAGAAGGGTAAAATGCTAAAAAAAATCATTGTTTTATTGGTTTTGGCGACCCTTTTTCCTGCCTGCTCGCAAAAAGAGGCAGAGGCTGATAGATCAAACAATGTCTGCAAAAAAATCGTCAGCACTGCTCCAAGTATCACAGAGACACTCTTCGCGCTTGGTCTTGGCAAAAATATAATCGGTGTTACTGAAAACTGTCTTTACCCGGAGGAGACGAAGAGCATAGCAAAGGTCGGGAAGCATCTGGATGTCGGCAGTGAAGCTGTTCTGGCGTTGAATCCGGACACGGTTTTTGTCCTTTCGATCAACGCGCCGCTTGAGCAGAAACTGAAGACTTTGGGTGTAAATTCCGTTACTCTCAAGCAGTCTACGCTTGATGATTTCTTTAATTCGGTTACACAGATCGGAGAGGCGTGCGGAGTGCAAAAAGAGGCAGAAGAGCTCAACAGGAGAATTGCCGGCAGGCTTTCTGAATTTTCTAAAAAGAGCAGCCTGACTGATCGAAAAAAACGTGTTATGGTTGTTATCGGGCGCGACTATTACGATTTCAGGATCAAAGATGTTTATATCGCCGGAAATGACGGTTTCCTGAGTGAAGTTATGAAGCGGACGGGCTTTGAGAATGTCTACAGCGGCTCGATAGCCTACCCGAAGATCCAAGTCGAAGGGATCATTGCGCTCAACCCTGATGTGATAATCGACGTAATTCTTGTGCCTATGCAGCCATATCAGTTGGAAAACGCGAAAAAACTCTGGTCAAAGCTTCCGGTCAATGCCGCAAAAAATGACGAGATTTATATAAAGACAGAGGAATTTTGGACAATTCCCGGGCCTCGGATCGTTGAAATTGCCGAGGAGATGAAAAATTTGTAGAAACCAATTTAAAAACCGTTATTTTATACTGTTTTTAGTTCAGGAAGGTGCAAAATGGGCAATTTGAATGAACTTATGAAGAAGGAAAAGGCAACTATTGAGAAATATTTGGATCTCTATCTTGAGTCGCTCCATATCCAGGGTGTTTTGCATGATGCGATGAAGTATAGCCTGAGTGCCGGAGGAAAGCGCATCCGTCCCTTTCTGGCGATCGCCGTATCCCAGCTTCTGGGTAAATCCCGCGAACTTGTGATGCCTTATGCCTGCGCACTTGAGTTTATCCACACTTTTTCGCTTATTCACGACGATCTTCCGGCTTTGGACAACGATGATTTGAGGCGCGGAAAACCCAGCAACCACAAGGTTTTCGGTGAGGATATAGCTATTTTGGCCGGTGATGCGCTGAACAGCGACGCCTTTTCTTTGCTTTTTGAGTTCGGTGAGGGAAATTTTCAAAAAGGCGGACGTTTTTTTGCCAGAGCTGTCGGCGGGCGCGGCATCGGGATCGGTCAGACAAAGGACTGCACTATTCCTGAGAGCGAACGGACCGTCGAGGTCCTTGACGACATAAACTACTATAAAACGGCAATGCTTTTGATTGCCGCAACGGCCGGAGCTGCGGCATGGCTCGATGCCCCGGATGAAAAGATCGCTGCTCTTGATGAGTACGGCAGGCATATCGGACTGGCATTCCAGATAACGGACGACATTCTGGACATAACATCGACTCCTGAAGAGCTTGGCAAGGGTGTCGGTGTCGATGCTTTGCTTCACAAGGCGACCTATCCGGCTCTGATAGGTATTGAAAAATCTCGTGAAGTGGCGGCTCGGCATGTCGATTTGGCTGTAAAGTCTCTTGAAGTGTTTGAAAAAAACGACTGGCGTGATGCGCTTGCCGATGTGGCTACTTATATTTTAAACAGGTCAAACTGATGGAAAAACTGGTAATTCCGGATTCAGTAACGATCGAAACCGGTGAAGAGGTTTTCGGAAACCTTGCAGCCGAGATGAAAAAGGGCGGGGAGTTCGAGCTCGAAACCGAAAATCTCAAGCTTAATTCCATTACCAAAGCGATAATCCGCCGCCTCTTTGATGAATTCCCGGAAAAACTGGTCGTTCCGGAAAAACTAAAGAACGAGATTTTTTATCCGAAAGTCGAGCTCGCTCAGGAAACAGTTGAAAATACCGGACAAAACGAAAAACAGACACTTTCTGAGGGCTTGGGCGGGGCACTTCTGAAGCTCTGGGATATCATCCTTTACTTCTGCGTGATCATGGTTGACATGATCTTTTATTCGATCCAGTCGATATTCAACAGAAAGTTTATACTTAAAGATGATACAACTAAAAATGCCTATTATATCGGATATCTGGCTATCCCGATCGTCTTTTTGCTCGCCTTTCTGATCGGATTTACGATAGCTCTTCAGGCGGCGATCCAGCTTGCCAAAATGGGCGGTCAGAGCATGATCGCGCTGATGAGCACGATGATCATGACAAAAGAGCTCGGTCCTCTGATAACTGCAATTATCATTGCCGGCCGAACCGGAAGCTCCATTGCTGCTGAAATCGGTACGATGGTCGTAATGGAGGAGGTCGACGCGCTCAAAACTATGGGTGTCAAGCCGCTTAAATTTTTGCTTGTTCCGAAGTTCTGGGCATTTACGTTTGTTATGCCTGTCCTTACGCTGATTGCCGATATAGCGGGTATTTTCGGCGGTTTTGTTATATCTTCCGCCTATAGTATTCCGGCCTCGGCATTTCTGACAGATCTTGTTGACTCGCTTCAAATGAAGGATATCTGGTGGGGAACTGTCAAGAGTATCTCTTTTGCCTGGGTAATTCTTGCAGTCGGCAGCTTCAAAGGGCTCAATGTCCGCGGCGGAGCCGATGCTGTAGGACGAGCCACCACAGAATCCGTTGTTGTTTCGATATTTATGGTTGTTGCTATAGACGCGGTATTTTCTCTCTTCCTTTATACGTAGCGGAAGCTACCCGCCGGCAACTTGTCGATTTTCATGGGTATTTATTTTATGACTTTCCACTTTGAAGGGTCTTTTATATCGGAGAACTTTTCAATCCGGTAGTGTTCGATAGTCTTGTGCTTAAACTTTCCCTGCTTTTCGAGCCGCCATTCTATGTCATAAAGGTTAAACGGGAATATGTTGTCCGGATCCTTTAGCGGTTTGCCGGAGTAGGGGTTGACGCCGTCGATTATTCCTTTCATGGCAATACTCGGTACACTGGCTTGAGTCATGAACTTGTTGTCTGTTTTGATCTTCCCCTGAGCGTTGAAGTCCTTGACTAGAATGACGTTGTTAAAATAAGCTGGATGAGATGCTTTGCGAGAATTCGGGATTCTCTTCTTTTTGAAAAACGGGTCGTATACATTTCTGCCGTGGTCTGAGACGATTATGATCCTTGTGTTATCGTAAACGCCGTTTTCCTTCATCCACTTCAGCCACTTGGCGACAAGCCTCATTGCCGTTGCATCCGTGTAAAGATGCTGGACTGCGCTGAGCTGGTTCCCGACTTTTTTCATAACTTTTCTAGGATATTTCAGGTTCCCTGTCGGATTCAGTTCAAAGTTGCTGTCAATCGAATATGGCTCATGAGGCAGCATGTTGGTTATATAATAAAATTTGTTTTTCTGCTCGCTTGTTGTCGCGGACATCTCCGGATAGAGATCAAGCGATGCGTATGTCTGCAGGGACGTCTTCAGCTTATTGGGATGCCGGAGGTTGTAGTAGTAAAAATCAGGATCTTTTTCAAGATTTGTATCTCCCTCTTCAAGTATTGTGTGCCATTTTCCGTCATCGTAGATTGCGGGTCTGAGCCACTCTGGAGCTGTTCTGAATATTCCGAATGCTATCAGCAGCTTTCGTGTGCTTGCAAAAGTGTCGATAAGCGTGCGCTGGTGTCTCTTAAGCCAAAAATCAGTCGTAAGATCATAATCAAGGTCTGTTACGACAGTATTTCCGAGGAATTCTTTGTTCTCTTTGTCGAAGTAGTTTGCATTAGTATAAAGAGTTGTATCAAAACCGGCCTTGTTAAAGTTGTATGGTGTTACCCTTAAGCTCTCATCAAGCTTGTTTGCCAGAGGTTTTTTATCTTTCCGCTTGTTGATTGCGTAAACTGTGTAATCCCAGCCCCCTAGAATCGGCGGTACGCCTCCTACGGTGTAGCTTGCCTGGGAGAGAGTGTTACTGTACCAGGTAAAGCCCTGAAGCTCTGACTTTAGTTCCGGCATGAATTCAAGTATTTGAGGCATATATCCGCCGATAAAACGGTCAAGCATCAAAACGATTACATTTTGACCTGTCCGGGTTAGAGTGAAATATTTCGGAAGCTCGTTTGGCGCAGAACTTTTTATTGTATTGTCTTTATCTGAGCTGCGGACGGAATGGTAGATCCTGGCTTCGTTTATCGAGAAGAGAGCCAGTGCGATCATTAGCACGGTTAGAACCGGTTTCAGTACTTTTTTGCCGATTTTTTCTGCAAAGAGAACAAGCAGAACAAAAAAAACAGCAAATAAAAGCGTAGAGATCCAGGATTTGAAGCTCAGGTAAAACTCAGAGTTTTCAAAGACAAAGTGGCTCATGTCGCCGTAGTCGCCTGTAAAGAGAAAGACGTTCAGGAGCGTGCAAAAGAGAGCAGAAACCGCAGCGACTGAGAGATAACGCCTTGCTTTTATTGATGTCTCCTTGTATACGAAATAGATGGTAAAGGAAAAAACAGTCGCGAAAACAGTCAAAAACGGCAGAAGTTCACTGATGTTTTCCGTAAAGTCTCCCTTTGCGCCTGAAGCCATCAGGGCAAGCGGTACAGCGATGAATGCAAGGAGCGAAAAGTTGAGCGCGGACAGCAAAAAGAGAGAATCGAAGATCTGTGTTTTTTCGGAAGATCCTCCGTTATTCGTTGAACCGATTCTCGTTTCTCCTGAAATTACACCGTTTTTATAAATCTTAGAGTAAACGATGTTTTTCAGAAGACTGAAAATATTGTTGCAAGTCCAGTAAAACAGTAGTGCGCTTGGGGATTTGTAGAGTAAAACCAAAAAGAGGAAGGCGATCCCGTAGAGCTGGATCTTCTCCTTGAAAGATGTTTTTTTTGAATAAATCGTTGTTGAAACAAGATTTATCGCGGTCATGACGAAAGGCATGATGTTGACTGAGAATCTGCCTATTTTCAGAAGCCCGTCCGGTTGGCTGAGATCCTTGAAGATGAAGGCGGAGGTGCCGTTGAAGCCTGAAAAGTGTGACAGCAGATGATACGCCGCAAAGAAAAACGGGATTTGGATCAGTAGTCCGACAGAGTTTCTGACGGCCATGACCGGATGGTAGTGGTTTTGCCGGTAAAGTGTTCTTATGTAGCTGTTAAGTGTCGCTCCTTTGTAGACAGCTTTAAAATCGGCGATTTTAGGAGCAAGTTTTTTTTGGATAGCCCGCTCCCTGTCCTGCCAGGTCTCAGCCATGTGGTAAAACGGCAGCGAGCCGAAGCCTACGCATAGCGAGACGGATATGAGTGCTGCGATGTAATTGCCAAAAATTTCGATCGATTGCGCGAGGACGAAGTCCATCACGAATTCGATCGGGAATATGAAGATATCGTAAATAAATCTCAACATTGCCGGTACCTGATTCTTTAACCTCAATAAAATAAATGAGGAGCGGTAGCTTATAAAAAAGAAAATATTAGGCAAAAAAAGCCCGGAAAGTTTTTTGCCTGCTTTACTTAATTGACTGAAAGGAATAAATTTTTATACTTATCCGCTGATTCTTTTGTGATCTGATTTTTGGAGGTTGAATTGAATAATAGGCAGTTGACCGGAATGTTGGTTAAACGGGGGATAATTTCGCTTCCGGAGCTTAAATCTTTGGAGGAGCTCTCCTTCGAATCAGGCGAAAGTATTAAGGATATTCTCTTTAAGGAGAACCGTCTCAACGAAAACCAGCTGGTCGATATTCTCAGTGAGCAGTACAATGTTCCCAGGATCGATCTCTCAGAAATAGAGATCCAGCCTGAGGTTATTGCGCTGCTGAACGCTCAGATAGCTTTGCGATACAATGTCATTCCGATTTCGAGAATAGGCAATGTCCTGACTGTTGCGATGTCGGATCCGTCCAATATGAACGCGCAGGACGATATCAAGTTCCTGACCGACTACAGCATTGAAATAGTCGTTGCATCGTCAAGCGATATCGATGCCGCAATTGAAAAATATTACGGCGCGAAGGCTTTGCAGGAGCAGGAGTCAAAGAAACACGCGGATCTTACCCTTGATATGGAGGCTCTTATCAAGGAGATGGACAATGTCGAAATCCGCGAGGTAAATCCTGATTTCGATGAAGGCTCCAGCTCTTTTGAGGAGACTTTGAAGGATTCCGAGGAGGCGCCGGTCGTAAGGCTTGTTCACATGATCCTGCTCGATGCAATCAAAAAGAAGGCATCGGATATCCATGTCGAGCCCTACGAAGTCGGTTTCCGTGTCCGTTTCAGAATGGATGGTGTCCTTTACGATGTCCTCCATCCGCCTCGCAAAATGATGGATGCTATCATCGCCAGATTCAAAGTCATGGCGAACCTTGATATCGCAGAAAAGAGAATCCCGCAGGACGGACGTATCAAAATCAAGCTCGGCAAAAACGAGGATATGGACTTCCGAGTTTCGGTCTGCCCGGTTATTTTCGGCGAAAAGGTCGTTCTTAGACTTCTCGACAAGAGCAACCTTCAGCTTGATATGACCAAGCTCGGCTTTTTCCCGGATCAGCTCGAAATCTTCAAGGAGGCTATCTACAAGCCTTACGGAATGATGCTTGTTACCGGGCCTACCGGTTCGGGAAAGACCACGACGCTCTACTCGGCTCTTTCCGACCTCAACAAGGAGGATGTAAATATCTCGACAGCCGAGGATCCTGTCGAGTACAACCTTGAGGGTATCAACCAGGTCGCGATTCACGAGCAGGTCGGTCTCAACTTCGCGGCGGCTCTTCGTTCATTCCTCAGACAGGACCCAGATATCATCATGGTCGGCGAGATAAGAGACTACGAAACGGGCGAAATCGCGGTAAAGGCGGCTCTTACCGGTCACATGGTTTTGAGTACGCTCCACACGAACGATGCTCCCTCGACGGTAACCCGTCTTATCAACATGGGTATCGAGAGCTTCCTTGTCACTTCGTCTGTCAACTGCATCATGGCTCAGAGGCTCGGCAGAAAGGTCTGCTACAACTGCAAGGAGCCTATTGATGTGCCTAAATCGGAACTCCTTAAGCTCGGGATCAAAGAGTCTCAGCTGGAGGGCGGATACCAGATATATCAGGGTAAAGGCTGCGAAATCTGCAACGGGACGGGCTATAAGGGACGTATCGCGTTTTACGAGGTCATGAAGATGACAGATCCGCTGAAGGAGGCGATCCTTAACGGTTCGAGCTCGATGGAGCTCAAGGCGCTGGCGATCCAGCTTGGAATGAAAACAATGAGGATGAGTGCCAATCTCAGGCTGTTGGAGGGCGTTACCAGCATAGCCGAAGTTCTGAGAAATACGGCACCGGATGAATAATTAACGAGGTAATCATGGCAGTAGAAACCAGTACGGGTATCTCTTTACAGGATCTGCTCAACCTTATGATTGAGCAGGGTGCTTCCGATTTGCATTTGGCGAGCGGTTGCCCGCCTCAACTCAGAATTGACGGCGAGCTTCGTCCGGTCAACGTTCCGCCGCTTAGTCCTTCAGAGACAAAGCGTCTTGCCTACAGCATCATCACAGAAAAACAGAAGAAGATCTTCGAGGAGAAGAGCGAGCTCGACTTCAGCTTCGGCGTTAAGAATTTAAGCCGTTTCAGAGCGAACATCTTCATGCAGCGCGGAGCTATAAGCGCTGCGATCCGTGTCATCCCTTACAAAATCCTCGACTTTAAAAAGCTGGGTCTGCCGCCGATAGTCGAGGAGCTTGCGAAAAAGCCGAAGGGGCTGATTCTTGTCACCGGACCTACCGGAAGCGGAAAATCTACGACGCTTGCGTCTATTATCGACTATATCAACATTCACCGTCACGGTCACATCGTCACGATCGAGGACCCGATCGAGTTCATCCACGCTCACAAGAACTGTATTGTCAACCAGCGTGAGGTCGGTGCCGATACGAGCTCGTTCGCTTCGGCTCTCCGTGTCGTTCTTCGTCAGGATCCGGATATCGTTCTTATCGGCGAGATCCGAGACCTCGAGACTATGGCAACAGCGCTTGCGGTTTCCGAGACAGGTCACCTGACGCTCGCAACGCTCCACACGAACAACACGATTGAAACGATAAACAGGATCATTGATATGTTCCCGTTTAACCAGCAGTCTCAGGTCAGGGTCCAGCTGAGCTTTGTTCTTCAAGGAATCATGTCTCAGATACTTTTGCCCAAAAAATCTGGGCACGGCAGAACTATCGTAACTGAGGTTATGGTGCCGAATGCCGCAATCAGAAACCTCATCCGTGAGGATAAGATCCAGCAGATTTATTCCAGTATGCAGACTGGACAAAGCGAGACCGGAATGCAGACAATGACCCAGGATCTGGCTCGGCTTGTCAAGAATGATGTCATCAGCATGGAAGAGGCGTTGATTTACGTGCCGCATCTGGATGAATTCCAGTCGCTTCTTTCACGTTCTACACAGCAAAAAGGGAGGTAAAGTATGCCTTTTTTCAAGTACTCAGGTGTAAACAAGAGAGGTGAGACCGTCAAAGGTTCGGTCGATGCAGAGGATGAAAAAGGGGCGAGACAGGCGCTCTCCGCTCAGGGAATCAGAGTAGACACGATCGCTAAGGACTGGACGAAGATCGAGCTCGGCGGCGGAGGAATGAAGCCGAAGGAGCTCGTTATCTTTACACGTCAGTTTGCTACGATGATCAACGCCGGTCTTTCGATCATCCAGGGTCTTGAGATCCTGGCTGCCCAGTCAGAGACACCCTATTTCAGAAGTGTTCTCAGAAAGGTCAAAAATTCGGTCGAAGAGGGCAAATCGCTTTCCGAATCTCTCAAGAGCCATCCGAAGGTTTTCAGCGATCTTTATGTCAGCCTTGTTGCTGCAGGAGAGGTCGGCGGTATTCTTGATACGATTATGGACAGACTTGCGATATTCCTTGAGAAAAACGCTGCGATCAACGCCAAGATCAAGAGCGCGATGAAGTATCCTGCCGTAATTTTGGTCGCAACGATCGGTATTACGATAGTTCTTCTCTACTGGGTCGTTCCTACATTCTCGACGATGTTCCTGAGTGCAGGTCAGCAGCTCCCAGGTCTTACTCAGGTAATCGTTGACCTCAGCGAATGGATGAAGCACAACATTTTCTACGTCATTCTGGTAATTGTCGCCTTGATAGTCGTCTACAAGGTTCTGATGAAAAACCCGCAGATCCGGTTCGCAAGGGACAAATATCTGCTTGTAGCCCCGATCGTCGGCGATCTCATCAGAAAATCGGCCGTAGCAAGATTTACAAGAACGCTCGGAACGCTTGTAAGCTCCGGTGTTCCGCTTGTCGACGGTTTGGAATCAGTATCGAGAACTTCAGGTAATCTGATGATAGAAAAGGCGATCCTTTTTGTAAGAACAAAGGTCACCGAGGGTAGCGATATGACTACTCCTCTTACCGAAGCCGGAGTTTTCCCGTCGATGGTCGTCCAGATGATCGGTGTCGGAGAGGCAACAGGTGCGATGGATACGATGCTTAACAAAATCGCAGACTTCTACGAGGAGGAAGTCGATGTTGCGATCGACGGTCTGACCTCCATGATCGAGCCTATCCTGATGGTTTTTATCGGCGGCATCGTAGGAACAATGATGGTTGCCATGTATCTTCCGATGTTCTCTATGGGTAAAGCTGTCGGATGATCTCCAGTACGGAAAACGAATTCAGAAGCCATATCAGCTACTATCTGGCAATTCGTTTTTTCTTTATTTTTGCTGTTCTCTTTTCGTTTATTTTCTTCCCGCTTATCAGTGAAGGCGAAGGTCTCTATTCCTGGGGAACGAACAAGTTCTTTCTGATACTGACATTCGTACTTTTTGCTGTCAATGTCGTGTCGCTGCTGTTTGTCAGATCCGTACGGGAGAGTCTGCTTGTACCGTTTGCGTGCTGCCAGTTCCTGCTTGAGATCACCTATTGGGTGATCATCTCTTTTGCAAACGGCGGAATATCGTCCCCGTACCTTTACGTAATCATTATCAACATCATCTATTCAGGCATTTTGATGCGGGAAAAAGGTGTTGTTATTACGACACTTTATGCTTCTGTTCTGCTAGCGTTGCAGTACTTCGTGGTCAAGTTTTCCTTTCTGCCTTATTTCTCGGAAACGGTGCTTAAGAGTTATGATGTCCCGTGGGAAAGCTATTTCTCCAGACTTTTTACCTATATGCTTTTTTTCACTTTTACCGGCGTCGTTTCCGCGAGGATCACGAAAAATCTTCACAGCGCCAACGAGGAGCTTATCGCCAAGGCGCAGCAGAGCAAGGAGATGGAGCGCCATTTCCTCGCCATTTTTTCAAACATCAGCATGGGGTTTCTGATCTTTGAAAACGGTGAACGCAAGTATTCGAACAGCTATGCTGAGCAGTTCGAGCCGCTTCTTGATCAGTTTATCAGGGATGTCGAAAATTCCGTTCCGGGCAGCGGAAAATGGGAGGAGCGGAAAATCGGAGACAAGGTCTTTTCTTGCACTGTGATGCCCTATACGACAAATCAGCAGGCGATAATATTTTCGGACGTTACCGAGATCCGCAGGGAGGAGGAGAATGTTGAGCTCAATGACCGCCTTGCTTCGATCGGAAAGCTTACGGCCTCTATCGCCCACGAGATAAAAAATCCGCTCACGAGCCTTATCGGAGCAAGCGATCTAATGTGTGCTGAAATTAAGGCGACTCAGCCTGATTCAACGGAGGTGGATGAACTGATCACGATAATCCGCCGTGAAGGTACCCGCGTGAAAACACTGCTGGATTCGCTTTTCCGCTATACCGAGGAGACAAAGTACACCATCACGATGTGTGCTCCGTGCAACGTCCTGCATGAGGTCATCGACGCCTTCAGGCTCGGCCATCCTGATATAAAAATTGAGTGCGTCGGCGAGGATGAATCAGAGATCCTCGGCGATTCGGAGAAGCTCAGGGAGGTTTACTGGAACATTCTCACAAACAGTGCCGAGGCGATGTCTGATACCGGTGAAATCACTATTGTTTCCGAACGCAGGGGCAATTCGCTCCTGATGACTTTCGACGATACCGGACCCGGCTTCAGCGAGCGCAGCATTGCAAGGGTTTTCGATCCGTTTTATTCGACGAAAAAGCGCGGAACCGGGTTGGGGCTGGCGCTTGTTTACAGGATCGTAACGAAACACGGCGGCTCTGTAAAGGCCATGAATACCGGGCGCGGAGCCAGAATAGTTGTTGAATTTCTTATCAAAGAGAAAGCTTAGCAAGGGGTTGATTTTTGGAAACCGAACAAGAAAAAACAAAGATTTTAGTCGCAGACGACGAGCTGAGTATGCGTCAGTTTCTGCAGATCCTGCTTCGCAGAGAGGGATATGAGGTTGTTACTGCCGAGAACGGAAGAGTTGCCCTTCAAAAGGCTAAAAAGACGAAGTTCGCAGTAATTCTAATGGATTATAATATGCCGGAGGCGATCGACGGAATTGATTTGCTTCACGAACTGACATATGTCTCTCCGAAATCCCAGATCATCGTCATCACGGCCTACGCTTCGACCGAGCAGGCGATAAAGTCGCTTGAACTTGGCGCAGTCGACTATGTGAGCAAGCCCTTCAATGTCGCAGAGATCCGTGATTTGGTGAGGAAGTGCGTCGAAGTCGCCAAAAAGGACGAGGCGGTGAAGGAACAGAGCACGGCAACCCAGCGTCCAACTGCTCCGCAGCCTGAAAAAAATGCCGCAGTGAAGAGTGAGATAATTGCCGAAAGTCCTGCGATGAAACACATTTTCGGACTTGCGGGCCGTATCGCTGAAACGGACAGCACCGTGCTTCTGACAGGCGAGAGCGGGACAGGAAAGGAGGTCGTTGCGAAGTTTATCCACGACAACAGCGGGCGTCCTGCCGATCTCTGGTATGCGATAAACTGCGGCGCTATCCCGGAGAATCTGCTCGAAAGCGAGCTCTTCGGTCATGAAAAGGGATCCTTTACCGGTGCCTACCAGACCAAAAAGGGGTATTTCGAAGTCGCCGGAAACGGAACGCTCTTTTTGGATGAAATAGGCGAGCTTAGCGAAAATATGCAGGTGAAACTTCTGAGAGTCCTGCAGGAGCGCAACTTCACTCGGGTCGGAGGAACCGAAAAGATCGAGACGAATGTCCGTCTGATTGCTGCTACAAACCGCAATTTGCAGGAGCAGATGAGACAGGGGCGGTTCCGTGAGGATCTTTACTTCCGTTTGAATGTCCTCGAGCTCCACATCCCGCCTCTGTGCGAGCGCCGTGAGGATGTTCTGCCTCTCGCCGAATCATTTTTGGCCTCTTTCGCGCAGAAAAAGGGGCAGAATTTCGCATTTTCGCCGGAGGTCGTAAGCTTTTTTGAGCATTATGATTTCCCAGGGAACGTAAGAGAGCTGAAGAACATGGTCGAGCGAGGGACGATCTTCGCGGAGGACGGGATTATCCGGGAGACGAGCCTCAACACGAAGCTGCCGGGCTCCGGTACAGAGCATAAAGAGCAGGCTGAACCAGTTTCCGGAGCTGCTGAAAAATCCGAAACGGCATCCCGTCGGGAGGCAGGGAAATCAGAGATAACTATTGACATTTCTCACAGCATAGATCTTGACAAGATCTTGTCGCAGATCGAACGGAAGTATATTGAAGCTGCTCTCAGAAGCACCGGGTTTAACCGGCAGGCGACCTGCGAACTTTTGGGAATAAACGAAAGATCCCTGCGTTACAGGATCGCAAAACTGGGCATCGCGGAAAACGATTCGGAATAACTTTCAACCAAAATTTGCCTAAACAAAAAAAAGTATTTAAATATGCGCCCTGAATGGTGGCTTGTTATTTTTTTATGGAGTGATTTATGGCTAACTTGGTTTATCTGGTTCTTGTTGCCTCGGTTCTGGCACTGGCTTTCGCTTTCTTCTTCTTCAAGCAGATGATGAAAGAGGATGAGGGAACCGACCTTATGAAAAAGATTGCGGCTTATGTAAGACGCGGTGCTATGGCTTATCTCAAGCAGCAGTACAAAGTCGTAACTATCGTTTTCTGTGTTCTGACGGTAATTTTTGCCGTAATGGCGATTTTCAAACTTCAGAACGGCATAGTCTGGTTCGCATTCCTGACAGGCGGTTTCTTCTCTGGTCTTGCCGGATTCTTCGGAATGAAAACAGCTACTTACGCTTCGGCTCGTACAGCTAACGCAGCGAGAAAGAGCCTCAACAGCGGTCTTCAGGTCGCCTTCCGTTCGGGAGCTGTCATGGGTCTTGTCGTTGTCGGTCTTGCACTGCTTGACGTTTCGCTCTGGTTCATCGTTCTCAACAACACGGGACTTCTTGAACTTGTCGGCGCAAAGGCTGATCTGATAACGATCACGACTACGATGCTGACCTTCGGAATGGGTGCTTCGACTCAGGCTCTTTTTGCAAGAGTCGGCGGCGGTATCTACACGAAGGCTGCCGATGTCGGTGCTGACCTCGTCGGAAAGACTGAATACAACATTCCGGAAGACGACCCGCGCAACCCCGCTACGATCGCTGACAACGTTGGCGACAACGTAGGCGACGTTGCCGGAATGGGCGCAGACCTTTACGAATCATACGCAGGCTCTATCCTTGCCACGATGGCTCTCGGCGCTGCGGCATTTAAGGGCGACATGCAGCTCAAGGCTGTTCTTGCTCCGATGATGATTGCTGCAATCGGCGTTCTTCTTTCGATCATCGGTATTTTTCTTGTCAAGACGAAAGAAAATGCAAGCATGAAGAACCTGCTTTCGGCTCTCAGCCGCGGAACTAACACCGCAGCAGTCCTTATCGCAGTCGCTACATTCTGCATCTTTGCGGGACTTTTCGGCACTGCCGACAACCGCTGGTGGCAGACATCGCTTTCCGTTGTAGTCGGACTTCTTGCCGGCGTGATCATCGGAAAATTCACGGAATACTATACTTCTCAGTCATACAGACCGACCCAGAAGGTCGCTGAAAGCTCGACGACAGGACCTGCGACCGTCATCATTTCCGGTCTCGGACTCGGAATGCTTTCGACCGCTATTCCGGTAGTTACGGTCGGTGTTGCGATCATCCTTTCATACCTCTGCGCAAACGGCTTTGAACTAGCATTCAACGCTGCAAACCTTTCGCAGGGCCTCTACGGAATCGGTATCGCGGCAGTCGGAATGCTTTCGACTCTCGGTATCACACTTGCAACCGACGCTTACGGTCCTATCGCCGACAACGCAGGCGGAAACGCTGAGATGAGCGGTCTTGAACCCGAAGTCCGTCAGCGCACGGATGCCCTTGACGCTCTCGGCAACACGACGGCTGCAACCGGCAAAGGCTTTGCGATCGGCTCGGCTGCTCTTACCGCTCTTGCTCTTCTTGCTTCATACGTCGAGGAGATCAAAATCGCCCTCGTCCGTACAGGCGAAGCGCTTCCGAACGGTGTCGCAGCTGCAAACGCTACACTTATCAACTTCATGGAAGCATACAACGTCAACCTTATGAACCCGATCGTTCTCGTCGGTGTTTTCATCGGCGCGATGATGGCGTTTGTTTTCTGCGGACTTACAATGAATGCGGTCGGCAGAGCAGCCCAGAAAATGGTTGAGGAAGTCCGCCGTCAGTTCAGCACGATCACCGGAATCCTTGAAGGCAAGGCTGAACCTGACTACGAGCGCTGTGTTGCTATTTCGACGAAAGGCGCTCAGCATGAGATGCTTCTTCCTTCGATCCTTGCGATCGTCGTTCCTGTCGTAACCGGTCTTGTTCTCGGTGTCGGCGGCGTCCTTGGTCTGCTCATCGGCGGTCTGTCGGCAGGATTCGTACTCGCGGTATTTATGGCGAATGCCGGCGGTGCGTGGGATAACGCGAAAAAATATGTCGAGGAGGGCAACCTCGGCGGCAAAGGATCCGACTGCCACAAGGCGACTGTTGTCGGCGACACGGTCGGCGATCCCTTCAAAGATACGTCAGGTCCGTCGCTCAACATTCTCATCAAGCTTATGAGCATGGTTTCGATCGTTATGGCGGGACTTACTGTCGCTTTCCACATTATGTAGTTAATTTCACCTCGGAATTTCTCCCCGATGTCTGTGATAATCCAGCTTTCAGATCTGGTCGTATCCGACGGTTATCTGGAGGGCTGCGCCCTGCAGGACAACAAATCGACAATGATTTTGTCGGTCACGCCCAAAGGTGTAAACACTGAAATCAAGGCATCGGTGGAGGGATCCGAGGTGACGATTCTTGTCGATCCGTCGGGATCACTGCTCGATTCAGCCTGCACGGCCGGTTGTAGCGGGATATGCGCTCACGTTGTCGCGGCGGCACTGCTTTACAACAGGATCACGCTCGACAACACGGATATTTCGGAGCAGCTTTCGAAGTTCACGGTCAAGACCGATTCCCGGAAGGCTGCATTCCCGTGCAGGATCAGGATCGACCGCCACAACCATATCCAGATAGAAAAAAAGGATAGCGATTATCATATCGACTCGCTCCTGGCACAGCTAGGCAGCAGAGGGTTCGCTACGGTGGTAGGGCTCTTCCCGGAGAACTTCACTTTCGGTCAGCTGCCGCTTTACCGCTCGGCTGAACCTCTGATCCTGGCCTATACCCTGACCTCGGCCGATGTCAGCTTTTCGCTGCCCAACAGCGTTGTCTACTTCGACAAGGAGGGGGTCGCGATCGATACCGAGAGCGGCGCGGTCTGGGCCTTTTCATCGGCGGTCAACGAAACGCTCTCGACTATACTTTCGGTCGCAGTCGGCTATTCGCAGCGCGATGACCTTATCACTGCGATATCCAAACTGGGCGAGGGGCTGAACCCGGACGTTATCCTCAGCGGAGCGCTCAACCTTGAAAAGATCGTGCTCGACGAGGATGCCGATATCGTCTTTAAAACAACGATGAAGGACGGCAAGATCTTCCTCAGGATCTTCCTCAACGACGATGAAACTTCGATAGAATTCCATCCGCGGAAGA
>JAEEGL015761281.1_pt1 | contig 27873 bp, 20 predicted proteins | sample 9134231 | NCBI WGS metagenome assembly JAEEGL01 (sample SAMN16246548, study PRJNA631951) | gut metagenome | biome: gut microbiome; feature: rumen; material: fiber-attached | host: Bos | place: Iran: Karaj | collected 2018-10
AGGTCTCATTCGGGTAACATTCACTGCCGAGTTTTCCGAAATTTGCAACCGAATCGTTGTTGGAAGACGAACCCCCGCCGCAAGAAATCATCAAAAACATCGCTGCGAAAAGCGTGAAAACCACAAAAAATTTCTTCATTTTTCCCTCCATTTTGTTGTGCGAGGTCCTCAGGGATGCGCCGCCATAAATACAAAAAACCGCAAAAATATAGGTGTTTTATACTGATTAGCAAGAAATTAAGTTATGATTAATTGTGTATTTATGCAATCCCCCGAAATTTTGAGTTTCTGACTTTTTTAGATTTTTCTTGATTATCTGGAGGTTTCATTTTGCAGGAAAAACAGTAAAAAATCATTGGAACTTCAAATTTGTTTGCTTATAATCGGCAGTTTTTTGCGATTTCGGCGGCAAAATTGCCTCCGCGGGTAGTAATCGCTAGAAGTTTTGCGAACCTTTTTATGAGAAATGCCATGAAAAGCCAGCTTGATAATTTTTTGAACAAGTTTCTTACAGCGGAGCAGCTCACAGCTCTCAACGAAGAGATCGCCTCCGGTCTGAAATTCATCAACGGAATCCTCGACAGCAACGAAAAGACAAAGGCGAGAAAGCTTTTTTTTATTGATGTCGCCAGAAAGATCGACGAACTGATCGAACACTCCGAAAAGTCGCCGATCCTGCTCAAAGCCTTTTACGATATTGCAAAACGCAACCTCAAAAGCATCATCGGGCCTGCGCTCGAAATGATGGCAGAAGAGGAGGAGCTCTCGAATCTCGACGATATCCCCGATGTGCCGAGAAAAAATAACGAGCAGCGTAAAAATCACGACCGGCACGACCACTCCCAGAACAGCGACCAGCCTAAACCCGAACAGGCGCCGCAAGAGGCAAAGCCCGTCAGCGCACATGAAGATGAGCCGGAAAAGAAGAGCGACGAGAACCGCACCGACAACCAGAATCATCAGGGTGAAGGCGGGAACCGCAGACGCAGGCACCGCAACAGGAACCGAAACCGCAACCGTCAGGGAGAACAGAACGGACAAAACGTCCAGAATGCTCAGAACGGTCAGAACCAGCACTTCGGCAACCAGCAGAGACCGCTCCAGACGGAACCCAGGGCTGCCCAGCCGGAACATAAACCGGAAACCGCACCCGCACCGGTCGAGCCAAAGCCCGCACCGGTAGAGCCAAAGCCCGCACCGGCGGAGCCAAAGCCCGCACCGGCGGAGCCGAAACAGAAACCTGCCGAGCCAAAGCCTGCCCCGGTCGAACCCAAAGATGACAAGACCGAAGCAAAAAAGCCTGCAAAACCGCGCGGAAGGCGTCCAAAAGCAGAGGCTTCCAAGAAAAAAGTCGAGGAGAAACCGGCACCTGCAGAGATAAAACCGGCTCCGGCAAAGGCCGAGCCCGCTCAGGCTGAACCCGAAAAAACGACCAAACCTCGCGGGAGACGGCCGAAGGCTGCCGCTGCCAAAGAGGCACCGGCTCAAGTTGAAGAAAAACCGAAGACTCCGAGAAAGAGAGCTGCTTCGAAAAAGACAGCCGCAAAAACGGAAAAATCCGAGAAATAGAGCCGATGAAACTCTTTACCGCACTCATCTTCACACTCCTTATAGTATCAAACCTTTCTGCCCAGATCAGCGATTTTTCACCCGTCACGCAGGATGATGTCGCGCTCGTCGTATACGATATCGCAGATGGAAAGAATGTTGTCAGCCTGAACGGCGACAAGCCCTTTTCCTTCGCTTCGAACCTGAAGCTCCTGACAACAGCAGCGGCACTCGAGAATCTGGGCGGGGGCTTCCGGTTTTTTACCTTTTTTTCGTTCGATCCGGCAGACGGAACGCTCTACATCAAGGCTACCGGCGATCCCGAGATGGTCGTCGAACAGCTCTGGCAGCTTGCTCTCGAGCTTAAGCTCAAGGGGATCAAGGGGATAAAAAAGGTCGTTGTCGACGATTTTCTATACGGAAACAGCATAATCCATTCCGCAGTTTCAGGCGACAAGGGCGACAACGCATATCTGGCGTATATTTCGCCGTTCAGTCTGAACTACAACGCGATAACGATTTATGTGAAGGCTCACGAAGCCGGCAAACCGGTCGAAGTCACCCTTTCGACACCGAGCAGCCACTTTGTGATCAAAAACAGCGCAACCGGCATCGCGGGAGGCGACAACAGGCTCGTCGTCGGCACAAGCGCCGGCAAGAACAGCAAGACCGAAATCCTGGTCAAAGGTTCCCTCGGCGTTGCAAGGAGCAAGCCGGAAACGATCTTCAAGCGTGTAGGACACCCCACCAACTACTATGTCTCGACGCTGCTCAACCTCATGGGCGAGAAGGAGGATATCCCTGTCTCCCGCGAGAAGATAGACCAGCAGCTCTTTTCAAAAAATGAGAACATCAACTATACATGCAAAAGCTCTCCGCTCCGCGAGATCCTGAGAAAGATGAACCTCTATTCATCGAACTTCATAGCGGACAGCCTTCAGTTCTTCATGGGGGCCATCATTCGCGGCAATTCAGCACAAGGCGTTGAAATGCTTAAAGAATACGCCCAGAACAGGCTCGGTGAGACTATCGATATCGTCAACGGGAGCGGCCTGGGGAACGGCCTAAACCAGCTGACGGCGGAGTTCTTCATCAAACTTCTCAAGACTGTTTACAGCGACTACTACAGCAGCATCGATTTTTTTGCGTCTCTCCCTGTTTTGGGCGAAGACGGGACTCTGAAAAAGGCTCAACCCGGTGAAAGCACAGGCTTTGTCAGAGCCAAAACAGGCTCTCTGACAGGCGTCGCGTCGCTTTCAGGGATCATGAAGGCAAAAAGCGGAAAGCTCTACTTCTTCTCATTTTCGGTAAACAACTTTCCGGCAAAGAATTTCAAGCCGATGTGGGCTTTCCGCGACAGAGTGATAAACGAAATCTGGGAAAAATATTGATGTTTATCAGCTCTGCCTGGAATATTTCAGAACAAAACCGCACACTTAGATTCAACTCCGCGGGAAAGAGACCAGGAGACGGCGACATCGTTATCCTCACTCGGAAATGCGGCTGGCTCGGAAAGATCAATGAAAAGGCGCGCATAACCACGCCGAAGATCGCCAAGGCGATGAACCTTCGGAAATTCCTGGAGGTCGGAGAGTCAACAGTTTTGAATTTAGGTCCGTTCGAAATCACAGTCACGGAGATCTCGCCGGACGGCATGAAGTTCAACGCGGCAGTCAACAGGAGCATTTATTTTTTAACATATATACCTGAAATAATTATACCTTTCCCGGAAGGTTCGACTCTTCTGCTTCCGGCTGATACGCGCTTTTTTTCAGAAAATGACCTGCCGGAACTTGTTGATTTCATCTCCCGCTCAGCACCTAAAAATCTGATCATTTCCGGAGATTCAGCCGGTATCCTCGCAAAACTTCTCCCCTCCTCCCGCCGTTTTGAAATAAAAAACGACGCGCTCCAGCAGAACGCCTTTTAACAGTTGTTTGTACTTTAATAAATTTTGGATATCCTATTGGGTACTTTTTAGGAGGTTCACATGAAAAAATTTATGATTCTGCTTTTCAGCTTTGCTTTGATCTTCGCCGTTTCCGCGTGCGGCTCAGATGAAGATGATTCAGGTGATTCAACGGGCGACACGGGGTCCGGCGATACAGGTTCGGGCGACTCAGGCTCAGGAGATACCGGCTCGGGCGACACCGGTTCAGGCGATACAGGTTCCGCTGACACCGGTTCGGGAGATACAGGTTCCGGCGATACCGGCGGCGATACAGACCCCGGCGACACAGGCTCTACCGGCAGCACGGAAGCCTGCGGCTGCGGCGCTGAAGACGGCGATGCCGACGGTGACGGGATCCCGAACGGCATTGAAACCTGCGCCGATGACGATAACGACGGTCTTCCGAACTGTCTCGATACCGACAGCGACGGAGACGGATTTTCCGACACGGCCGAGTGCCCTGCACAGCCCTGTGTCGACACCGACGGCGACGGACTGCCAGATTTTCTTGACCGTGACAGCGACAACGACGGTCTGACCGACAAGGAGGAGAAGGAGCACAACACCGACCCTCTCAGAAGCGATTCTGACGGCGACGGCTCCGACGACCTGGCGGAAATCGTCTACGGTTCCGACCCTTTGAGCGACTCAAGTTCGATCCCGTCGCACCTTTTTTATGTCGTTCTGCCCTACCAGGCAAACTGGAAGGCCCACAGGACATGGGAATTCGACACCGACATCTCCAAAGTCGATATCGCCTTCCTTCTCGACCTCTCCGGCTCAATGGATGCCGAGCAGGCGAACCTGAAGGAGAAAATCAAAACGGACGTTGTCCAGAAGGTCCAGTCGCTCCACGAAGGCACGCTCGATGCGGCTTACGCATTCGTTCACTTCATGGATTTCGACAACGACATGGATAAGGTCTACAAGGTCGATACGCTGATGACGACCAATATCGACGAGCTTCAGGCTGCTATCGACTCGACACCGACTCCATACGGCGGAACCGAGGTCCACACGCTCGTCCTCTACGCGGCGACAGCATCAGAGGACATTATCGGAAAGGCAAAACCCGCGGAGGTCGGCGGTGCGTTCAGTCTGGTCAATCTCAACATTCCGCTTCCGGACTGCACCGGCAGAGTCGGAAACCGCTCAGGTCTCTGCTACCGCGAAAAAGCGATGCCGATCCTGATCATGATCACAGACGAAAACTACACAGATGTCTACATGCCGCCGGATCAGACGATAACCGCCTCCCAGCTCGCCATTCAGTCTCTTGTCGAGCAGAACGCCAAGTTTATCGGGATCGATACGTCAAGCGCCAGCGGGAACAGCAACATCACGAAGTTCTTTAAAAATGTTTCGGATATCACCGGGACTCTCGATGCAAACGGCAACAACTTCAACTTCGCCGTCAACAACGACGCGGTTGCAGCTGACGGAACACCGATGAGCGAAAAAATCGGCGAAGCTATCGAATCGCTCACCTCCTTCGTCCAGATGGATGTCTGGGTCGCAGGCAACTCGAATCAGGTATGTGCCGGAACGGATATCAACGCTGCCCAGTTCATCAAAGGCGGGATCCCGGTCAAAGCTGAACCGCCGGAGGGCGCTGCAATCGACGAGGCGAACATGAAGTTCCGCGATGTCAACCCCGGAACCGTCGTAACCTTTGATGTCCAGTTCCACAACGACTTCTGCCCCAACGCAACGGACGCTCCTGTTCTTTACGTCGCTGAGGCGATGGTCCTCGGCGAAGGAGCATATCTTTCCAAAAAAGAGGTCAACGTAATCGTTCCCAGAACAAACGCGAAGTAAGTCATCGAAATTCCAAAATATCGAGACATCGAAATATCGAAATTTTGACACCTCATCACAAAAAAAAGGCGGTCCGAAGACCGCCCTGTAACGTTGGTTATGAGGTGGAACTACATCATGCCGCCCATTCCGCCCATGCCGCCCATGTCAGGCATTCCATGGTCGTTGCCGCAGCACTCTTTCTTCGGAGCGTCAACGATCGCAGCCTCAGTCGTAAGGAGTGTCGAAGCGATGCTTGCAGCGTTCGTCAGAGCACTCTTTGTAACCTTTGTCGGGTCGATGATGCCGGATGCGATCATATCTTTATATTCATCCTTCGATGCGTCGTAGCCCCAGTTTTCATTCTTGTTCGCAAGAATGGTGTTGATTACGATGCTGCCGTCTACGCCTGCGTTTGCCGCGATCTGACGGATAGGAGCCTCAAGCGCGTTCTCGATGATTTTTACGCCGACCTTCTCGTCCTCGTTGTCACATTTGATGTCCTCGAGGACCTTCTTGCAGCGAAGAAGAACCGTACCGCCGCCGGCAACGATCCCCTCTTCGACAGCCGCTCTTGTTGCATGAAGAGCATCGTCTACGCGGTCTTTCTTCTCCTTCATCTCGACCTCTGTCGCTGCGCCTACGCTGAGGACCGCAACTCCGCCCGAAAGCTTTGCAAGACGTTCCTGAAGTTTCTCTTTGTCGTAGTCGGAGGTCGTCTCTTCGATCTGAGCCTTGATCTGTTTTACTCTTGCGGCGATCGCCTTTGAATCGCCTGCGCCGTCAACGATCGTGGTGTTCTCCTTGTCGATCGTTACTCTCTTTGCACGGCCGAGCATCTGAACGGTAGTATTCTCGAGCTTGTTGCCGATCTCTTCGCTGATGAATTCGCCGCCGGTAAGTACAGCGATATCCTCAAGCATTGCCTTTCTTCTGTCACCGAAGCCGGGAGCCTTTACAGCCGCGATGTTAAGAACGCCTCTGAGTTTGTTGACAACGAGTGTTGCAAGCGCTTCGCCCTCTACATCCTCTGCGATTATGAGGAGAGGTTTGTTCTGCTGAGCTACACCCTCAAGAAGCGGGATAAGGTCTTTGAGGTTTGAAATCTTCTTGTCGAAGATGAGGATGTACGGATTTTCCATTACGACCTGCATCTTTTCGGTATTGGTTACGAAATAGGGGCTGAGATAGCCGCGGTCGAACTGCATACCCTCGACGACCTCGAGCGATGTATCCATGCTTTTAGCCTCTTCGACTGTGATAACGCCCTCTTTGCCGACCTTTTCCATAGCCTGAGCGATGATGTCGCCGATCTCCTTGTCGTTGTTTGCGGAGACTGTTCCGACGCTTGCGATCTCTTCAGGAGTCGAGATCTTCTTTGTTATCTTATCAAGTCTTTCAACGACCTTGGCGACCGCTTTGTCGATACCGCGTTTAAGCATGATCGGGCTGTAGCCTGCGGTTACGTATTTGAAGCCGTCCTTTACGATAGCCTGTGCAAGGACCGCAGCCGTTGTGGTTCCGTCACCTGCTACATCGTTCGTCTTCGACGCTACCTCTTTAAGAAGCTGTGCGCCGATGTTTTCGATTTTGTCTTCAAGTTCGATCTCTTTCGCGACCGTTACGCCGTCCTTCGTGATTTTCGGAGCACCGAACGATTTTTCGATTGCAACGTTCCTGCCCTTAGGACCAAGTGTTGTCTTTACGGTGTCTGCAAGCTTGTTGACGCCGACAAGGATTTTAGATTTTGCATCGTGACCAAAAACAATGTGTTTTGCGCTCATTTTTATCTCCAATCAAAAGTTTTTATTTGCTGACAACTGCAAGGATATCGTCTTCCCTGAGGATGAGGTGATCCTTTCCTTCGATTTTAACTTCGGTCCCGCTGTACTTTCCAAAGAGGACCTTGTCGCCTACTGCGACCTGCATCTGCTGTCTCGTGCCGTTTTCAAGCAGTTTTCCGGTTCCTACTGCAACGACCTCGCCCTCAGCCGGTTTCTCTTTTGCGGTGTCGGGGATGATGATCCCGCCCGTAGTCTTTGTTTCGCTTTCAAGTCTCTTTACGATCACTCTGTCGTTCAAAGGTTTAAGATTCATTGTCTCCTCCAAATCTATATCATTAATAATAAACAGCATCTTGAAGCAAAAGCTCCTCAAAACGACATCTCTTATAAGCAGAAAAATGATGAGTCAAGGGATATTTTTCATGAAAATTTTAAAACGGCGCTTTTTTTGATATAAGCCGCCGGTAAAAAATTTTTTTGGGAGGCTTGAAAAATGAAAATACTTAAAGAAATCAATGAAGTACGCCAGGCAAGGCACGAATCGGCTTCAACTCTCGGTCTGGTCCCGACAATGGGCGCGCTCCACGAAGGTCATCTGACGCTCATCAAAAGGAGCACGGAAAGGTGCGCAAAAACTATGGTTTCCATCTTTGTAAACCCGACACAGTTCGGTCCCGGAGAGGATTTCGAGAAGTATCCCCGTACTGTCGAAGAGGACCTCAAAAAGTGCGAGTCGGCAGGCGCAGACTACGTTTTTCTGCCGTCGGTAGAGACGATTTACGGAAAAACGAAGCCGCTTGTAACGCTCAATGTCGGCAAGGAGCTCACATCTATCCTCTGCGGAAAAACGCGTCCGATCCACTTCAACGGCGTAGTCCAGATCGTCTCTATCCTCTTCAACCTCGCGCAGCCTGACTTCGCCTTTTTCGGCGAAAAGGATTTCCAGCAGCTGGTCGTGATAAAAAAGATGGTCGAGGATCTCCACTTCCCGCTCGAGATCGTCCCTGTCCCGACGGTCAGAGAGGAGAGCGGGCTCGCGAAGAGCTCGAGGAACCGCTATCTCTCGCCTGCCGAGCTTGAACTTGCTCCTAACATCCATAAGGTCATGTGCATGATCCAGGATGAAGCGCGGAAGGCTCTTCAGGAGGGAAAAGAGATCAGTGTCGAAAGCGCGGAGAAAAAGTACGGCGATCTTCTGCTTTCGCTTATTCCGGGCGCGAAGATCGACTACCTTGAGATCAGAAACTCTTCGGATCTCTCAAGGGCCCCCTTCATAAACAGGGACTCGCGTGCTTTCGCGGCTGTATACCTCGGCACGACAAGACTTATCGACAACCAGTTTATCGGCGGATAGTATGCGTTACATCCTCTCTCTCGGCTCGAATATCGGCGACCGTCTGCGCAACCTGAAAGATGCCATCTCAAGGCTCGAGGAGAGGTCGATCTCAATAATCGGGATCTCCAGCCTCTATGCGTCCAACCCGGTAAATTACACGGAACAGCCTGATTTTATTAATATTTCTCTCGACGTAGAGACAGAGCTCGCTCCACAGCTTCTACTGGAGCAGACTCAGCAGATCGAGCAGGAGATGGGACGTAAAAAAGTGATAAACAAAGGCCCCAGAAACATCGATATCGACATAATTTTGTGGGAAAACGGTGAATTTATCTCGGAAAATCTTATAATTCCTCACCCTGAAGCGGCGAACCGGCTTTTTGTCATCTTCCCGACACTCGAGATAATCGAAGGGTCCGGGCACTTCAAAAGGGACAAGGAGATCTTCCACACGCTTTTGGAAAAGGGCAGAAACCGCTATATCGGGCAGAAAATAGAGAAACTTTCGCCGTTTTCAATAGAAAAGGATGACTACGGCTGGAACGCGTCATCAGTTGAGGAGAGCAGCAATGAGTAACAAAAAAATCAACAATATCAAGCCGTTGATTGCTATAATCGGAAGGCCGAACGTAGGAAAATCGACCCTGTTCAACAGGATCCTCAACAAAAATTCGGCAATCATCGACGATATGCCCGGCGTTACGCGGGACCTCAACTATCAGGATCTCACCTACGACGACAAACCCTTCACGATCATCGATACCGGCGGCTTCCACATCGATGAAGAGGGGATCGACGCCATCACGAAGGGGATCCGCGCACAGATAAACGAGGTCCTCGAGGTCGTTGACGGCGTTATCTTTGTCTGCGACGTCGAGACAGGACTTACCGACAGCGACAGCGAAATCTACCACATGATCCGCGTCAAGGGACTGCGCTCGTGGCTGGTCGCCTCGAAGGTCGATAACGAGTCGAAGGAGGCTGCAACTGCCGAATTTTACGAGACCGGTGCCGAAATGGTCTACCCGGTTTCCGGCAAAACCGGCTACGGGGTCTACACCTTTCTGGACGATCTGACCGCCGATTTCTGGACGGCAGAGGATATCGCCGAAAAGCTTCCGCCTGCGCCCAAGGAGATAAACATCGCGATCTTCGGAAGGCCGAACGTAGGAAAATCGACGCTCGTGAACAAGATCCTGAGACAGGAAAAGATGCTTGTAAGCCCTATTCCGGGAACAACGATGGATCCCATCGACTCCTGCACGACCTACAAAGGCGAGGCTCTCAGAATCATCGACACAGCAGGGATCAGACGAAAGAAAAAAATCGAAATCACTATGGAAAAGGCTGCGATCGTCAGAGCTTTCCACGCTGTTGACCGTTCGGATATCGTCATTTTCATGATGGACGCCAACGAGCTTTCGACAGATCAGGACCTCAGGATACTCGGGCTTGCACACGATAAGGGCAAAGGGATCATCATCGTCATCAACAAGTGGGACACCGTTGAAAAAGAGACCGGGACCTACGAAAAAATCGTTCTCGACATCCGCGACAGGATCAAATTCGCGCCCTATGCACCGATCATCTCGATAAGTGCGAAAGACGGCAACAGAGTAACAAAACTACTTGATAAAACTATTGAAATTTACCACAACTACAACAAGGCGATAGACGACGAGACCCTTCAGGACTGGCTTGAGGAGGTCCTTCGCCGCAACCCGCCGCCTCTCACCAGAAAAAACAAGCTCAACCACTTCAACGGCATCACGATGGAGAGTGTCGCACCGCCGACGGTCGTCATCAAGGTCAGCACTCCAGATGCTGTCCACTTTTCATACGACAGGTACCTCCACAACCGCTTTTACGAAAGTTTCCCCTACGAGGGCGTTCCGATAAAAATCGTCTACAAAAAAAGCTTCAGGAGAGCTAAATAAATGAAAAAGCTGATAATTTTTATCTTTACAGCTATCGTGCTCGCAGCGCTAGCCGCCGTTTTCACGATCTATTCGCGTTACGAAAGCTTCAAAAAGACTCCGCTTGAAGTCAACAACGTGACGCTCACTATCGGAAAGGGCAGTTCGTGGCAAAAGGCGGCAAAAAACCTCAGGGAGGCAGGGATCATCTCGGACGAAAAGCAGTTTATCTGGATGATCAAGGAAAAGAACCTCGGCAAAGGGTTGAAAACAGGGGAATTTGAATTCAACGGTCAGCTGACTCCGCTTGATGTCGCGGAAAAGATCATGAGCGGCAAAGTCAAACTCTACTCCTTCACGATCCCGGAGGGTTACAACAAATTCGATGCAGCAGAGGTCTTCAAAAAGCAGGACTGGATCGCAGACAACGACAAATTTCTCAAGATCTGCGACGACAAAAACTTCCTCGGCTCTATCGGGAACGGCGACAAAAAGAGCTGCGAAGGGCTGCTTTTTCCTTCGACCTACAGTTTTCCGAGAGGCGTTGAACTGAAGACAGTGATGACAAAAATGGCCGAACAGCTCAAAAGTCTGCTTGACAAATATGCAAACGACCTGAAGAACAGCGGATTCGACACCTACGATTTCCTCAAGCTCGCCTCGATAGTCGAAAAGGAGACAGGCAACAAGGCGGAGCAGCCGCAGATCGCTTCGGTATTCATAAACCGCAGGAAAATAGGGATGAAGATGCAGACGGATCCTTCGGTCATTTACGGACTGCTGCCGAAATTCAGCGGAAACATCACCAAAAAAGACCTGATGACCGACCATCCGTGGAACACCTACACGCGTCAGGGATTTCCTGCAACTCCGCTCTGCTTCCCGGGTGAAAGCGCCATCAGAAGCGTCCTCTTCCCCGACATGACGAGCTATCTCTACTTCGTCGCAACGGGTCACGGGAACCACTATTTTTCAAAGTCGCTCAAGGAGCACAACGCGGCTGTCGAACATTATCAAATCAAGGGCAGGCGCGATAAATTCGTCTATTGACCGGAGGAAAAATGAACTTTGTCGTTGATATCGGAAACAGCAACACTGTAATCGGACTCTACAACGGACAGCTTGTCAAGCGCTGGAGGATCGCGACCGACAGACATCTTACTGTAGACGATATCTCTTCGAAAATATTCGCGCTTCTTCACTTTTCAGGAATCGACGTCAAGGAGATAGACTTTTGTATTATCAGCTCTGTCGTTCCGACCTGGAACCATGCATGGGAGCGCTTCACCATCGATTTCCTGGGCATAAAGCCGCTATTTCTCACCCACTCCGTAAAGACCGGGATCACGATAAAAATCGGCAATCCGGCGGAACTCGGCGCAGACAGGATAGCCAACGCGGCAGCCTGTGCGGCAAAGCTCGAAGGCGGCGCATTCATCATCGATTCAGGGACGGCTATCACGCTTGATGTCGTTTCGCCGCAGCGCGAATATCTCGGAGGAGCGATCATGCCAGGTGTAATGATCTCGATGGAGGCGATCTCGGCAAAGACTGCGAAACTCCCGCGGATCGAGCTCGACAGGCCTCAGCTCGCCATCGGGAAATCGACTCTCGACGGACTAAAAAGCGGTATCTTTTACGGCTTTGTCGGAATGGTCGACCGCGTGATCAAGGAGTCGCTGAAGGAGGTAGACTTCAAACCGAAGGTCATTGCGACAGGCGGACTTGCAGGCGCAATGGCGACAGCTTCGGACTATATCACGGAATACGACCGCGATCTCACCCTCGACGGACTCAACATCATCGCTAATTTGAACCGCTGACCGGTCGGATTTACCGTTTCCGTATTGCATTTAACCCTTTAATCCATATAATTTTAGCAATTTTTTTTTATTTTTTTGTGGAGAACCATATGAAATACCTCAAACTCCTCTTTGCGATCCCGTTTATTTTTCTGACTGCCTGCGGAGAAGATCCGGATTCAGGCGAAGACCAGCATGAAGGCCAGCAGTGCACAAGCGTTGCGGACTGCCCGATAGGCTGGAACTGCAACCAGTTCTCAGGCTTGTGCGAACCGGGAAACAGCGGCGGAGATACCGGAACACCCGACAGCGGAGACTCAGGCCATTCTTCCGACACCGGCAGCGATACTGGCACTCCGTCAGAACCATCTGAAGACCCTGACGATCCTATTACCGGCAGCTGCACACCCGGCAAACAGCAGGTCTGCCCATACAGCGGACCGGAAGGCACCAGGGATGTCGGCGCCTGCAAGGCGGGTGTCAGGACATGCAAAGAGGACAACTCCTGGGGGCCGTGCATCGGCGAGGTCCAGCCGAAGAACGAGATCGGAAATGAACTCTGCAGCAACAACATCGACGATGACTGCAACGGCGTTGTCGACGACGGAACAGACTTCGACGGCGACGGATACGGGGCCTGCACTGACTGCTGCGAAACCGCTTCTCAGTGCGCGGGCTACGACCCGGTGAACATCCATCCCGGCGCATACGAGATGTCCGGCGACGGCATTGACAACAACTGCGACGGTCAAACCGACGAATCTAATTCATGCGACAGCGAGGACGAAGATCTTGTTGTCGGAGACTATACAGGAAACGCTGTGAAACTTGCCCACGCGCTGGGGATCTGCGGAGACCAGCTTGTTTCGGCTGAAATTTCGCTCGCCGGTGAGCCGGTAACTGAAAACATCGCAGACAACGGCGAAGACTGCGACGAGGGCGGACTGTTCGGCATCGGCAGCACCTGCACTTCGTCAAAAAGCAACAGACAAAGTTTGTCTATGCCTTACTATGACAACAAATACAAAACTTTCGCGGCAGCCACTAAATTCGGCAACAATATTACTCCGAAAGAGGGTTCGAAAATAGCGGTTCTTTCAACGGGTCCATGGAACAAACCTACAAAAGACGCCTCGGTCGCGACCCTTAAAGCAGGCGATATGAAAACGGCGAGCAAGATCCCGTCAGACTGGATCAACATGATGCCGAACTGCACGATCCCGAAGTCTCCGACATGCGGAGGAACGGCTGTGCAGGACGGTCTTACGAACCAGTGCGAAGGCAAAACCATACCCTCGGTCCAGGATCCGATAATGCTGACACTCAAAATCAAGGCGCCGATGAACGCAAGAGCATTTGAGTTCAATCTCTTCTTCTTCTCGGTCGAATACCCGAGCACGGTCTGCGCCAAGGACAACTACAACGACTTTTTCATCGCTCTGCTCGATTCGGAACACAACACGACCTATCCTAACGACGAGTTCCAGAATCCGTACGACAAAAACCTTGCAAAAGACTACAACGGCAACTTCGTGGGTGTAGATCTTGCTCCGGAAGGGCTCTTCACCGCATGTTACCAGAACAGCGACTACAGTTTCTCGTCATACTGCACGAACGGCTCGCTTATCGACGGGACTGGCTTTGACGTCTTCTCGCCGAAAAACGGCGGGACAGGCTGGCTCACGACACGCGGCAACGTAGTTCCGGGCGAAACGATCACCCTGAGGCTCGCGCTCTGGGAACAGGGAACAGTCTCCTACGGCCCTGACCACTCGTGGGATTCGACAGTTCTTCTCGACGGCTTCAAATGGCTGCCAGAGCCGGCAAAAGCTGGAACTGACCAGTATTAAAATCCGCACACTTTTTTGTCTTTTGTTTCAACCTCAATAAAATTTTACGTTTTTAACTTTTTTTTGGAGGATCTCATGAAAAAACTGTCACTTTTATTTGCACTTTTTGCACTTGTTTTCTTTGTTTCCTGCGGCTCGGACGACGACGAAGAGACTGTCGATACGGGAGATTCCGTAACTGATACCGGATCCGATTCAGGAGATACGGCCGGAGACTCAGGCTCGGATACCGTGTCAGACACCGGCGCAGATACAGGCTCAGACACAGGTTCCGACACTGGTTCAGATACTGGCACCGACACAGGTTCCGACACAGGTTCAGACACTGGTTCAGACACAGGTTCCGACACTGGTTCAGATACTGGCACCGACACTGGTTCAGACACCGGCGCAGATACCGGCTCTGACACAGGTTCAGATACAGGTTCAGATACAGGTTCAGATACCGGCGATTCAGGGACCACGAGTCAGGACGCGGAATCCTGCCGCAGCATCTCTGAATGCATGGACGAATGTGAAAGCGAAGAGTGTTCGCTCGGATGTTACGAAAACGCGACCGACGGCGGGAAGCTCAGCTATCAGGCGATGGCAGGCTGCATCAGCGAAAACTGCCCCGGCATAGAGGATCCGCTCGAATACTACAACTGCGCGAAAGATCACTGCAAACAGCTCATGGCAGACTGCGGCTTCAAATTCCCCGGTCCTGCTAACACAAGCTATTCCGCACCGTACGGAAACCTTAACGTCGACATCAGGATAGACTACATCATGGCTCCCGGCGAAGCATTTGACTACGACAACACCGACCTGTACACCGACGGCTACTTTGCGACAGGCACGCTTGCAGGCGGCAGTTTTGCTCCCTCGGCGGCTGAAGAGGATGAAAGCATCTACCTCGCGGTACTCCACACCGGCACAGACGGCGCGCAGTACATCTCCGTCAGCCAGAGATTTTTCGCTTACGGTGCAGAGCTTCCCGAAGTTCTCGTCGCCGACATCGATATCCCGGTCTCGGCTTCAAACGGCACTCTGAAAATAGGTCTGGGCAAAGATGACGTCATGTTCAGAGTTCTCGAAGTTCAAAGCTGGTCGACAGGGAGCCCGAAATGCATCCACGCCTTCGGATACGGCGATCTCACTCTTTCGGACTTCAGCGCATCGACAGGCTCAAACGGCAAAATCAGGATCTCCGGCAGCCTTCCGCTCTACAGCCCGGCCAATTTCGAGCCTCTCGGCGGCGATGTAGCTCCGATCCTTGAAGATTATCCCGGGACCTGCCCGGTCCTTTAGGCTTTTTTAAAGCTCGTCGAACTCGTCCTTTTCGTCCTCTTTCGGGACTTCGAAGAGCGAATCCTCGAAATTTTCAACATTTGTGAATTTTTTGTTCTTGAAGATAAAGGCGTTTTTTGATTTGTGGATCCCGTGCCAGCCCGGCTTTTCGTTGATGATATAGAGCTCGCCGCTCGCTACCTCGACGACCTCGCCGTTTTTGATTTTATAGAATGTCTGCCCGGTTTTGCAGAGCTGCTCTCCGTCACTCCGGTCAGCGCACAAGCCGTCGAACCTGAAGCGCCCGCCCAGCATCAGAGAGAGCAGGTTGCCGTCGATTTCGGCGTTGAAAAGCTCCTTTGAAATCGCGCTCCACGGCCCCTTGTCCCACTTGCCTTCATGAAAGATATCGGCGGTCTCACCTTTGATTATGACAGTCGCGACAGCCATATTGAACGGTCCGGTGATCATCATCCGCCATGTTTCGGGAGATGCGGAAAGGATCTCGTAATCGCCGTTGAAACGCCCCTTGTACTGCGGGACATTGAGCCACATCGTAACGCTCCCCTCGGCGGAAAAGACTGTGTTCTGCGGATTAAGCTCGAATTTCGCCGGCTTGAAATCGTATTCCGCGGAGGTGTCGATCGTCCTTTTCGGGACTGAAGTACACGAAACCGCAAGAAGGAGGGCAAAAAGTAAAACAGGTAAAATCCTCTTCATAACTCTCCTACTTCGCAGCTATAGCTTCGATCTCGACAAGCGCCCCCTTGGGAAGCTTTACGACCTGAAAAGCTGCGCGTGCCGGACAATCTGAGGTAAAAAAAGTCGCATAAACTTCATTCATAGCGGCGAAATCGTTCATGTCGTTCAGAAAAACCGTCGTCTTTACGACATTTTCAAAACCCATCCCCGCTTCGCTGAGGATCGCCCCGATATTTTCGAGTGATTTTCTGGTCTGCTCCTTTACTCCGCCATCGACAAAAGCGCCTGTCGCGACATCGATCGGAAGCTGCCCCGAGATAAAAAGCATTCCGTTTGCCTCCACTGCCTGGCTGTAAGGTCCGATCGTCGCAGGAGCCGATTTCGAACTGATGATCTTTTTCATTTTTTCCTCCAAAAATTTGTTGTTGTGAAAAAACACAAAAAAAATAACAAACAGATATTACACGCAACATTTTTTTTGACAAGCAATAAAAAATTACTATTATGCCCGCCGTCCTGTGTGGCGGGATAGCTCAGGTGGCTAGAGCGGCGGACTCATATCCCGCAGGTCGAGTGTTCGAATCACTCTCCCGCTACCAATCTTGATTTTTTCCCTAAAGCTTTTTTGTTTCGGCTAGAAAATGGTCGGATTCTCTTTTGTGTTCGTGCCGACAACGATGAAGATGTGGTTCAGCTTTCCCTTTTTGAAAAGCGGTATCGCATCTCCCTTGGTGAAGAGGATGTTTGTTTCGTCGTCGTGCAGGGTGCTGATTATCCCTATCGGAATGTACGGGATCGAATAGTTTTCGCTGAGATTCGCGCTGAGGAGCCTCTTTCCCTCGGCTGAAGGCGCATTGCAGACCTTGTCCAGGAAATGGATCGAAAGCGACTGGCCGTTCCCCTTCAGGATCGCAGTGCACTCCTCACGGTTCTCGAGAACAGCGGGAATAGTGAAATTCTTCGACGAAATAAGCTCGACCTCTGCTCTGGTCGCGTAAAACGAGGTCACAAGCCCGACGAGCCCCATGCTCGAAACAACGGTCGATTTTTCCGCCATGAGCTTTGCGTACTCTTCCGGGTAACCGATAGAGATCCTGTTCGTGTTCGTCTCGGAATAGTTCAGGATCTTTGCAGGGATTATCGCGTATTTGCCGTAACTGTCCTTAAGCTTCAGAAGCCTCGAGAGCTCCTCGTTTTCGCGCTTTATCGCCTCGTTCATAAGCAGCCTGACGCGCAGTTCGGAGACAGTTTTCGAAAGCTCGGCGTTCTGACGCCCGACATCCCTCAGATCAGATATGATCCGCAGTTCGTCGCCCAGATTCCTGAGCTGTTCATGGATAAGGACCTGGAGATCGTCAAAAAAGTAAAACCTTGAGGTGTACTCAAGAAAAAACTGAGGCAGGATCAGCAGAAGAACAAAGGATGCTATAAAGACAATTCTGTATAACTTTTTTTTGTTCAAAACGGCTAGTAAAGCGAAACGGTTCTGAGAAGATTGATATCCTCAAGGATCTTTCCGGTACCCATAACGACCGATTTCAACGGATCCTCGGCAACGATTACCGGCAGGTTCGTCTCTTCGCGCAGAAGCTCGTCAAGGTTTTTGAGCAGCGCGCCGCCGCCGGAAAGGACTATTCCTTTGTCAACGATATCGGCAGCAAGTTCGGGAGGCGTATTTTCAAGGACGATTTTTACCGCCGCAACTATCGACTTAACAACCTCGCTGAGGCTTTCGCGTACCTCGTCGCTGTTGATTTCGATCGTCTTCGGAACCCCGGCAACAAGGTCAAGACCCTTGACCTCCATAAATTCGCGCTTATCGCTCGGATAGGCGTTTCCTATGTGAAGTTTGATCTGTTCCGCCATTCTCTCGCCGATAGAGAGGTTGTACTTCTTTTTGAGGTAGTCGATAATGCTCTCGTCCATCTTGTCGCCGGCAGATTTCACCGATTTAGAATAGACGATGCCGGCAAGAGAGATGACAGCGACCTCCGTCGTTCCTCCGCCGATATCGACGATCATGTTTCCGGCCGGATCTGCGACCGGGAGATTGGCTCCGACAGCTGCCGCCATCGGCTGTTCGATAAGAAAGACCTCGCGTGCTCCGGCCCCGAGCGTAGCCTCGCGGACCGTACGCTTTTCGACCTCGGTAATGCCGTACGGGACACCGATCGCGATCCTCGGTTTGATGAAGCTTCCGCGCTTGTATGCATGTCTGATAAAGTAACGCAGCATATGGTGAGCCACGTCGAAGTCCGCGATGACGCCGTCACGAAGCGGTCTGATGACGCTGATGTTGACCGGAGCCTTACCGATCATCTCCTTCGCCTCTTTGCCGACAGCCCTGACGGACTTGGCACCACGCGCATCCTTCTCCTGAACGGCGACAACGCTCGGTTCGTTGCCGACGATCCCTTCACCTTTAACATAAATCAGCGTATTTGCTGTTCCGAGATCTATCGCAATATCGCTTGTAAAAACTGATAACAAATCGTCAATATGGAACATTTTGATACCCTTATTTTATAAAATAACACAAAAATGAAGTATAATGATACAAAACAGAATGTAAAGAGCCAACTCTCAAGAAATATAATTTTCACTCCTTTAACTGTGCGATTTTTTCAGCAGCGATCTCATCAAGCCGCTTGAAAGTAAAGCCCTCGTTTTTATAAAAATCTATAACCTGCTGGAATCTCTCTATTTTTCTATCAAGTCCGAAACTAAGGTCCGGCTGTCGCGATTTCAAAGGAGCAAAATCAGGTGAATCTCCGGCATCGCACATATCGATCCCGTGAGCCTCGATGTTTATAAATTCACGTCCCTTCGACGACTTCAGCAGGAAATTCAAAAGCCAGCTCGGGAAGGCTATCATCGACGTGCCGATGAGCGGGATCCCCACAGGATAGAGCAGAGTCGTCATCGGAAGCTCGACAAAATTTCCCGTTTTTTGGACATCCTTCACGTTTTTATCAATAAATTCAGGTGTATATCTTCCGAAAGCATCGCCGAAAGAGTATATGAACGACTTCGAAATGTGGCCGAAAAGCCTCTTCTGGGCAATCAGAAGCGCCTTCGCCAGATAGTATGCCGGTGAAGGGAAAAGCGACGAGTCATAAATATAACCATTTGATTTTATTACAGAGATCAAGTCAGGAGAGGAGTTGTAGCCCGGACTTCTGAACCCCTTGCACTCAGCCCCGGCCTTCTCCTTCAGAAAAGCGGAATTCTGCTCTATTTCACGCCGGATCCCCTCTTTTGTCATCCTGGTCAGCTGATAATCGTGCGAAAACGAATGGTCGGCGATCTCATGGCCGCGCTCGACGATCGATCTTAAAATGTCGAGATTCCCGTCATTGAACCCGTTCGCCGTGATAAAAAAGGTCCCCTTGATGCCGTTTTTGTCGAGAAGATCCAGAAAACGGCCGACTCCGAAGGCATAAATCGGATCGACTCCTGTCGATGAGTATTCAAGACCGTGGATCGCATAGTAGCAAATAAGCGGATCCACGTCTATGTTCAAAGCTGCAATCTTTTTCATAACAACCCGAAATCACTAAACATTTCAATCTTGCCAAGTTTATGATTATTCTACAAAAATTATTGAATGCAAGAAAATAGAGCCGGCGGAAAAAAAATTATCTCTTTTTGCTTTTTATTCGGAATAAATCCATTATCAGAGGTGTTTAAAGAGCATCTTTTCTTGAAGGAGGAGTTATGGAATTTAACGAGTTGAACGAAAAAATCAGAGAGCACGCGCTCGCGTTGAACGCTCTCAAGACAGAAATTTCAAAGATCATCGTAGGTCAGGAGGAGATGATCGAGGCTCTGATCATGGGCATCATCGGCGAAGGGCACATCCTGCTTGAAGGTGTTCCCGGACTTGCGAAGACAACGGCCGTCAAGGCTTTTGCCGACGCGACCGACCTTGATTTCAAGAGGATCCAGTTCACCCCGGACCTTCTCCCCGCCGACATAACCGGAAGCAGGATCTTCAACATGAACGAACACAACTTCGACATAAAAAAGGGTGTTATCTTTTCGAACGTCATCCTTGCCGACGAGATCAACCGTGCTCCGGCGAAGGTCCAGTCCGCGCTTCTCGAGGCGATGCAGGAGCGTCAGGTCACGATCGGAGACACCACATTCGATCTGCCAGACCCGTTCATCGTCCTGGCGACGCAGAACCCGCTTGAGCAGGAGGGCACCTACCCGCTTCCCGAAGCTCAGGTCGACCGTTTCATGTTCAAGGTCCTGATCGACTATCCGACTCAGGAACAGGAGCTCAGGATCATCGAAAAGTTCGAAAAAAAGGAGCTCTCTCAGCCTCTCAACAAGATCCTCAACAAAAAGGAGATCTCCGAGTGGCAGAACATCGTCAAGATGATCTACACCGACGAAAGGATCAAAAAATATGTCGTTTCGATCGTCTTCGAGACGCGTGAACCCAAAGACAGAAAGCTCGCCCAGCTTATCGAGGTCGGCTCGAGCCCGCGTGCAAGCTTGTATCTGATCCTTGCCGGCAGGATCCGCGCATTCATTGAAGGCAGGAACTTCGTTACACCCGAAGACATCAAGGAGGTCGCATATCCGGTGCTCCGCCACAGGATCATCCCCTCATTCGAGGCTGAAGCTGAAAAAATCTCAACAGATTCAATTATTTCCGAGCTTCTGAACCGTGTCGAGGTTCCGTAGACACAAGAAAGCCGATATTAACAGTAAAATGTATGCCTCGAAGCGGGTTTATTTTAGTACTTTGTCTTGCGAGGTAAAGAAATGTTTGAACATTTTGGAGAATATAAACTCCTTTCTGTAAAAATTCATTGAAAAAAGAGAGCCTCCTTTTAAGGTGACTTTGACCACAACAACCCAAGAAGGAGGCGGGTACGGATGTCGCCAGAACCGCTTTCATGCCGTGGAAGCCTCAATAAATTCATTTGTAATAGAGTTCAAATTGAATAAAATAGAACGCTTTATTTTTGGAGGTAAAAGATGAAGAAGCTTTTCGTTTTAGTGCTGGTTCTGGCGACGCTCCTTTTTGTAGTTGCCTGCAGCAGCAAGAAAAAAAATGACGCACCGGACGATGACAACATTCCGGTAAGCGATGAAGAAAACAATGATGAAGAAGAGAACGACGAAGACAACGCTACGGTTCCTGACGAGGACGGAGACAGCGGTCCTGTCGTTACACCTGATTCAGATCCCGTGGTAACGCCTGACGATGATCCGACTTCAGATGACCCGTGCAAGCCGAATCCATGCACGGAGGCTAACCGCAACAGGTGCGTTGCGAACAACAACGGAGGTTTCACCTGCGAGTGCAACCCCTCGACCTGCGAAATCGGCGGAGTCTGCTACGCCGAGGGCGAGAGGAGCCCGCAGAACTCGTGCCTTGCGTGCGAACGCTACTACTCGAAGAACGACTGGACGCAGCTTCCGGATGATTACGAGTGCGATGCGAACGGCAAGGGGATCGGCAGCGGAACATGCCGCAGCGGTCAGTGCAAAGGCTTCGGCTCATGCGACAACAGAGCCTACAACTCAAAACCGGGAATGCCCTGCAACCGCGATGTCGAGTGCGGAACAGGTTTCTGCTACACATGGTATGACTGGTCGGGCGATCCGTCAGGCCAGCTCGGAGGATTCGTCGGTGCGAGCGTCTGCACGGGTACCTGCCGCGAAGACGAGGACTGTCCGCACAACATGACATGCCAGTACCTTAACGATGAGTACAAATACCAGTGTATGCCGCTTTATGTCGCCGGAATCGAACTTCCGAACCCGAAGCAGCCGAACTTCGCGCCCTGTAACAAAAACGAGGACTGCGAAGGCGGGATCTGCCTCACATACGGCGACAAGGAAAAATTCTGCACCTCAGAGTGCACGTCAGGTTTGATTTCAGACTCCTGCGGAAGCTGCGGAAAGTGCCACGAGAACTCGTCGAACTCCAACCTTCCGGGCAAATACTGCCTTCCTAAGGGCAGCGGCGATCTCGGTGATCCGTGCCAGAGTTCGATGGACTGTTCGTCAGGCGGCTGCTACGACGGCTACTGCGTCAAGACCTGCGGAAGCATCCTCAGCAGCTGCGGGAACGGTTACGACTGCGGAACGCTGCCGGATTACTTCGGCACTTCCGAGGTCTGCTACAACAAAAACAGGTTCAACCTGCCGGACGGCACACACTGCAACTACGACGAGCAGTGCGCAAGCGGAGAGTGCATCGTTTTTGAGAATCTCAAGATATGCGGCAGCCACTGCCAGCAGAAGGATAAGGTCACCGATAACGGAGACGGAACGAGCACAACGACAAAATATTATGCCTGCGGCGACGACGAAAACAGCGACCGCTGCATACCGGTCAAGGTCACGGACAGCAGCATGAACGGCTACACCGTCCACTACTACTGCACCCAGGATCTCATGCTCGGCCGCAACGAGTTCGGCAAGAACTGCTATGCAGACTGGCAGTGCGAGGAGGGCTACAGCTGCTTCGAAGGCTACTTCTGCACAAAGATGTGCTATAAAAACGACGATTGCGATATCGACCACACCTGCTATATCCTCGGAACTGAGGATCCCGAAGAGGAGGGCGGCGACCCGGTAGATGTCGGTGTCTGCATCTCCTACGAACAGACTCACCACCAGCCGCCTGAGGCATGTGAATATGTCTGGTCCTGCGAAGATATCTGCTACGAGGACAGCGTTATCCAGCAGTACTACTGCACGATCGAATGCACATCGGATGCGGACTGCTTCGACATCGGCGGCTGCTACAACGGTGTCTGCACGAAGGCTATCCCCTACCGCAGCGACTTCTACGCTGCCTGCCGTTTCGACGACGACTGCGAAAAGACGGCGATCTGCGACAAGGGCATGTGCACGCAAACCTGCACTACGGCTTCGACCTGCCCGGCATACGAAGCTGTTGCGCCGACCGGCACTCAGAAGTCCTGCCTGCCCTGCGAAACTTCCAACGACTGCAAGAAGGTCTTCTACGACTACGGCTCATGCGTCACAGACTACAACGGCAACAAGTTCTGCATGGAAGACTGTTCCGACAACATCTATGTCTGCCCGGAGGGGACACGCTGCAACGGCCAGTACTGCTACCCGCTTGCCGGTTCCTGCGAAGGCGGAAGGGCCTTCTGCGACCAGGGAAGCCACTGTGCTGTCCCGACTCTCCGCGACGGATGGCTCTGCGCCGAAAACGGTCAGTGTCTGAGCAACAAATGCGGAAGCGGCTTCTGCCAGAAAGGCTCGGGATGCAGCTCTGACGCTGACTGCGGATGCAACGATCTGACATGCAGGAGCGGTTCATGCGTTCCGAAATCGTCCAAGGGTCAGCTCGAGGCCGAACCGAACGACACCCTGGCCGACGCTCAGGCGATCGAAAACGATAAAATGCTCTTTGCCGGGTTCACTCAGACTATGGAGAGCGCTGATATCGATATCTTCAAGCTCAGCGCGACTGCCGGCCAGTACATCAACGCAAGGACACGCCCCTTCTGCAACGACACGCTTGCTACGACCTTCATAAGCCTTCTTGATTCAACCGGGGAGGAAATAGCCTACAACGACGCGGCTGCCTACGCTTACCGTGTCAGCAACTGGATCTTTGCCGAGATCGTCGGTTTCGAGGTAACGGAATCAGGCGACTACTACCTCGCTGTGACCCAGTCGCCGTACAACAGCAACGGCTACTACAGCACTCCGTACACCGTTGATTTCTACGCTTTCGATCCGGTCGGCCACGACACCTGCGACAACCCGAAACCGCTCAGCACGGGCACGACGACCGACAGCTTCCGCTACTCGACCAACGCATTCAGCGCTTCGGCTTGTACGATGGACAGCGGCAACGGTCCTGAACTCTTCTACAAGGTCACGGTTCCTGCCGGCAAGCTCGCGACGATCAAAGCGACACCTGCGGCTCAGACCGATATCGCGCTCGCTCTGCTTACATCCTGCGCGGCTGACCAGTGCGCAGCGGGCAACTCGTTCGGAGAATTCGGCTACACCGAGGAGCTCGTATACCACAACGCTACCGAGGCAGATCAGGAGCTCATCCTGGTCGTCGAGGCTGTGATCAACCCGGTCGGAGACGACTTCACCATCGAATTCGAGCTCGGTGACGCACCGGCTGCTCCGGCGAACGACACCGTCGAGACGGCGATACTGCTTGACGGCTCAGGCTCGTTCCAGGGTCAGACGATCACCGCAAACGCGGACTACGCTCCGGCTGCCGGCTCATGCGAAAACCAGAACTATTCGTATATCGGCAAGGATGTCGTCTACAAGATGGAGATGGCTGCCGGCGACTACTTCCACGCTCACTTTGAGTCGAACGTCTACATGATGGGCTTCTACATCGTCCACGAGGACGACCTCAACACCTGCACGCACGGCGGATCGGTCTTCGCAAGCGCGAATATGGTCAACTTCGAAATTCCTACTGATGAGAACGCAACCGAAACATCGCTCAAACCGGGGACATATTACCTCTTTGTCGATGCCTTCGATGCCACCTCTTCAGGCACATTCAGGTTGACCTACGAAAAGGGCACATCCGACCTTGCTGCCTGCAAGGGAATCTGCTCATCGAACTACAGTCACAGAGTCTGCGACGATGAGGGGTTGAACCTCTGTCTCTGCGACCAGTCGACCTTCCTGCTCTACTCGACCGACTGCAACGCATGGTGCTCAGGCGACGATATGGGCGGACTCAGCGGCGTCTGCGGGACGACGACATCGGGCTCCACCACAAGAAGCGGCTGCGTCTGCAGCTACAACTGCTCCGACACCGCGAAGGTCCAGGAGGTCTGCGATTCCGGAGCTCCATCCAACTGCACCTGCTCGGCAAGCGACCCGTGCCACTGGAACAACAACGGAACATGCGACTCGATGTGCGCTTCGTTCTTCCCGCTTGACCACTTTGCCGACAATCAGGACTGCCAATAGCCCGTCGGACCTGACGGAAAGACTTCCGCTCCATCTCTAAAAATCCCTAGAAAATCCGCTTTTTGCCACTATTTCTCTGTTTTATTTGAATTAAATACATTAAAGGTATAGAAACCTCATCTTGTTTTTTTATTAAAGAGGAGGAAAAAATGCGGGATTTTCTCGGGATAGATATCGGTTCGACCTTCATCACAATATTTTCGCGCAACGAAAACAGGGTCGTTTTAAGAAAGCGTCACCGCGGCAGAGCAGGCTCGATGCTGAAAAAGTTCTTCGCAGAGTCTGACGGCGACACGCAGATAAAGTTCACGGGCAAGCTGGCAAACGAGTTCGCGGAGGCTCTCGGCAGCACATACATGTCGGAGACCGAAGCGATAAGTTCCTGCATCAAAAACGGGAATTACTTCAAAAGCGGCAGCGGCGCGATCATCGATATCGGAGCGTCATCACTGACAAAATATGTCGTAAAATCCAATGAAATCACCGACATATCCTCAAACGCACTCTGTGCGGCAGGTACAGGACTTTTCCTCGAAGAGCAGGCGGAACGCCTCTCGATCGACCTCGAAAACATGCCTGCGCTCGACATTGAAAACCCGCCGGCTATAGCAAGCCGCTGCACAGTCTTCGCGAAGAGCGACCTTATCCACCACCAGCAGGAGGGCAGAACAAAAGACGAGATGTGGGCCGGGATGTGCCGCGCTCTGACGATCTCGGCGACCAACACCCTCTTCCGCGGCCTCGAAGTCAAGGGCGAGATCCTTCTTGTCGGCGGAGTCAGCCTCAACGCTGAGGTCGTCCGCTGGTTCAGAAAGCTCTTCCAGAACGCCTTCTGGACAGTTCCGGAATGCAGCGAGGCCTTTGCCGCGAAGGGTGCCAGCTACAAGGCGGCTACCCCAGTTTCCGAAGTCGACACCGACTGCTTCACCGCACCGGTAAGGTCGGAAAGGATGCCGTCGCTCACGCTGAAAAAGAGCAAATATCCGCACTTTATCGACCCGACGATCGACGAAGAGCGCAACGAAATCAGGATCCACAGGGATTTTTCAGATGTCCGCGAAGTGATCATGGGAATGGATATCGGCTCGACAAGCACAAAAATCGCAGTCCTCACGCTTGACGGCACTCCGGTCCTTGATATCTACCGCAAGACCGGCGGCGACCCGATCAACGCGGCAAAAAAGATATTCAGGGTACTCTTCAAGTTGATGAACCCCGAGCTGGTGAAGATCCGCGCTTTCGGAACGACCGGTTCAGGCAGGAAACTTGTCGGCGAGATCTTCGGAGCAGACGCGATCGTAAACGAGATCACGGCTCACGGGACCGGTACAGCATCCATCTTTCCCGAGGTCGAGACGATCTTCGAGATCGGCGGTCAGGACGCGAAGTTCATCCGCCTCAAGAACGGCTACGTCACCGACGTCAACATGAACTACGTCTGCGCGGCCGGAACAGGCTCGTTCGTCGAGGAGCAGGCAAGAAAGCTTGATATCCCGATCGAAAAGGCCGGCGAACTCACCGAAGGGATCGAACCTCCGGTAACGAGCGACCGCTGCACAGTCTTCATGGAACAGGATATCAGAGCCCTCCTGAAGCAGGGATTTTTTAAAGAGGAGGTCCTTGCATCAGTCCTCTACTCCGTTACGAAAAACTACCTCAACCGCGTCGTCGGCAACCGCAAGATCAGCCGCGACAAGATATTCTTCCAGGGCGCGACAGCCAGGAACAAAGGTCTGGTCGCAGCCTTTGAAAACCTTCTCGACGTCGAGATGGTCGTCTCGCCCTTCTGCCACGTAATGGGCTGCATCGGCGCGGCGCTCATCGCCTACGAGGAACTTCGTACGACAGATCCGCTGAAGGATTCGGCCTTCATCGGTCCTGAATCGGTAGATCTCGAAATAAACTCGAGGACCGAAATATGCAAGCTCTGCAACAACTTCTGCCGTATCAACTTCATCTCGAAAAACGGCGGCGCCGAGTCATCGTGGGGCTACGGCTGCGGCAGGGACCCGGATACAAAGAGCCGCAAGGAGATCGAAGAATTTCAGCTGTTTAAGCTTAGAAACCAGACATTTTTCGGCATTCCGCAGCCGACGGAACCTGTCGGGACCGTGGGGATCCCCCTCGCGATTTCGAACCAGACATACCTTCCGCTCTGGCGCGAAATGTTTACGCTGCTCAACATAAAAACGGAGCTCTCGGCTCCCTCGACGACCCACAAGATCAAGGAGCTTTCGTCAAAGTTCGCGGCATCGGACTTCTGCTTCCCGCTGAAGACCTCTATCGGCCACACGGCTGAGCTTCTGGACCGCAAACTGCCGGTATTCTTCCCGACAATGATCTCGGCCGGCGACAAGATGAACTCCTCGATCAGCTTCTTCTGCCCCTATGTCGAGGGCGCGTCGTCCGTCATTTCGAGCACGATGAAGAAGAACGGGATCCACACCGATTCAAAGCTTCTCGACCCGGTGATCGACTTCCGCATGACCGACGAGCAGAACGGCGAAGAGATCTACAACGCATTGAAACCGCTGTTTAAAATCACCAAAAAGCAGGTCGTTAAAGCCTTCTCGGCTGCACTTCAGAATTTCAGAGAGCGCACAGTCGAGCTGATCCGCAGGGGCGAAGCTTACCTCAAAAAGATGATGGATGAAAACCGCCCGGTCTTCATGCTGGTCGGACGTCCCTACAACCTCTACGACAAAGGCATAAACCTCGGAATACCCGAGACGATCGCCGGAATGGGCTGGGGAGTCGTCCCGATGGACATGCTCGACCTCGACGTTTCGGCGCTTGAAAACTCGAACTACTGGAACCTCTTCTGGAACTACGGTCAGCGCATAATCGCAGCGCTCCGCCGCGCAAAAAAGGAGAAGATGGTCTTTCCGATCTACCTCACAAACTTCTCGTGCGGCCCCGACAGCTTTATCCTCTCATTCGCCGAAAACGAGATGAAGGGC
>JAEEGL017407863.1_pt1 | contig 27870 bp, 28 predicted proteins | sample 9134231 | NCBI WGS metagenome assembly JAEEGL01 (sample SAMN16246548, study PRJNA631951) | gut metagenome | biome: gut microbiome; feature: rumen; material: fiber-attached | host: Bos | place: Iran: Karaj | collected 2018-10
AGTCCAAATATAGAAGGCATCATCCTTCATTGAGGCAACTATCTTGTCGAGACTGGCATCAAAGTCTGAAATAAAACTTAATGTCTTATAATACTTATTCCTTTCTTCATCTGGTACGTTCTCGAAAAAAAATCTAAGCGTAGGTGTGTGACCATATACCGTTCCTATCGTTGCCAGAAGATTTTTTCTGTTGATCTTTCCACCAAGGCTCTGTCTGTCTATCTCCTGCGTTGTTTTTACGTAGTCAAAAGGACAACTCAAATCTCTTGGGTCTATCCACTGCAATGGCAGATAAGAGGTCTGACCGTATGTCACGGTGGTATGATTATCCCCGTAAGGGGGTGAGGAAACCAGTAAGTCAAACTTAACTTTTGACATCACACCATCCTTTGTATTTCCCCATTGGATGTCTTTCTCCACTTCCAAATCCACATTTCTACCTTGATTCTCTAAGACCACCTTATTCCAATAAACTTCTATATCTTCTATTCCACGAAGAACAAGAGTTGAGAACTCTTTCGTCACATTCACATTTCGCTTTTCAATATCCTCTTCACTTCTTCGATGAAGTTTAAATGTTGAGGTGCGGTCATTACTGCCCGTACGGATTACTTCTGACATTATGACCCATAGAAATCTACGTATAGGCTGCTGTTCAACAGATTGTATGGCACGGCGGATTCTGGACAGGTCAATTTGTACATCCTTATTAAACCACTTGTCAATATTGGTGAACGAAACATCTACAGTCTCGTCAGCATCTTGAAAAATTTGGTTCACTACCTCCTGGCAAACGGCCTTCAGCAGAACAATATCATATTCTTCCACCTTAGCTTGAGTAAGCATGACAGCAAATGGATTGATGTCTTGCCCATAGACATTGAAGCCAAATTCCATGCACGACATCAGCGATGTGCCCGAACCCATAAAGGGATCCATAACCCAAGCTCCTTGAGGAAGTGTATCTGCCACAGCTTGTATGACCGCGTATTGTGTGGCAGGTACCATCATGGCCGGATACATAAACAGCCGGTGCAGGTTTTCACTCCTGTCCGCACCTTCGCCATCGAGAGTTTTATTCTCTTGTAGGGCCTTTAGCTGTTGGCGTATTGCCAGTAACTGCGTATCACTTACCATATATCTTTATCAAGGACCAATCCCCCTAATTTCTTGCAAAAGTACAACTTTTTCTGTTTCCTAAGGGATTATTTGCTGTTTTTAACATTTTTATTTCAGCATATCCCTTCTTAATTTACTAAAACACATACTTCCATCATTGTACAAATCGTTCTGGAAGATGTCAGATTTGATAATTTTGAAACTGAAACTTGGATGATGCAACGAATTAGCCATCATAGCTATCCTTGCATCTGTGTATTTATAGTTCATCTCCAACCAATGCAATGCTACTTTTTTGTGGATCAAATATCGCTCTTGCAACTTAAAGGTTTTTACTATGATTCCATAGTCTGGATCCTGCGGACCTAACTGCAAATCATAGTCCTGAGGCCGCGTCGAAGGTCGGATACTGCCTGCCTTTACTCCTTTAAGCGGCACGACATGAAATTCCACCTGACTATCAAAGTCGTATGCGGGGCTTGTTGGGCTAAGTTTTTCGTAAGGTTGTCCGAGGGTGCCAAGCACCTTTGTTTTTTTCAGTCTCTGATTGCATACCTGACAACAGGGAACAAAGTTGTACAATGACAACGCAACAAGTCTGCATTTCGATTTGGGCAGTACGTGGTCTAAATCAAAATGATGGCGATACTTATAGTTGGGCTTGAATATCTTGTCAAATTTGTCAGGAACCCACCGCAGACGCGCTCCAACCTTGTCAAAATCCGCCTTGGTCTTATAAGGTCGTGCTGCCTTTACTATGGCAAGCGAGCGTTGTGACTTCGTCCTAACTTTTCTCATCAGTTCGTCGTCATCCAGATTATTCAAGTCGTACATAGCATCCCCATATGGGTCTATTTCATAGGCATTCACATACGCCATGTCACAATACACACAAGAATAGATATTAAAACCCCTTGTAGGCTCCTTAAAATATTCCGCTATTTCACTGCTCCAAGTATCGTAGTCAAAAAGGCCGGTTATCAAGTCATTATTGATAACCTCCCTTCTCGCCAACGGAATAAGCCTGAACGCATTGTACCATTGTGTTAGTTGATGGAAATCAGCAGTCAAAAACATCCTCACATCAACCGGATATACAGCCAACTCAGCGTACCTACCCTGAAGCGTGTTCCATCTCGCCTGCATATTTGCAATTTTCCCTTGAAAGATGGCTTCATAGTCAGTCACATACTGGTTCCCTGTAGGGTATTGCATCCTTCTCATTCTTCTTCCTTCAGTTTTTCTGTCAACAGTCTTACCTGCTCCTTATGATAATTCATTTGCTGCTCTATCTGCATACGACGCGACCTCGGAAGATATTTCGCCTCCATCTGGTCAAACAAGTTCTGGAAATTGCGTTTCAGATAGTCCTCACCCAAATGGTTAATGGTGAATAGGTATTCATCTTTATTCGTCTCAAACAGTTTCTTCCTTTCTTCACCATTCTTTTCATAGTAACAGTCCAAGATATCCTGCAACTTCTGCTGCACCAAGTCACCAATGGCATAGTCCAAAAAGAAACCACTCTTCAACAGATCATAAATATTTGCTCCCAATGTCTTTTGAGGCGCCAGTTCTTCTTCCTCTTCACCCTTACGCAAGAACAGGACATTCGTTTCAGGCAGGTCCGACAAAATGAATGGAGAATGAGTGATGATAATGATATTGATGCTTCGTATGTTGGTACGGTTGATATGGCAAAGTGCCAGCCGTTCTAACAACCGCTTTACGTACTGCCGTTGGTACTCCGGATGATAATATAACTCTGCCTCATCAAATATAAGGTTAATGTGGTGATAGCCCACCACTCTCTTTCCGTCCTCGCCTTTGATACTGGCTATATTCTTGATGTGGTAGTATATGTAGCTCAGACTATATAGCATCTGTCTCTCACCACTGCTCATCGACTGCAGCGTCACTTCTCCTCCATCATTACCGCTTTTCAGACCCTTTCTTTTGTAGGACACTTCCGTCAAAAAGAATGGAGGGGGCAGTTGCCGCATCATCTCATCATAAGTTTCATACCTATTGCCATTCAGTAGTTCCAGGTCAACATCCAAATCATTCTCATCGTCAGCATACCTATTCTCTTTGAGGTAATCCAGACATTGATGTACTTTTAGAGTTATATGGTTACAGGGACTTTCATATATATCCTTTACAACCTGATGCAGGGGATCATTATTTGTATTGAGCCAAACCGCAGCACTAGTCGGACTCACTCTCATCACTATGCTACCATCTTCATTTGTCAATGGTTTAGCCGCATTCGTCAAAACCACAGGCTCTTTCATGCTGAGCAAGCTATTCATCATTGATGCCTCTCGGTATTTCGGATAGATTGCACATATCTTCAGTGTTTTATAGGCAAGGTAATAAAGAGCATTTTTATCACGGTCGGAATCGCTTGGCTCAAAAGGTCGTTGTAATTGTTCTTCCAATAAATTTTCCCATATTTGTTCTAGGTTAGATATTAGAGTGTTTTCTATACCACTCAATTCGCTCCTCATTGGCTTTTCTATAAACGACATACTTTTTTTCTCCCAGTAGTCATTGATGTAGCGGTATTTGAATTTTGACGGAACATACTCGTCTAAGAATTCCTTATCCTGCGAGTGGAAAAGCAACGACAACACCTCTATCCTCTGTTTTGCCAATCCATTCTCATTATTTACATCTATCTGTCCGTCTTCCCTAAATGGTGTTAATACTATAGGTATGTAATAGCCGTCGTTTTTGTGAAACAGGTGGGTTAGCCAATCTCCGTCATTTAGTTTTTCTTCATCTTGTGCAAAAGGTGATGTGTAGTCTGATGGATTAAAAGCATAAAGGCTATAGTTTACGCTGATCGTATAGAAGAAGCCGTTCAAAATGGCATCTCTTTGTCTTTCCGTCAGGCCATGTATTTTTACTTCTTCTGGCTGTCCATCAAACACTTCGTAATAAAAAGTCCCTAGGTCGTTACATTCTATAAACTTCTGCACTCCATCCTGTTCAAAGTGGAGCCTGCCGTGAATACCATATGCATGCCCTATCTCGTCCGTTTCATCCACTCCTTTCATCAGAAAGGTGTTCTCTGCAAAATTATTGATGATGCGATACAGCGCATCAATCAGCGTTGACTTACCCGAGCCGTTTTTTCCAGCTATAGCAGATACAGATATTCTTGGGAGATTATCATCTATGGTATAGTAATCCTGAGGACAACCATCCTTTGACACAATTGGATACTTGTCTTTAGCAGTCCCCATTTCATCAGTGTTTTCACACTTGATAAAAGGATACCACCCAGGATCAAGCGATTTTCTTACCGACTTCGGAGTGCCTTCAAATATTTGTATCCCTATCAGCCGTAATGGTTTACTAATGTCTAATTTCGCTGGCATATTTATTACCTTTCCTACTTCTCCACCTCTTTCAGTTCCCTTCCAGAAAAAGTGCCATAGCTCTTGCCTGACACCTCGCCCTTCTTGTAGTAGTCGCACATAGCCTTGATCACTGTTTCAAAATCCTTACGGTCATTGATTTTGATATGGCCATCTGTACCTACGGAGATGGTTTCTCCGTAACGCTTACATACCGTCGCCATTTTCTTGATGTGCTTATCATCAAGTTTTTCTAGGCCACCGTTCTGCTGTATTTTCACCAGTTTCTTATGCAGTGAGGTATTCGTCTTCAGTTCTTCTTCCAAACCATCCAGACCGTCTATCAACCCAGTGTTCTTCATCTCATCAACCACCTCGATAGCTTTGGCATGATATTCTTCCTGGAGACCGACAATCTGCTCAAAGGGCACCTTCTTCAACACATAGAAGGTCTCTTCCCAATAAACACAGTCTATCTGTTTGTCCAAAGTAACGGCCTCGCCTTTCATCAATGTCAGTTTTTTCGAAGTCGAATTGAAGATAGTCCTTATCTGTCGCCACACAATGCTCTTGTCCGTATCATTCTTTTCATCTATGGCTATTTTGCTGACCATAATCTTTCTGAACGTATAGATCCACTCCTGATCCTCCACATCCAGAAAACCTATGCAGTAGGCCCAGAGTTCTTCGTTCTCAGAGATTATTCCCTCAATACTCTCCACCTTAGGCAATTCCTTACCCAGTTGGTTCACTACCACGTCTGAGAATGTAGATGTCTCAGCTTTCAGCTTGTAAGAAAACAAATGGTCCGTATCATCCGAGATAGGGTCATAGTCAATCAGTGAATAGTCCTTCGTAACGGTTCTTTCTAGCTCCTTGATAGACAAATCATACAGATACTTCCTTATCTCATCATCCACATCTATCTGATAAACCTTGAATATATATTTATCCAAAGTCTTATCACGCTTTCCCACCCCACTTTTCAGAATACGAGTGATAAAATGCAACTTAACATCTTCCTGCTTCGTATCCTTTATTCTGTCTAGAACCTCATCCAGCTTAGATGGCTCTTTTACTTTATCGTCTTTCTTTGCCATAATATAACTTGAATCCTATTTGATACATCTGGTAATCCACGTTCTCTTTATAGTCTGTTGTATCGGTAATGATAAGAGCATCGTAAGTTGTCCCCGTTGAGTCACCTATCAACTTATATTCTATCTCTAACAACGAATACCATATACTCAGTAGAGGATTTATCAGAATCATATTCGAGTTGATGTATATGGCATATATCAACCCCATCACCACAACAAATACTACACAATCAAATAGTGACGAAAAATCACTTGCCACAAATGGCACGATGTATGTCGCTATGTAACCGATAGCTTCACTATTCCTATTGCTTATCCTAGTCACCTTGACCGCCTCGCCATTTGGCAGATTCCTTTTCAAATTATAAAGTAGCACACGCAATCCCACGACACCTACTATAGAGATCACTACTAAAACTGCAGACATACCAAAATGTTTGAGGAAGCGATTCAGAGCCTCCCAGTTCCATCCTCCCCAGCATAAGTAATCCCATCCTTCCTTTATCTGCTTACCTATAACAATGGCAAACAGTGGCAAGTACGATGTTATAAAGAGAGAGAACAAGGCGCCACACCTCAGTCCATTATTGTTACTTGACTTCATAATCTCTTGTCAACTTGCACTGTATAATCTATACTATCTATAGGACCCAATTATAGTACTCCCTCAAAAACTGCTGCACTACAGCTTGCTGTTGCTGCATCCTATCGTTATACTCTCTCAGAAAACGATAGAAATGCTCAACTCTCTCCTGTCCGTCAATAGCGTTGCACATCTGTTCGGCAATATGAGGAGGGAAATTATTGCGAATAATAGCCTTCCCCATTTCGTTTGCAATCTTGTTGCCTGCTATATTATATAAATCCTGCAGTGTAATCATAGTTTTAGATTTTCTCCCCACAAAGATAACAAAAATAACCAATCCTGCAAAGGATTGGTCGTTATTTTGTCAAGAATTTGGGCAAATTAGTTCTTCAATGGCAGGATCTTCTCGTTCAGGGCCGTGAATCCGTGAGTTCGTAAATCCGTAACTCCAGATATCCACAGCAACGCAGCTACACTCCGTAGTTCCCTAGTTCCGTGAATCCGTAGTTCCACACAACGTGTATCCGTTTTTCCGTAGTTCCGTAAGTCCTGTTGCGATTTCATCTATCGCAACACTTCCTCCCCACATCCTATACACATACTCCGGAGTGATGCACCCAAAGTCCATACTGCAACTCCGGGCTTCACACTCAATAAACTCCTGCAGTCTTTCTTTCAACAATGAATCAGTCATAACCTTGAACCCTAAACAGTAAGCCGTAAACGGTAAACTCTTAAACTCTACAGCCTCACCTCCTTATCAAAGAAATGAGTCCACACGCTATTAAAAAGGAAAGACGGCATAGAGGTGTAACCAAACTGATGGTACTTCTTGCCGTTGCGCAGGATACTGAAGAACAACTCCACTCGTCTTCCAAACCAAGAGCGGGGGCTTTTTGCTACCGGGGTCTTGAATATCTCATCAAACACCTCTTGATACGATGGCTGGAGTTCCTGATATTCCATCTTACCTTCCACCACATCTGCCAAGGCATCTATCAACGGCAGGAACTTGTCAAACTTAAACGCCTTGCATTTTGCCTTGAATGCATCCCAATCCACCGGCTGCCTCCTGAGCACCACCCAGTCCACGATATGTTTCAACGTCAGATGCCCGTGCAGCAAGTCCCCCAAGGCGTGCTCTATATAAAGCATCACGGTAAACATCAACGGAGGACAAACCAGTGCGGTTCCATCAAAACACTCCTTAGGCTCACCATCCAGCAGAGAACGCAAATAGCGCTCAAACTCTTTCAAGTGTTTATTGCCCCTTACCGGTGTTATGTATCTGTGGCACTCAACATAGACATCGTCCAATGTGAACTCCACCTCTTTATATACTTCATGCACCAGACGCACACCATGCGCTTCCAGCAACTCGCAGGCACGCCCCCACTCGCCTCCTATGAACACGTCGAGATCACAACTGTAGCGATGCGATGGCTCAGGATAGTATTTCGCAATGGAACGCCCCTTCAGCACTGTTGCATGGATACCTTTTGAAGCCCATAGTTTATCCAACTTACAAGCTACTTTCCATGTTTGCTCGTACTGAGACTTTTGTATTTCTGCCGCGCCAATCCACTGCAACAAGATCAGCCGGGGGATTGTTCCTGCCGGCAGCTGTTCTATGGCCTCAAGACAAACGCAAAGAACGCCTTGACCGGAAGCCAATTCAAGGACACTTGGCCAATCCGTGTCTTTAGGCAATTCCACTTGACAAGAATTGTCTAATGCTTTTCGGAGTAATCGCAGCAAAAAATTATAATTCTCCAATTCTTGATTTAAACCCTTGAACTACTTAAACTACTTAAACTCTTAAATCTTGTAGTTCTCCAACACATCCAGAGGCTCCCACCCGAGCTCGTGCTTGGCCTTCTCGTTAGAGAACGTCAGACTCTTGGTCATCTTCTCCAGTTTATAGCTATTGATAGGTGCTTTATTCCCAAGCAAATCCCCCACCTTGGCCATACACCATGCTATCCAGTACGGGATGTTCAACGGCTTGCCCTTGCCCAGCTGTTTGGCCACAGAGATGGATATCTCCCCGAAAGAGGGTTGCCTGGTGTCACAGACGTTATATATGCCGCCTTTCTGCTCCAAAAGGGGAATAAGTCGGGCGATATCCTCCGCCATCAGCACGCTCTTCTTCACCTTACCTCCGGCGATGTTCATATAGAAGCCTTTACGGATGCCATTCACCATAGCGCCAAGATTGCCCGGGGCATTTTTACCAGCAAGGAGTGAAGGGCGAAGAATACCCAAACGAACATTATTGTCCAAACACCATTTAATCAGGAACTCCTCTGCCATGATTTTACTCTTGGAATAGGGAGTATCGCCGTTCAGCGGATGCGTCTCGTCTATCAGTTCGCCGTACTCACAGCCATACACTGCCACCGTGCTGATGAATATCAACGTCTTGGGCGTTCCTGCCTTTTCCAGCGCTTTGCACAGGTTCACCGTTCCTTGGTAGTTCACGTCGTAGAACACCTGCTTCTCTGCCTCTGTCTTGGGCACGGTGTGCGCCTTTCCGGCTGCATGCAGCACGATGTCGTAGTGTGTGTTGATGGGCGGCACGTCCTTGGCTATGTTGAATTTTATGTCATCGTCATCCGTCAGCCCGATGGTATGCACATCATACGTTTTCTCCAGTATCGGACGAATGTTATATCCTAAGAATCCGGATGCTCCGGTAAATAAAAGTTTTTTCATTGTAATGCCTTGATAAACTTATTCAAAATCACGTCTTTCCTATACTCGGCTTCCGCTACGGCACGAGCTCGCGCGCCCATGGCTTTCAGTTCTTCCACATTCCATTTCTCCGGCCAACCGATGTAGCCGATACCTTTCTCTTTGATGAGCAACCCTATCTCTCCGTCCTCCGGACCGAAATAGATGACAGGCCTGCCTGCCGCCATGATATTGTATGTCTTCGAAGGCACGCCTAGCCCGTACATTCCTTCTGACAACGTCACAACAGACACATGGGCGGCTCCCAACACCTCCTCCTGCTGTGAGCGGAAGTACGCTCCGTGGAAGTACACATTGGGATGCTTCTTTTCTTTCAAACTCTTCTCCATGGCACCTGTGCCGTAGAAGTGCATCTCCACATCCTTGGGCAACTCATCCACCAGCCGGTCCAACCCCTGAACGCGGCCGATGTTACCGGCATACTCCAACCTAATAGGCCCATCGGGGAACGGCAGAGGGTGAATGTTTTCCACATCTCCCCAGTTCTCCACAATCTCTATCTTAACTCTATCTCCAGCTTTCTGCTTCAGCACATCTGCCATATCTCTTCCCAGAGCGAGCAACTTATCTGCACGCGAATAAGCCTTGTCAAATAAGTTTTTTACCGCCTTATATAAAAAGGAAGGAATATGCAACCCCGCCGGCACAGTGTTCTCAGGGAACACGTCATGCACCAAGATGTTCAGCTCAAATGAACGCTTCTTCCTCAATCGCGCCATCAGTAGCACCAACGGAGCTGGATTTGTCACTAATAGGACCTTATCCCCTGCCTTAATGTTTTTTTTCGCCAGTTTATACAGGCGATGACTCATCGCAAGAAACGAGCGTGCCTTACCCACGGTGGTGTTTTTGTCAATCCCGAGACCTTCTGCACGTGTCACCTTAACTGCCGGATCTAATTGGAACGGATGCTTTGTGTCCAGTTTTTTTCGAGCGTCGTATATCTCCGGTCCACAGATAACATGTACATCATACACCTTCGCGGCTGCATTTGCCATTTCACCTAAGATGTATGACGTTGACGTCTCGTCTGGTGGGAAAAGTTCTGTTATTATATATAGTGTTTGCATACTATCTGTTTATAAATTATTACTACACGATATCATTGTACCCAATATCCGGTGTCAACGTCCCAGAAGAACCACCTATTCTACTTATGATCTACAACAGGACTGGTGTCTGCATAAGTGGGATTATCAAACACACTAGCTGACGAATATTGCTATACTTTTTTTAAAACCAATGTCTTTTATGTATGTCATTACCTACCAATCAAACGTCTAAACATATAACCAATTAAGTATTAGCTATTAAACCCACAAGTTCTTCGATATGGTTATAAATTATCAATTCTGATTTTCTAGGGTAACCCCTTTCATAGTGAATTACTGCATTGGCGATTGACTCTGCACTATATGGATTAAACATCCCAGATGGTCTGCAAATAGAGTGTATAAATGGCAAGTCAGACCCTATCACATCGCATCCTGCCGTTATAGCTTCAACTACACCCAGCCCTAAACTCTCATTGTGAGAGGGATAAATCAACACCTTTGATTTCTTATATAGATCAATGACTTCTTCAAAACTTACGAAGCCATGGTTAACAACCTTTACGCCTTCATTTTGAGCTTTCTCTATTTTACATATAAACTCGGTATTCCAATCATGAATGGTCAAATGTAAAGTAAGATCAATTCCTTTATTATGCAAAATCTGCCATGCTTTTAATAAAGTCTCATGCCCCTTTGCACCTTTATAGTAATCTGATATATATACATAATCTCCACCATGTGGTATTTTTGCCAAACTACCCAATGTGTCTGGTAACTCATAAAAAGGTATCAGTTTCACACGTTCAGTTCTTTCATTGAGATTCTTCACCAGTTCATTTGCTGTATTTGATGTCTGTACAAGCCAATAATCTGTATTCTTTTTATAATATCTAAAAACCTGTCGTTTCAGCCACATTAGCATTTTTTCTTTAATATTGTTAGCCTCGGAAAGAGTCAGCAAATTAATATTATGGAAGTAAGTATAGACTGGACAAGCCATTTTTATCGGTGCCGGTATGTTACCAAAGCAAAGGGCACATTTGAAATCATTGCAGTGCCGGATATAAAAATCCCTACGTTTCCGTAGTGAGGCATCCATATATTCAACAGAAGTACAGTTATCAAATTTACCCAAGCATCGACTATCCGCCAAAAGGTAGAAATCCACGTTCTTCTTCTGCAAGACACCGATTAGGTATACTAATAATCTCAATCCTCCGCTGTTGTTGATATATAAAGAATCTATTAAAATCATAATCGCTAAAATTCCTTACTACATGGCCCTTCAACAATAGAAGTCTCTCCCTCTCTTTGCAAATCCTCTATTAATCTAATCAAATTATTTGCTGCATTAGCAGGAGACCAAACATCTCGCATAGTATAATAAGCTCTATTTGCCATTTTCCTACGTTCATCCGGATGTCTAAGCAAAAACTCCACCTTTTTATAAAGAGATTCTATATCCTCGGAATTAAAAATCATTCCATTTTCATTATTTCTAACCAGATATGGTACTGATCCAATTGCATCGCTTGCGACAGGAACGCAGCCAGTACTCATAGATTCATTAAGAACAGCTCCCCAGCCCTCATTCTTATCAGATGTAAAAAGGAAAATGCTATGATTTCGCATGGCTTCTAATATTTGGTCATTGGGCAGATTTCCATAGAAGTGAACAACATCAGAAACGTCGAACCTCTTTGCAAGCGTTTTAGTTTTCTCTAACTCCTCCCCACTACCATACATATCAAGAACAAATTTATAGCCGTTAGCCTTTAATCTTGCAGCTAACTGAACTGGTAGTTCTGGGTGCTTCAACTTCAGAAATCTTGCACACCACATAAGTGGTATGATTTCTGAAGTGGAAGCACCCAGATTGGACGCTTCAACTTCAATATCACTATCCACTTTCGTGAAATATCCCCATTTATAACATTTATCAAAAAAAGTACCTAACTTATGATGGTCGCCTGCACAGAAAGCCGAACAACAGAGTTTATACAATGGTTTACTACGCCATCCATTGAGGTAATACGCCATCAACCATTTCCACAAACGAGGAGACGCGAAACTTTTTATTCCTCGTTTCAGCCAACGTTCACCCATATCAAAAGAAAGAAGTCCCAGTTTCATGCGTTCTTTTTGATATGGTAACGCATCCACCCCAGAGAATATGCAACACTCTGCCGTGCGAGCCAACTCCATAGCCTTTGCTTGTGCCTCGGGCGACTCCCAGGATTTAATAAGATAAGGACGACGCGAGTAGTCTTCAGTCCCCCCCTTCGTGTCGCCAAGATTTGTAAGCTCAACAAAAGCGAACTCATGGTGTGTCATCTCCCACAACTTATCTGCTATTGGGGCTTGGTGTTGATTTAACACAACTGAATATGTAACTATTCTCATCACTTACTCTCAATTTGATTCATTGCATATTAACTTCTAATTAACCTAAAGCATTCATTATTACCTTTGCCTTAGCACTCCAGGTATTATTGTTGACAAATTCTTTGTATTCCACATTATCTCCATCTATCGGGTGCTCCATTAAATAGTCTATTTCTCTACTAAACTCGTCCACTGTTGACGCATAACGTATGAAGGAAGATTGCTCATAGCCATTTACAGGGACTGTCACGACAGGAGTGCCGCTCAATACGGATTCCACAATTTTAATGGGGCGTGTTGCTCTTATAAAACTATTATCTTTATATGGAATTATCACACAGTCAAACATCATGTATAGTTGAGGCATTTTCTCTTTCTCAACTTTTCCATAATAGACAATATTTTCATTCGTATTTAGCAAATTTTCAAAAAAAGATCTCATATCAGTCTCCACTGGGCCTGCAATCACAAACAGCAAATCACATCTCTTTTTTACCAATTTACTGAGTAGTTCCTCGTCAATCCAACTTCGGAAATTACCTATAAAAGCAACAGACTTACGAAACTTAATTTCCGGTGCCGTGTTTCTACACGGCAGAATACTACCATTTCCTATCACAATTGTTTTATCACGATATTCCTTCCGGTTATCCGCAATATCTTGTGTCATTGTAAGGATTACATCCGCCTTTTTACAAGCTTCTATATCTAAACGGGATGCCTTCTTCCTTATTTCACCATTCCTCCCATGAAGTCTTACTTCATCAAAAATGTAATAAGCCATCTTCATCTTGGGATGAGTACCTGATAACATGTTCACCCACATTGCGTCATAGCATAACAATCTGACATCTTGGGACATCACTTCTGGGGCGATTCTTTTAATATTGCTCCAAAATTTATATCCCATACATTTTTGAAGACTAATTGGAAGTATTTCTGGGCGGACAGGAAATATTGGGCGAAATAATAAAAGATTATCAAATCTTACAGGATTTCTTTTCGCATCTTTTATCCTCCAAGACTTTCCTCTTATATATGAGACAATATAATCGGCAGACACATTACAAACGATAACTTCATCTTTTGTTAATTTTGCCATTTCCAACCACAGGTTTCTATGATTTGCAGTCTCGTATTCCTGAGGAACAATTATTATATTAATCATACTTTTAATTTAGTTGAATTCATTATTCTGTTACTGCACAATGGTAGTGTAAGAATGAAAAATGCAATCGGTGTTTCTCTGAGATTAACAGTATACCAACATGCAAACATTAATACCACCATCGAAATCCTATAGATTAAAAACATTTTTTCATCATCATTTAAGGCAGAATATCTTATTGCTTTCCGGTATTTTCCAACAAATAATAACAGGGTAAAAATTCCAATTAATCCATAAGCAGACAAGTAATCTGGAAAAAATGCACCGCCGCCGTTCGGTATAATACGCCCTTGTATCAAATCCTGAACTTCTTTAGAATTCTTCACCCAGTTCGGAATATTTTCTTCGTACCAAAAGCCTTGACATCCAGAGCCGACACCCACGACTACATATTTCGCAAAAATCTTCATGTCATTAATCACACTCGACGCTCTCATCTGAGTAGAACCATTATCTCTGTCAAAGGCTTTTCCCATAACTATATATTCCAAGCTGTCCATCTCAGCATCGTTATGAAAATTTATTTCTTCAACGCACAAAAGTAGTGCTACCGATAACCCTGCAAAAAAGGAAGCTTTAACCATTTTCTTGTATAAAGAGGATTTAGAAATAGCCAGCATTCCAAAAATGATTATTTCTGCCAAAAATATCACCAAGGTTTGGGTACTAAGCGATGCTCTAAATAAAAACCCAAAAAATATTAACGCAATTATGTAAAGCATCCTTTTTTTCTTAACGAAGAAGGATCTATATAGGATATACGGAATCGTTAAAAAAGAATATACTGTTAGTGACGATGGCTCAGTTCCAAATATAGTGACACCTCTTTTCATAGTAAAAAGCATATCCAGAGTCGCCAGCTTGAGCACAGATGATAATGAGTCATACACAGAGAGTGCAGGTCCTAAACCCGACAATGCAAGAAATTGAATTATCCCCAGTCCAAGTGCAACTACGATCTGCCAATCTAATGCCTTATATATATCATCATACGTCACAATATAATTTAAACAATAACATATAAAAAACACAGACAACAGCATCTCAAAATAGAGGATTAAATCTCCCCTTATACATAATAAAGGAGATTCATATTGATTTGCTAATAGTACGGAGAGTATAAGTGCCGCTATAAAGGAATAAATAGCCATAAAACAATATTGATAAGCGAATATCTTTGCCATTTTTGGCAATTTCAAGGACCTTCCGCTTAGTAATATATACCCCAAGCCAATCATTGCTATGTTTAGGCTAAAAAACTTAAACACAGTTAAAAGACCATCAGTAGGGATATTGATAAACGTCCCGAAAGGTAGAAAAAAGACATATAGCATAAATAGTCTTTTCAATACCACTCCACCATTTCCGATTCTTGTCATAATTTATTTGAATCTGTTCCTTTTATTACTAAACATCTTTTATTTTATGCGCTTAGCGGGTATGCCTGCATAAATACCCCCCCCCATCGCGTCTTGAATGAGAAGAGAATGGGCACCGATTATCGCATTCTTACCTACCTTAACTTTGCCCAAAACAGAGCAACCAGTGCTTAAGATCACGCCCTCTTCAATATAAGGATAGTCATCGTCCCTGGTTATATACCTTCTTACTTGCGTTACTCCAGAGTATAACACAACACCCTCCTTGACTACAACACCCTCTCCTATAACAGTTCCTACAGTATGCATAAACTGCACCTTAGGTGATATTATTGCGTTTACAGAAATCTCCATCCCATATTTATATTGGATGAGACTTTTAAGACATTGGCCTAAAAAAATCCATTGCCGTCTGCGGAAGAATTCTCTTAGGCGCAAGTAAATTCGCAGTCTTACGCCTGCTCCGTACAGAGGTATTAGTGCATATATAAACGAACTTATTCTCATTGTTACATTACATTTTTTGTTGTCTATTATTTTTGGCCTTATTCAAAAATAGGCTTTATAAAATCATCGACTCTATGACTCCTCGCATAATCTTCTGGTACAATAAATTTACATTTTAGAGCATTACGTACTGCTATGATTATGGATTCATACGTAAGATCATCAGCCAAAAAGCCAAGTCGATAACGTCGTACTAATTTTCCTATAAGGCCATTCCCATTTGCTATCACAGGTTTTTTGTGAATCGCTGCATGTCCTAGAAAACCTGAACTTTGAGAGATATTGTCATATAAAAGGAAAAGATAGTCAGAGGCTTCTATGAAAGAGTTCATCTCTTCGTACGTCAAGTGTTTGTCTTCCACAATTATATTATGGGACACTTTAAGAGGTTCTATTATTTCGTAAAACTCATCATGTATCTCCTCATGAACTTTTCCGGCGAAAACAAAATAAACATTTCTATCCTCGGTGAGATTTGCAATAACATCCAGTATTGCAAGCGTACTTTTTCTTCTAGTCATCATGCCGCATTGTAAGAAGACTTTCACATTCTCAGAAATGTCATATTTCTTGCGAATATCAATCGTTTTATTAGATCCGAGTTTGACTATGGGGTCTGACACATAGAAGAATTTAGTAGTATTATACAATTTATTTGCATATTGCACTGCAGAGTTATCATTTAATAGAAATACACGGCCTATTTTGGAGGATTTTGACATTATCCTATATAACAATGCCTGTTCTAATTTCTGCTTAATCGATGAATTCTTCCACAAATAAAAGTAGATATTATATATAATTCCAGAGATTTTGACTCCTTTGGGCAATAATATAGGGAGAAATAACAAATAATTGACAAGAGAAATAAGAAAAATCTCATTCACTATATTTTCAAGGGCTGCTTTCGCGCACATCTTTGATAGCTTATAGCTGGCCTTCATACCACCCATTTGCCTGATTGCATCAACACTTACATCACTGAGATAATCGAAGCTAATGTTTTCAGCTACAGGCCATTCAAAGCGCAGACTCGTTAACTTAAACTTTTCCGGTACAACAAAAACAAATTCTATATCTGATTTTTGAAGTGCCTTCAAATACAAATGATGAAGATATTCCAGGTGATGCCCGCCATCGCCCGTACTGGTTTCAAAGACCATTATTCTCCTGCTCATCTTATTCTTTTTCGATTACTTCGTCAAAGGGTGGCTACTAACATAGCCGTCTTAATGGTCTGCATGGATTCCCTGCCGCTATGCAATCAGATGGTATATCTGAAGTCACCACACTTCCTGCCCCAACAACACTTCGTGCTCCTATTGTTACCCCCTTCAGGATAATACATCTTGTCCCTATCATCACATTGTCTTCAATGGCAATAGGTTTCGACTTGGCTGTAGTATAATCATTTCCTGAATCAAGTCTCTTTTCCCATTCAATATTATGGGCATCCGTATCAATTATGACACTATCACCACCAACGAGAACATTATTTCCAATCGTGACCTTTTCTTTCACCCAAATACAAGCAGAGCTAATACCGACATTATTCCCTATTTTCAAAGTAGCATTCTTTCCCACACAAATCTGTCCTCGCATATTTCTACCAAGTGCATTTATACCTCCTCCACTAGTGTATCTAAGCGAATTGCCAATTATTACTTTTGCACTTTTATCAATCTTCAAATATAACCAGTTATATATACGAAGGTGCGCCCCGTACTTAATACCTGCACACTTAAAGCGCAACATATTTGTCAATATAAACAAACCAAAAAGTATTCTTTTCATTGTATTCTTCTATAATTCATCACATGCTCTTCTCAAGGCAGTAATAAAACCTTTTCCATATTTCAAGTCTGGCTCCATATAATTGCCTTCACCCCATTCATTCCATGAGCGTAAAAGAATAATACTCTGGTCTTGAGGTTTATTTTTAACTGCATTGATTGCATCTTTTGCATGATTATAAAAAACATCCGGAGTAACATGGGTATATATAAGACCATGGCGTCCGCTTCGGGGGCTGTGGTCAAAACCTGCTACTAAGGAAGGTATCACATCCGTAAGTTTTTCCTCTTCAGTGATTAATTGGTGATAGTACTTCCGGAAATCATATGTACTAGACGGCCTGTTAAATATAATGCCCTTGATTTTATTATTTAAGCGGAACAAAAATTCACCCCAAGTACCCATCCTCTTCAAGGTTTTGTTACTTATCGAATTCAATCTCGGATAAATCACTGCATCAAAACCTTTTCTTAGAGCATCCTCCTTCTTATATCTCAAATTAAGCAGATTTCCTGCTATATATAGTCCAGGGAAGCCTGCCTCTATAGTCCACTGTCTAAACCACTTTATATACTCATCAGGTATGCCTAATGCATGATATATAAACAAAAAAGGCTTTCCATCTACTTTTATGTATCTTTCATCCTTAAAAGCTTTCAATAAATAATTGAAGTGGTTCCTCGCATCCTCTATTCCTGGATATGTTTGTTCAATAAGCAATTTATCAGGAATATCCTTTGCCCATGTCTTAGCATACCACGAGTGATTTGCCCATCCTAAGCAAAATGGGAAGTCTGGATGTCCTGACTCTAGAACCTCGTCAAATACTCGATTTAAGAGTTGTTTCCCATTAAACCAATAATGCCAATAGCAGAAACCTTCAATACCTGCTTCACGCGCCAACTCTGATTGTTGTTCTCTAATTTCAGGAACACGTAAATCATAATAACCTAAATCTGCAGGCACTCTTGGTTGATAATGCCCGCGAAACAGAGGTTTTGATTTACCTACATTCGTCCACTCTGTAAATCCCTTACCCCACCATTCATCATTCTCTTTGAATGGATAATACTGAGGCAGATACAATGCTATAACTCTTGGCTTTGACATTTTTTTCTATTTAATTTTATTTGTTTTTTATCAACGTCTTCACTACTTTTGCAGGTGCGCCAGCAGCAATGCAATTACTCGGGACATCATGCGTCACTACACTATTCGCTGCAATAATTGCATTATCACCAATTGTCACACCTGAAAGTATTGTACATTTATCACCTATCCATACATTATTCCCAATTATTACGGGGCCTTTTGACGTTAAGGATCTATTCATTGGAGGTATCGACACTTCTTCCCATGATAAACTTCCGTGACTATTATCACCTATATATACATACCGTCCTGTTAACAAGCCATCGCCAATCTCTATCCTGTTAATCGCACTTATATGGGTATGCTCACCAATATTACAGTTATTCCCTATACTTAGCGATGGGGAATACTCCACATTTGCATACCCTATCCAACAGCCTAAGATACAATGAGACTGTATAGTTGTCCCCCCCCCAATTATGATTCTTTTTTGACCGCCACCCCAAAACTTGCACGGATAATATATCCTACTATTTTGTCCTATTGAGCCCAGGAAGTTTCCTATCCATAATGAATATATAGTGTTCAACTTTCCCTTAATCCAGTTGCTTCTATCATAGGAATATATCCTACTCCAGAGCCAGAATATCTTTATTACAACACTCTTCATGAGTAATTTAAATTTGTCACGCTATTGCGTAGCCCATTATACGTCACATAAAACTATTTACTCAAAATAAAATATTTCAACCCATATATTTGAGATAATAAAACAAATATTATCCTTTCTTTAATGCTCATAGACTGCCAAAGGAGCGCACGAACAAGAAGAACGTCATCTTCTTTTCTATATTCATAACAGAACCTAACTGCAGTTTTAATCCATGAATTACTCTTTGAAAGCACTGTCATTATCAGTTCTCTTCTCTCATTGATATTTGATAAATACCTAGAAAGCATGATAAAACCTCTAAATGGAATATAATTACTATAAGTTTGCACTCCAATTGTTGCCTTTACAATTCTCTTTTTGCTTACATACACAGGCATGTCCTCTTCATAAGCCAATGCATAGTTAGGAAAATGAGAATATCTATAGGGAATAAAATTATAAGCCTCCTTTATGTTCTTCAAAAAATAAGAATATTTAATGATTGAGCATGGCGTAAATGACGAATACTTAAAGTAATTATATCCTTTCTTTACTAAATTCCTAGGCGTGTCAAAAACACCCCAATCCCATAAACCATCATCATGCGCTCCAACTTGAATGATACTTGCCCTACCTTTTAGTATTTCATCTTGAACATCATCAAAAGAGCTGAAATCATATGTATCATCATCACAAAGAATCCACATATATTCCGTATGGCAATAATTTATAGCTTGCACAATATTAGCACTACCACTACCCAAATTCGCTGGATGAGTAACAATTTTAAAATTACTTCTATTTTTTGCATAATCAAGACACATACTTCTAGTATTATCTCCTGACTTATTATCCAAAACTGTAATGGAACAATTACGAATTGGGCTATTATCAATACTTCTCAGTGTTTTTTCTAACTGTGAACATCTGTTATATGTAACAATAATAATAGAAAGTTTATTTTCAATACATTCGGCACTCTTCATCTTATTATATAATAATTTATGTAAAAAATAGATTCTGTTTATGACAAGGTAATACACAATTCTAAAGAATCAACTATGCCAATCTTTCTTTTTTATCACATAGATGTGATATATCCAAGGCAATGAGACTAGCATCCTGATTGCACAATAACCACTCGTAATACCAATTACTCCCCACATATTTCCCAAAATGAATGTTGACAGACAACACAATGAAGCTACAACGACGGAAGTCACCAAAATAGGTTCCTGCTTATGGCATCTCAGGTAAGTTGCCCATGCAGAAGTATTTATGTTGACAAATATCGTTATCATCATCAAAATCATAGGCAAGTAATCGAGGAAGCGATTGCCTAAAACACTCCCGGCTATTGTCAGATTAGTTACTCGCAAGAAGACAACTCCTCCAAAGAATACTATCAAAAGACCTAAACAAACCCAATTCATCTGTTTTGTCGCTCTGTCAAAAAGTGAGTCCAATTCATTATATCTTTTCATTTCAATCAAGCCAGAATAAGTTGGCACTTTTGTATTCTGCCAATTCAATGCGAAGGCCTGAATTGCGCCTAACACATTCAAAGTCATTCCCATCTGGCCCGCCACAACGGGTCCATCTGTCGCAAACAAAACAGGATTAAATAATTGAAAGATGAAATAACCACTTATCCAACTAATTGCAATTTTCCATTGATAAGGGAAAATCTCCTTTAAATAATTAACTTTATGATTTATCTTCTCTCTCCACAAATTAACAACAATTTTCAGCATTCCCATCTTCTCAGCATAAATAAACCAGAGAACACACATTACCCATGATCCAATACCAGCCACATACAAGCTCACTCCACTAGCCAAAAGAACCCATTGTAGTACCGGGATATAAAATTGCTGATAAAAAATTATCTTATTTATCTCTTTGACTTTCCCTACGCCTTGTAATATAGCAGATAAGGGTGCTTGAAACAAAGCCAATGCTGAACTGCTACTGATTAATAGCCAAGGACCCTTCCAATTAACACTTCCACCTGTTGTATCAAACCTCTGAAAATAATAAAAACCTACTATTTGGACAATAAGAAAGAACAGAATTGAAATTATCGCATACCATTTAATACAAAACCTCGTAAGATGAGCAAGTCTTGAGAGATGCACTTCATCTCCAATAAATTTATATTCTGAATTCAATTTTAAATGTGCTGCCTCATGAGCAACATATTGAGTCATGATGCCCGTAAAGCCTAATTCAAAAAAGATACGAATGGCTAGAACGCTGCCAAAAGTATAATAAAATCCTTGCTCCTCACCTGTCAAAAATGCAGCAATAAAAAACACCGAAACAATACCGGTAAACGCTTGAAACACCCTTGCCGCAGATGAATACGCTATTGCACCATCAATCCCTAACTTCCCTATTGCGAAATTATATAGTCGAGAACTCTTCATTTTGACCACATTAAAATATTCCACCTATCCCTTTGCTAAATGATATATCAAAGAAAAGCACTTCTTTATGTTATATGTAATCGGCAAGCCTGTGTCTATATAATACGTTACTACTTCACTAGTATTATCATCAGAGCAGTTGTCGGACACATACAATTCCAACTCCTCTGGGCTAATATCTTTTATCTGTTCGGCAAATCTACCTAAAGATTGAGCCAGAAACTTTGCCCTATTCCAGGTTGGAATACATATCGACAAGAGCGGCATTTTTATATTATTGTCCATTTTTATGAATTATCTTACAATATTACAATATCCTTTTCCCTTAGCATTGAGAACAAATAAACGACCATCGGGGACAGCACAAAACTTACTATCACAAAAGATCCCACCTGATGCATTATAGGATTAGCCCCATACAGGGGCATACTCACCCCCTCTATGCTGCTAAAACAAAGCAAATAAAGTCTTATCAGCAGAGACTGGAAACCAAAAATCAATAGTGAATGTTTCCCATAAAATGAAAAGAACTTGATTAGTGGCCCACAATTCATCTTTGAAATGTATTTGCTCACCAACACCACCGACACTATACCCGAAAATGCTATTGGATAATATAGGAGTCTAATGTTTCCAAAATCTAACGAGTTAATATTACTCCACCCGTTCAAAGCACATAGCATAGCGGAAATAAATACGATAGTAGTAATCACTAATGGCTTTATCTCCTTTTCTACCGCGGTCAACAATTTATCTTTCAAATTATAAGCGACCGTAAAGAACACCAATGCAATTAATGCACTGTCAATCTTAAAGGGCAATCTATGAAGCGGCAAATTCAACATATTCAGTAACTCTTTTATCCAAAGTAATCCTATGGCTATGGCAACACCCGCAATTACCGAAGATATCGTCATTTTTACCTTATTCGTAAAATAAAAGATGAGCACACATACAATAGTAACAGACTAAATACCATAAGGAAGAGTTCTGAAACACGTTCGTATTAGCCGTGTATAAATCTGATCGGACTGCCGGCAATGTTATTTCATTCCGCCATTGGGGTATTGCTAAACAAATCAGAAGACTGATAAATAGCATGATTATCCATGGCCGCATTAAAGAGTTAGTTTTACTCTTAACAAAATCACTAAAATTTTCCTTCTTATCTCTATATAGCAAACCTGATATGAAGAAAAACAATGGCATATGAAATGCATATATAGGACGCGAATATACCAGATAAAAACAGTGTCCTGCAATTACCAGAAGGATTCCTATTCCCTTAGCTATATCTAACCATTCTATTCTGGTTCTCATTCTTATCTGATAAATTCTTTTAAATTAGAATATATTACACTGAACATTCTATTATTATTGCCGTTTGACACAAATGAGTTATGCGGACTTACAGCAACGTTAGAAAGCGACCATATAACATTTTCTTTTGTCAATGGTTCTTCCTCGAAAACATCCAATGCAGCAAACAAATCGGTTCTCTCTGTCAAAACATTTATAAGAGCCTTGGTGTCAATCAGTCCACCTCTTGCAATATTAACCAAAATGGCATCTTTTCGTAACGAATTCAATATTTCTGAAGATAACAGATGATGCGTTTCTTTAGTATAGGGCGCTGTCAAAACCACTATATCATAATCACCTACCTCGGACGAAAGAGCGTTAATGTGCATTATCTTATCGAAATAAGGACGCTCTCCGAGGACAACATCATAGCCGGTTACCTCTGAGCCAAAAGCGGAAAGACGCTTGGCGACTTCCTGCCCTATATTGCCCGCACCGATTATTGCCGTTTTGGTTCCGATTATCTCTTTAATGTCCCTATCTTTAATCCATTCTCGATTCTGCTGAACAGAGTTGAATTTGTTGAAATGCTTATAATGTTCTAAAATGCGCCCCACGGCCCATTCTGCCATAGGTATACTATACACCCCTCTAGCATTAAACAACTTACATCCTTTCGACCTTATCTGCTCGACAGGAACACGATCTAATCCTGCACTTGTCAGTTGAATCAATTTTAAATTCCTAAAGTTGCCAAAATCTTGTGCTGTGAATAAGTAATTACACACGACTGCATCTATCTGCTCTGCAGGGAGAGGTAGTTCATCGAACTTTTCTGACTCCATATAATAAACCTGATAGCCCAACGATTTTATGGCATCAAATTGTTCTGAAGTATATTTAAAGCAGCCGGTCAAAAGCAAATTCATAATGCTCTGTTATAATCAATTAGTTTATTGTTCTTAATAACATTTCAAGATTATCTTTTGTATAGCGGTTGCGCATCTCATCAGGCATATCTTTCAGTATATGGTTCATCTGCTTAAAAGATATATGGTACTTGTTTCGCATCACGAGAGCGTACTTATATGCGGTTTTATATATGGCCGGCAACAATCGAGTGACAGAATATCCCCATAGGTCTGCCGGAATCATCTCATTATCAAGTATCTCGCAAACCTCCAAAATAGAGTCGTAATTGTAGCTCTTTCCGAAATTCTCATTGAGATAAGGAACAATCAACTCTGTTTGGAGATTACCGGCTCCCTGCCCCATTCCTGTTGCACAGGCATCTATAAGCAGTTCACGCTCTGTTTCCGTATTCAAGAAAGAGATAACATTTGAGTATGCCAAGTTCATGTTGTTATGAGCATGGAACCCTATCTTCACGTCTTTATTAAGACCTTTATCAAAAGCATAGAATAATCGTTCAATGTCATTGGGTTGCATATAGCCATAGCTATCTACAAAATAGCAAGCGTATGCACCCATGTCATTCGTCATACCAAAAACTAAATCAAGATCTTTTTCCGTATATCGCATAGTGAGCATAGGCTGCACAAACATTATATATCCTTTCTTAGCCAAAGCTGCGCAATAATCCAAGGACTTCTTCAATTCTGAATATCGTAGAATAACACGTATACCTTTTACCAGCGAAGGATTCCAATCCGGTATTTTGTCAATATCAGTATCCGGTCCAATATACAGACCTAGATACATCTTATTTGGGTCTTTATTCTCTGGTAAATATTGAGACAACTCTTCTATATTCTGATAAATGGCAAACTTACTTTTATCGTCTTCTGAGGGGCCCATCGCACCCAATTCGATCAACTCAATGCCAGAATTGCCAAGAGAATCGATAATCTTATGTTTTGCGTCCTCTGAATAAAACTTATTAGAGAAGCCATTGTTAAACAGGTCGTCCAACCCTTGGCCGCCATCACGTAAAGTTGCATCCAGTAATTTTATGCTTTTTGCCATATCACTCACTTACAAACTTGTTTATTCCTTCTACACAAAGATAATATACATCTTCACTCTTATAACGCTTATACCAATCAGAAGTCAAGATGGCTGTCTGTGTGGCATCCAGTCGTGGTTTCCATCCCAAACGGGTCTTAGCCTTGGTGATATCCAGCATCAGAAGATTTGCCTCATGAAGTGCATTCGGATCCGACACATCTTTCAACTCACCATAACCGAAGTTTTCTATCATTGCTGATGCCACTTCCCAAACGGTAAGTACACTTTCCTGCTCCGGGCCAAAATTCCAACCCTCACAATACTCCGTAGGATGTTCCCACATCTTCTGAGCAAGCAGCATATAGCCACTCAGAGGCTCCAAGACGTGTTCCCAGGGGCGCACGGCTCTAGGACTACGTATCTCAATAGGTTTGCCAGCTTCCAAAGCACGAATGCAGTCCGGGATGATGCGGTCTTTTGCCCAGTCGCCACCGCCAATCACATTACCGGCACGGACACTGGCAAGGCTAACGTGATGTTTCTTACCGTAGTCCTCTGGATTGAAGAAGCTCCTGCGCCAACTCTGGATTGCAATCTCACAAGCACCTTTACTGGAGCTGTAGGGGTCATAACCGCCAAACGGGTCATCCTCCTTATAGCCTCGCATTTGCTCCTTATTGTCGTAGCACTTATCGGTAGTAATCATCACGCCCACTTTCACACTTTCCGTTGCACGGATGGCCTCCATGATGTTAATGGTTCCCATCACGTTGGTCTGGTAGGTCTCAACAGGAATCTCGTAGCTGAGACGCACCAATGGTTGTGCTGCTAAGTGGAAAACTATCTCAGGCTGGTACTGAGCGAAGATTTCTTTCATCTTCTCACCATCACGAATATCTGCACGGATATCAGCCTTGATTTTCTTGCCGATACCAGAAAGGACAAAGTTATCCTTCTCGGAATATGGTTCCAGGCCAACACCGACGACTTCCGCTCCCAACTCGTGGAGCCAGATACTTAGCCACGAGCCCTTAAAACCGGTATGGCCGGTTACAAGAACTCGCTTGCCTTTATAAAAGTTATGGAATATATCAATCATAAATAAACATAATTAAACTTGGAAACCACCAACTCATTTAAAACTTTAAACCTTCTGTGGCACTATACGTTCCCACTTTTTCCATGGAGCTTTGCCTTCCTGCAGGAGTCTGTCCAACATATTCTTTTCACGAATATTATCCATGCACTGCCAAAAACCTTCGTGAATATAGGACATTAACTCTCCTTTTGCAGCAAGGGTTTCGAGGGGTTTACGCTCAAAGACGCAGCTGTCGCCATCCAACAGGTCAAAAACTGCAGGTTTAAGTACCATATATCCAGCATTGATTGGAGCTCCATCCAATTGATTCTTTTCCCGGAATGACTTTACTGCTCCATTCTTGATATCCAGCACACCCTTTTCTTGAGCCATCTTCACTGCAGTCAGGGTTGCGATCTTGCCATGGCTCTTGTGAAACTCAACAAGTTTGTTAATATCCACATCACAAACGCCATCACCATAAGTCATCAAGAAAGTTTCATTGCCGACATATTCCTGCACACGCTTGATACGGCCGCCTGTCATGGTATTGTAACCAGTGTCCACCACTGTCACCTTCCATGGCTCCAGATGGCTATGATGCACAGTCATCTCGTTTTTGCCATCGCGGAAGTCAAACGATATATCACTATTGTGAATAAAGTAGTTGGCAAACCACTCCTTGATGTATTCCTGCTTGTAGCCCGCACAGATGATAAATTCATTATGCCCATAATGAGCATACTCCTTCATGATATGCCACAAAATAGGCATGCCGCCTATCTCGATCATAGGTTTGGGTTTAAAAACGGACTCCTCACTGATACGAGAGCCAAAACCACCGGCTAAAAGTACTACTTTCATATATTGTAAAGTTATATGTTGCCCGATTAAAGGTTTGTGTATAAATCTATTGTAACATCAAATGGCGACTCAAAGTCTTTCAGCAAGGAATGCTTCGTATCTTTCTCGGAAAGAATAGCCTTATCCGTCGGTATTTTCCAATCAATACCCAAACTGTCATCCACAATGCTGATACCTCCATCAGCCTCAGGGTGATAAAACTCGTCGCACTTATATTGAAAGACGGCGGTCTTACTTAATACCGCGAAGCCGTGAGCGAATCCCTTTGGAATAAAAAACTGCTTGTGATTGTCTTCTGTCAATTCAACAGCTACATGCTGGCCATATGTAGGGCTACCCTTGCGAATATCCACGGCAACATCAAGTACTGCACCTTTTACACAACGCACAAGCTTACTCTGGGTAAATGGAGGGCTTTGGAAATGAAGCCCACGCATCACACCGTATGAGGACATACTTTCGTTGTCCTGCACAAAGTGGATTGTATGTCCAAGTATGGGAGCTACTTTCTCATCAAACTCACGCTGTGAGAAACTCTCAAAGAAATAGCCCCGATTGTCTCCAAATACCTTGGGTTCCAGTATCAATACGCCATCTATGGCGGTTTTTATTACATCCATTATTGCCTCGTTTATCGGTTATTGGTTATCAGTTAGAGAATTTTTCTGTCAGATTCCCTTAAAAGGAGCAAACCCATCGGAATTTATTGAATCAATCTTGAGAGAATCCCGATGGGAACGCCTGTCCTTGTATTTTGTTTATGATGTTGACCTGTTACTCTATTACTATTACGACTATATTTTGTTATACTCTCGCTACGCGGACAAATTTACGACATTATTTTCACTTAAACAGCATTTGGGCTAAAATGGCTTGGTTTAAGTGTAAATAAAGTGTAAATTTTGTTAATTAAGCGATGATTTCGGGAATTTTATACCGCGAAGGAAGAAGGAAGAGGGAAGAAGGAAGAAGGAAGAGGTTATAGGGAAGATGGAAGAAGGAAGAAGGAAGAGGTTATAGGGAAGATGGAAGAAGGAAGAAGGAAGAGATTCCCGCGAACTACCAAGTTTCCATTTTATTATTCTTTACTTCATCTTTATTGTCTGTTTCTTGATTCAAGGTCTTACACCTGGTTACCAAAATCTTCACTAATTCTTCACAGTCATTATGTATTGATTCAAATTGATTATCATCCAAATACCCGTTACGGTGTAAGAGTTCTATCCAATAGAGTGATTCACGGGCTTCCTTGAGAGCGATAAAGCTCTTACTC
>JAEEGL011271504.1_pt1 | contig 27869 bp, 21 predicted proteins | sample 9134231 | NCBI WGS metagenome assembly JAEEGL01 (sample SAMN16246548, study PRJNA631951) | gut metagenome | biome: gut microbiome; feature: rumen; material: fiber-attached | host: Bos | place: Iran: Karaj | collected 2018-10
GTTGGCAATATATTTTCGGAGCAACATGCAAAAATTCGGAGCTGTCAAAGGACTTGTGCGGGACTTTTCCGTAAAATAAATAAGGGGAAGAGTAGCACTTGCGGAAATCAACAGTTTTCTCTGTCCGTTCTTTGTTTTGATTGTAATTAACAGTTCATCCTTTTCAGGCTCCGCTATTTTGAAAAAGCGAGCTTCTTTTGTATTTTGATTTAATTCGTTGACTATTGCTTTTATTGTAAGACCATCAAATGCCATGATATACCTCGAAATATTATTTTAATATGATTTTTGAATAACAATAATTATTGTAACTTATAGAGAGTAAAAATCAAGCAAAAAGTGCTTGACTAAAAAGACCAATGACGATAAAATAACATAGAATTAAATAAGATGCGTTATCGCTTTGAGCCCTAACAAGTAAAGTTGAGGGTGATTAGTTAAAATGAATCCGGTTAGAATCCGGAGCTTATCCGTAAGCTGTATACATGCGAAAATGTTTAACGTGACGAAAGTCGTCCATTGTGATTATCATGAGAAGGACAGTTATTCACCGCTTTGCTAGCATGTGAGCCAGAAGACTTGGTAATGTGCGAGTTCAGAAGAACACAAAAGGAATTTTTAATGGGAAATAGATCGGCCATGCACTATGTGCGTGGTCTTTTTTATTTTATACACACACACAAACTAAACTCAGTAAAAAAAGCAGGTCCACTGCTTTTTTTATTTGCTTTGAGAGCCGCAAAAAACCCCATCCAAACAACTTGTAAATATAGTGAATTTGTAGTAAAATTAAACAAATGTTCAACGGTAAAAGGCTTATTTTTTAAGGAAACATTTTAATATTATTTTTGACAGCCGGCATTTTAAGCCAAATGGGGTGGCTGTGGGAGAGAGGACAATTTGGTAAAGAGTATGACGGGCTTCGGCAGATACGAAGTCTTGGAAAATGATAAGAAATTTATCATTGAATTGAAATCGGTGAATCACCGTTATTTTGATGTAAACATCAGAATGCCTAAAAAATTAAACTTATTTGAATCCGCAATCAGATCGCTTTTGAAAGAATACGCGGAACGCGGCAAAATCGATATGTACATTACATACGAAGATGCTTCCGAAGGTGTGGCAAGTCTTAAATATAATTCCGAACTTGCAAAAGAATACTTGGATTATTACAGACTTATGAGCAATGAACTGGGTATTGAAAACGATGCCAAAGCTTCGATTATTGCCAGAAGTCCCGAAGTTTTGTCCATGGAAGAACAAACCATTGATGAAGATGAGCTTTGGAAAATTTTGGAAAAATGCATCAGAGGTGCAGCGGAAAAATTTGTTGAAGCAAGAAAAACAGAAGGTGAGCACTTAAAATCCGATCTTTTGTCAAAACTTGACAATCTGGATAAGTTAGTTGATTTTGTCGAGAAAAGATCTCCGATTATTATCGAGGAGTACAAATCAAAAATCGAAGAAAAGGTAAAAGAACTTCTTGGCAGCAATCAGATAGATGATTCAAGAATTGCCATGGAAGTTACTCTTTTTGCGGATAAGGTTTGCGTTGACGAAGAAATCGTTCGACTTAAAAGCCATATCAAAAACATGAAAGCCGAACTTGAAAAAGGCGGCGGTGTGGGAAGAAAACTTGATTTTATCGCTCAGGAAATGAACAGAGAAGCAAATACCACTCTTTCAAAAACAAGTGATATTGAAATTTCTTCCGTTGGAATCGAAATGAAAACCGAGATTGAAAAAATCAGGGAACAAATTCAAAATATAGAATAGTTCTTTCATATTAAGGAGCAAACCAATGAAAAAAGGTTTATTATTAGTTTTATCCGGTTTTGCCGGAAGCGGAAAAGGAACCATCATGAAAAGCATAGTGGAGAAATATGACAGATATGCGCTTTCCGTTTCCGCAACCACAAGAAATCCAAGACCGGGAGAAGAACACGGTCGCGAATATTTCTTTATGGATAAAGGCGAATTCGAAGAACTTATAAAAAAAGATAAGCTTTTTGAATACGCTCAATACGTTGATAATTATTACGGAACTCCGAAGGAATATGTGGAAGAACAGCGTAATGCCGGAAAAGATGTATTTTTGGAGATAGAAATCCAAGGCGCTTTGCAAATCAAAGAAGCGGTTCCGGATGCGGTTTTAATATTTGTTATGCCGCCCAGCGTTGCGGAGCTTAAAAAACGTTTGGTAGGCAGGGGCACGGAAACGGCCGATGTTATTGAACGAAGAATGAAAAGAGCCGGTGAAGAAGCCAAGGGCGTCGACAAATATGATTATCTTTTGATAAATGATGATATTGATGCATGTGTGGAAGAATTACACGGAATCGTTTTGTCGGAACATCGTAAAGTATCACGAAATATGCCTACTATAGATAAAATGCTTGATGATTTTTCAAAAATGTAATATATTAAAAGTACTTTTTTGAAGATATAGAAAAGTTGCTAAAATCAATTGATTATTAATTATTTAAGGAGATATAACATGTTACATCCATCTTACACAGATTTAATGCAAGTAGTTAACGAACAGGCGGATGAAGGAGAGCATCCTGTAATCCAGAGCCGTTATTCAATCGTTATGGCTACATCTAAAAGAGCTCGTCAGATCATTGCCGGCGAGAAACCTCTTGTAGACGGTAACGAAAAAAAATACTTATCACTTGCCATTGATGAGCTTTATAACAAAAAGATTCACATTATTGCTGACGAGGACAGTCAGGAGAATAACTAATGACAATTTATTTTATTTCTCTGGGTTGTGATAAAAACCTGGTGGATTCCGAAGAAATGCTTGGTTTATTAAATGAATCAGGCTATTCTTTTGTTGACAGTGCCGAAGATGCGGATGTTATTGTTGTCAATACATGTGCATTTATTAATGATGCTAAAGAAGAAAGCATTAACAGCATAATCGAAATGGGCGAATACAAAAAAGCAGGCTCTTGTAAAGCCCTTATTGTTACGGGTTGTCTGGCAGAGCGTTATAAAGACGAATTCGAGAAGCTTTTGCCGGAAGTAGATGCAATTGTGGGAACCAATTCCTTTACATCTATCGTTGATGCAATTCAAAGCTGTTTAAACTCGGAAAACAAAACGCTCCATAAGTATTTTAACAGTTTGGATTTTATTGAACGTTATGATGATAATCAAGTTGTAACAACCGGCGGCTATTATGCTTATTTAAAAATAGCCGAAGGTTGCAGCAAACATTGTACATATTGCGCAATTCCTTTTATAAGAGGCGATTACAGATCCGTTCCTTTCGAAAAAGTAATAAAAAGAGCCGAGGCTTTGGCAAACAAAGGCGTTAAAGAGCTTATATTGGTTGCCCAAGAAAGCACAATGTACGGCACTGATTTGTATGGTAAGAAAGAGTTGCCGCGTCTTTTAAGTGAAATTTCAAAGATTGACGGAATTGAGTGGATAAGGCTTTTATATTCATATCCGGAAGAAATAAACGATGAATTAATCCAAGAGATTAAAAACAACAAAAAAGTCTGTCATTACATAGATATGCCCATCCAGCATTCAAGCGATGATATTTTAAAGAAAATGGGCCGAAGAACATCCAATGCGGAACTTGTTGATATTATCGGTAAATTACGAAAGGAAATACCGGATATCGTTCTTAGAACATCGATTATCGTGGGTTTTCCGGGAGAAAGCGAAGATGACTTTAACAATCTTTTGGAATTTGTTAAAAAAATGAAGTTCGAGCGACTGGGTGCGTTTAGTTATTCGCAGGAAGATGATACCGCAGCTGCCGCTTTTCCGAATCAGATAGATGATGAAGTAAAAGCCGAGCGTTTTGATAAACTCATGTCCTTGCAACAAGAAATTTCAGCTGATTTTTTAGAATCACTGATTGGCAAGACTTTAAAAGTCATGGTTGAAGGAAAGCTTGTTGATGAAGATGTATATATAGGCAGAAGCTATATGGATGCTCCGGGAGTTGACGGCAATGTCTTTATTAATTGCGAAAGTGACTTAATGTCCGGCGATTTTGTTGATGTTTTAATTACGGGTTCATCCGAATACGATTTAATCGGAGATCTTGTGGTTGAAAGATTTTAGATATAAAATAACGATTTAATGGGAGGTGCGGCATTGCCGCAAAAATACTATGAATTTACCTAATAAATTAACCTTATTCAGAGTTGTTTTGATTGTACCTTTTGTTATTTTTCTTTTGATTCCGAACTTCGGATATGCAGGAAGAATGATTGCTCTTGCAATCTTTATCGTTGCATCCCTTACGGATTTCTTTGACGGAAAAATAGCAAGAAAATATAACCTTGTAACGGATTTCGGAAAATTTATGGATCCTCTTGCTGATAAACTTCTTGTTTGCTCGGCACTTATTTGCTTTGTTGAAAAGCATGAAATTGCTTCATGGATAGTTATTATAATTATTGCCAGAGAGTTTATTATCAGCGGATTCAGACTTGTTGCGGCAAATAAAGGTGTTGTAATCGCTGCCAGCTATTGGGGCAAATACAAAACAGCATTTCAAATGTTTGCCATTATTTTCCTCATAATCGATCTTTGGTGGATTATACCATTCTATGTAATAACTCAAATTTTGGTATATGTGGCATTGGTTCTTACGATTGTCTCATTAATCGATTATTTGGTTAAAAATTGGAATGTAATAGGTCACGATATGTAATTTTTTTTAAATTTGAATTAAATTTATCTATAAAAACACATTGTAAAAAATGACGAATCAGTATTGCTTACAATGTGTTTTTTTGTTAGAATTTACCTGTATATATTTTATATTAGAGAGGTATTTTTAATGGATAATTCAGAAATTAAGATGAATATTAATTTATCTGCAAAAAGAGTTCCTTTTTTCAAATCTATGGCTACAAAAGTAGCACTCGTATTCGTTATTATTACAGCCATTATTATGGTCTGTAACATTCTTATAACAGTTCCGAGAACAAAAAACACCATAACGGAATCATATAAGAATTATACAATGGATATGGCCAGATTATGTGCCGATAATCTTGATGCCATTTCAAATTCGGGCGGTTTGGGGGTTAAACTTCCGGTCGAAGTATTATCGGTTGCCTTAGGCAATGTTCAACTTACGGATGTGCCTAGCTCATATGCTTATTTTGTTGATCCTACGGGATTGATGCTTTATCATCCGACAGCCGAAAAAATCGGTTCACAGGTTGAAAATGAGGCTGTTAAAGGAATAGTCGCACAACTTTCCGCAGGTCAAAAAGTTGAAGACGGTGCTATTGTTTACGAATTTAAAGGTGAGCAAAAATTTGCCGGTTACGCACTTACTCAATCAAGTGACATAGTTATTATAACCGCTGATTATAACGAAATTATGGCTCCTGTGGAAACGGTTAAGAATATAATGATTATTGTTGCCATTGCTTGTGTTGTTGTGGTATTGATAGCCGGATTCTTAGCATCAACTATTATGTTTAAACCTCTTAAGAGAATTGTTGATATTATTGATACAACCGCATCCTTTAATTTTCAACATGTTCCGGCTAACGACGCACTTTCCAGACGCGGTGATGAAATCGGTCTTATGGCAAGGGCCGTTAAGAGTATGAGAGGTTGCTTACGTGACATTATTATGAATATTGATGATACAAGCAAACGTCTTAAAGATAATGTTGAAGACCTTAAAGTTTCAACAAATGAGGTTAATTCTCTTTGTACGGACAATTCGGCTACAACAGAAGAACTTGCTGCGGGAATGCAGGAAGCCAGCGCATCTGCCGAGACTATGAATATGAACGTTGAAAACATGAGCAGTGATGCAAGAGAAATCGGTGGACTTGCCGATAGCGGAACATCACTTTCCGACGAAATTATGAATAGGGCGCAAACTCTTAAAAAGACAACGGAAAATGCTACAAACAGAACAAGAAGCATTTATGAATCCGTTCGCGAAAAGACCGCTGCCGCTATTGAAAGCTCCAAAGCTGTTGAAAAAATCAACGAACTTACACAGACTATTATGTCTATTTCATCTCAAACGGGACTTCTTGCTCTTAATGCTTCCATTGAGTCGGCAAGAGCAGGTGAAGCAGGCCGCGGATTTGCGGTTGTAGCTTCGGAAATCGGTTCTTTGGCAGAACAAACGTCCAATGCCGTTGCGGATATTGATAATATTGTTACCGAGGTAAACAATGCCGTTTCAAATATGGCAGAATGTTTGAAAGAGACAACGGATTTCCTTGAAACAACGGTTCTTAACGATTACGATGAATTTTCTAAAGTTAGCGAACAATATCATGATGATGCGGAAAACTTTAAAGAAAGTATGCTTAAGATTAAGACATCCACAAACAGTTTGGTTGAGCTTATTTCCAACATCGTTAAAGAGATTTCCGGTATAAGTTCCACTATCGGTGAATCCGCAGATGGTGTAACAAACATCGCCGGCACGGTAACGGATATTGTTTCAAAGACGGGATCTACATTCAACATGGTTGAAGAATGTAACGATTATGCGGAACAGCTTGATGATATAGTAAATCAATTTACACTTAAATGATAACTACTTATCGGGCGGCACTTCGAATTGAGGTGCCGCCTTTTTTGTGACGTGAAAATAATATTTGTTTTTGAACAGTTTTATTCAAAAAACAAGTTATGAAAATATCTGTTTTCAACCTGTCGTTTCGTCATGAATAACTAATGAAAATCAGGGTAGATTGTTATAAAGAGTCCGCAAACGGCTCGCATTCGACATCCTGTCTCAGGCTCGCCTGATTTGAACATCCTGTTCAAATCTTGCTGTTATTATGAGATTTTCAAAGTTATTCTATGACTTCACTATATGGTATGAAAAGCAGATATTTTCAAACTTGTTTTTTGTCTCACACTATGTTTTAAAACAAATATTATTTTCATGACATCTTAACGGCGGCTTTTAATTATATCTGATCATAAAAAATATCAGAAATGTTGACTCGGTGTATTGTTAATTGTATAATACATTTCGGTTTGTTATTGCAATTTATCATTATGTATATAAATCTTTTGTAATAGTCTAAATATTATCCGTAATTAATTCAAAATACAAATCCTATATTAATTAACGAGGGAGAAACACTAATCATGAAAAAACTATTAGACACATTAAAAGCAATCGACACAAAAATCTTTGGTAAACACAGAGTGTTAGCCAATATAATCTTAGGCGCATGCTTGGCTGCAGTTGTGGTTGTAATAGCAGTAAATGTAAAAATTAACCATGACGAAGCTGCAAAGGCCCAGAGCACATACATTGAAGACTCTGTAAAAGATAATAAGAAAAGCGATGGCTCCTATATTATTAAAGGCGAAATTAGTGAAAAAGATGGCGTAACAACCATTGTTGCAGATGATGGAACATACATCATTAAAGATGGCTGCCTTTATAAGCTTGGAGCAGATGGCAAAGAAGAGAAATTATCTTCAGATTTATCCAAAGTAACCGTTTATGATAAAACGGGTAATAAGAACACTGTAGTTGATGGCAAATTAGTGGCTGATACAAAAGACAACACTAAAGAAACTGTGGCTCCTGCAAATGATGTAACACCATCGGGTGAGGCAGTGCTTGCTCCGGAAGAACAGCAGGTAGATGTGGGTGAAGATAACGGAACAACACAGCCGGCACAGACAGAACTTCCGTGGGTATATAGCTATCCAACATATACCGGATACTATAAAAATAGTGAGACGGGATGGGTAATTAACCCAATATACGGAACAGGTGCCGGAATCAGTGCAGAACAGAAAGCTCAGTTAGATAATCTTTCTTGGCAAGTAGCAACATATGAGATTTCTGATGAAGAGTTTGCAGCCCAGGTTAACGCCTTATTAGGTGGTGTTGATGAAGACGGTTTCGGTGGCTGGTCAATTGGTACAAGCGTAAATCATAGACTTTTTGGACAACATGTAAAAAATGCACAAGAAAAAGCCGCAACTCAAGGATATATATTTGATGCATGTGCAAATTTTACAAGTGGTAATTATACTAATTACTTTATTTTCTATGATGCTGCAATTGATGAAGCTGAAATAACCGAAATAACAATAACTATTTAGGAGATGATAAATATTGTAGAAAAGATAGCTAAAATTAAATACTTACTTTTACTCCCTCTGATTGTGATAGCCTTTTTTGTTATTCCAAGTGAAGAAACAAAAGCTGCGCCGTCATGGTACTGGGGCAATGCATATGCTTGGGATAACAAAGGAAATATCGCTATACCATCAAGTGCAGATTGGGGTGGTTATGCCACAACTCGATTTGCCACTGTTGGATATAGGATATGGTTTGGTAGTTCTAATCAGTACTATGTTGATTTGGCAAAAGACCAATATTATGCGTTGTATGGTGACAGTAAAACATCTACTGTAAGAGTTACTCAAACGGCAAATGCCGGTGTAACTCAAGCAGATGAACAAATGGAAGGCAATACAGTTTATACACTGTTTATCGTTAATTACAGTACTTTCAAGAGCGCTGTCAAAGGCAAATACGGCATTTCCTCAGACGCATATCAGTACATACTTCCTCCGGATAGCGGAACCAAAACTATTCATCTTGTTTTGGATCCGATAATGACAAGTGCTCACATATCCGATGGAGGAGCAAGTGTTTATCTTGCAAGTGGATACGCTTATGTTGGAAGCAATTACCAAGTATCATGGAGTGGTAGTGACTGGTATGGTTCTGTAGATGGCATGTGTGGTTATTGGGGAAACCTTACGGGAAATTATTCCCCGGCTGACATTATTAACAGTTATCATAAAACAGTTGATATGTCATTAAGCAAAGACGCTGAACAACAGTATACTCAGACAACATACCATGTAAAATATCTTAAGCAGTATGAAAGATATCAAAAAGACTCTGAGGCGTTTTCTAAAACTGAAAAGAAAAAACCTAAAGATGCTTATTATGCACCTACATACACCACGGTTCCAACCGGGTATGTAAAGGCAGGGATTGACAAATCTTACTATGTTACCGGCAATACAGTAACACATGCTTACTACAATCCAATAAGCTACACGGTCAATTATCTACAAAATGGCGCTACGGGCGGCACAATGAGCTACTCAACCTATTGGTATGACTGGACGCAAGCTTTAAAGAAAAATGCTTACATAAGAGAGTATACGGTTAACTTTAACGGCTCCTTGGGCGTGCCGGAATCAGAAAGCTTAACTGCAAAGTATGATTTTAACGGCTGGAACTACAGAGAAGATGGAAAATATTTATTTGTAAAACTTATTGACCGAATAATTATCATTTGATACAATAATCTACGAATTTCCAATGATTATATCATTGAGAAAAGTCTATTAATCAGGTCATTTCGACTGATTTTTCAAATTTTAAAATTTAATAACCGACAAAAAGGATGCTGTTATATTATTTATTAATGCTTTTTTTGTTTACAAAAATTGACATATATTAGATAATATATCTAGCATAATCCTTTATTTTTGGTAAAAAAAGGAGGATTTTTGTGAAAAAGACAGATGAAGAAAAACTTAAAAAAGTTGAAGAGTCTAATCTTTTCGATGATTTGTTTTTTAGTGTTGCAGCTGAAGATATTGCATTTTGTGAAGAAGTATTGCAAACGATTTTACTAGATAAATATCTTAAAGTTGAGAGCGTTACAGTACAAAGGGATGAAAGAAATCTTTATGGAAGATCGGTAATCCTTGATGCTCTTTGTATTCTGGGTGATGGAAGAAAATGCAATATTGAGGTTCAAAAGGAAGACAATGTAGATCATATAAAAAGAGTACGATTTAATTCATCAGTAATTACCGCCAGAGAATCTAACACAGGCGATAGTTTCAACGAATTAATTACGTTGATTGTAGTTTACATATCGCGAACCGATATATTAAAGCGTGGTAAAACTATTTATCATATTGTTAACACAATAAGGGAAACCGGTGAAGAAATTGATGATGGTTTGTACAGAATTTTTGTTAATGCTGAAATAAATGATGAAACAGACATTTCAGAACTCATGGATTGTTTTATGCAGAAAGAAGTTAATAATCCTAAATTTCCAAATGTTTCTAACAGAGTTAAATATCTCAAAAAAGATGAAGGAGGCAGAAGAAATATGTTGAGTTTAAGGGAAGAATTTATAGCAGAAGGTCGTGAAGAAGCAAAACAAGAAGTTCTTGAATTGAAAGAAGAACTTAAAGCAGAGGGGCGTGAAGAGGCAGCTTTTAATGTTTATAAAAAATGTATTGAAAGAGGAATGACGAAAAATGAAGCCTTGGAAATTTCCGGCCTTACTGAAGATATATTGAAAAACAGATTGGATAATAAATAATTATGATAGTTGAAATATTATGCGTGGGTACCGAGATTTTGCTTGGTAATATAGTTAATACAAATGCCAAATTTTTATCGGAGGAACTTGCAAATTTGGGTCTTTCGGTGTTTTTTCAAACGGTTGTGGGAGATAATCCCGAACGTCTTGAATCTGCATTGAATATTGCACTTAATCGTTCGGATATAATTATTACCACGGGAGGACTTGGGCCTACACAGGATGATTTGACAAAAGAAATAATTGCAAAGGCAATGGGAAAGAAGCTTGTAGAAAACTCAAAAGCTAAAGAAATGCTGGAGGAAAGATTGCATTCTTTTAGGCTTGTCATTACGGAAAATAATTATAAACAAGCATTTTTGCCGGAGGGAGCAACTCCTCTTTATAACAATCACGGTACAGCACCGGGCGCCATTGTTGAAAATCAAGGCAAAGCGGTTATTATGCTTCCGGGACCGCCATCTGAAATGACACTTATGTTTAAAGAAAGCGTTTTGCCTTATTTAAAAACTCTTTCCGATGATGTTATTGTGTCGAGAACAGTTAAAATGATCGGTATCGGCGAGTCTACAATGGCTTCCATGGCGGATGATTTGATTAACAGCGAGAATCCTACGGTTGCGCCATATGCAAAACCTTTTGAAAGCCAGCTTAGGGTTACTGCCAAGGCAAAAAGCGAAGCTGAGGCCTTAAAACTTATTGAGCCTATGGTTGATGAAATTAGCGAGCGCTTTAAAGAATATATTTATTCTTATGATGTGGATGAGTCTTTGGAAGCCGCAGTCGTTAAATTGCTTAAAGCAAATAAGTTGCACATAGCTTGTGCGGAAAGTTGTACCGGCGGAATGCTGGCTTCAACTATTATTAATGTTCCGGGCTCTTCTGATATTATTAACGAGTCATTTGTAACATACTCAAACGAAGCCAAAGAAAAGCGCCTTGGTGTTCCTCATGATATTTTGGAAAAATGCGGTGCGGTCAGTGAAGAAGTGGCATCCAAAATGGCGGAGGGCGTTGCCCTTGTTTCGGCGGCGGACATAGGCATAGGAATTACGGGAATTGCGGGTCCCGACGGCGGAACTAAAGATAAACCGGTGGGTTTGGTTTATATCGGTCTTTATTATAAAGGCAATACTGTGGTTAAAAAGCTAACGAGAAAAGGCAACAGACTAACCATAAGACAAGGCACGGTTATGACGGCTTTGGATATGATTCGCAGAGCGGTTGGTTGATTATTTGCCTGAATGAATTTTTCCACATTATAGAATTTTGCATGATAGATTTATATATTTAAAGAATTAAAAATGTCGGATTTACAGTTTGAAAAACACTATTATTCACTAAATGAATATATGTACAAACAATTCGGGGGCAAGGTTTACAAGCTTGCCCTTAATTCTTCTTGCACTTGCCCAAATCGCGATGGCAAAGCAGGAACGGGCGGCTGCATTTTTTGCAGTAACGGAGGTTCGGGAGATTTTGCGCCTCCTGCGGATTGGGACTTTGATAAGCAGATTAATTGGGCTAAGGAAAATCTATCTTCAAAGTTAAAAAACAATAAAGAAGTGAAATATATGGCCTATTTTCAGAGTTTTTCAAACACATACGGCGATTTGGATTATTTGGAAAAGTTATATAAAAAGGCTTTGAGCTATGATGACATTGTTGCCATATCCATTGCCACAAGACCGGATTGTATTGACAAAAAAGTCGTTGAAATGTTAAATAGATTAAATGAGATTAAACCTGTTTGGCTTGAGCTGGGGCTTCAGACCATACACGAAAAAAGCGCGGAATTTATAAGGCGCGGTTATAGCCTTGAAGTATATGATAATGCGCTTGGGATGCTTGCCGATACTAATGTGGAGATTATTACTCATCTGATTCTTGGTCTGCCGGGAGAAGACAAAGAAATGATGCTTCAATCCGTAAAATATGTTTGCAATCATGCTATAAGCGGCATTAAGCTGCATATGTTGCATGTTCTTAAAGATACGGATCTGGAAAAATATTACTATGAGAATAGATTTAAAATAATGACCCTTGAAGAATATTGTTCTTTGCTTGGGGATGCATTATCTCTTATTCCCAAAGATATTGTTATTCACAGGCTTACGGGTGACGGCCCCAAAAAGCTTTTAATCGAGCCTTTGTGGAGTGCTGACAAGAAAAATGTTTTAAATACAATTCATAAATATTTTAAAGACAATAATATTTATCAAGGTAGTTTGGCAAAATAAGAATAGATTAGGGAGATTTCAATGATTGTTCAAAAAATCAAATTCATTTTTTCCGTTGTGCTTTTCGGTACACTGACGGTTATTCTTTATTATTTGAATATGCCTCCGGTTGTTACGGTTTTTTTTAGAGGAAGTTTAGGCTTTCTTACCGTTATGATTGTTATGCTTGCTATGGGAAAAAGGCCCGAATTTAAGGCAATTAAAAGCAATCTTCTATGGCTTTTGATATCCGGTGTTGCTCTTGGAATAAACTGGGTATTTCTTTTCAGTGCATATAATTATGTGGGAGTTGCGGTTGCGACTTTAATAAATTACATGGCGCCTATGATTGCCATATTTTTATCGGCTTTTATATACAAAGAGAAGATTACATTTGCAAAACTAATATGTATTGCAGTTACTTTTATAGGGGTGATTTTTGCATCCGGAATATTCGGTAAAAAAGTGGATTTCTTTGATCCTATCGGTATTTTGATTGCCGGGATCGCTACTTTATCTTTTGTTGTTATTATATTTTGCAACAAAAAGTTCAAAGATATATCATTTTACGATAAAACAACTTTTCAATTGGGAACATCGGCTATTGTCGTATTGCCTTTTGCCATAAACAGCTTTGGAAACATGGAAAACGCTTTTGATTTGAAAGCGATTGTTCTTATTGCAATAGTGGGAATAGTTCAAACGGGAATAGCTTATTGCTTTTATTTTGACGGGATCGGAAAATTGCCTATCCAAACATCATCTATTTTGGGCTATATAGAGCCGGCATTGGCGGTTATTTTATCCATGACCGTATTGAAACAGCCAATATCGGCAATAGGTATTTTTGGGGCAATTTTGGTTATAGGCGGAGCAATTGCAAGCGAAATTGTGGGCAGAAAACAATTTGTTGTTAAAACGGATTGACTTATGTTCGATTTTTTAATACAATCATATTCGTAATTTCTTAAATACAATCCTTTACTTTGCGTGTGAAATCCGATGTTTTCGGAGCAAAGTATCCAACTTTAAAAAATCGAACGAATTTTCGAAAAAACTATTGACAAAGAATTAAATATATATTATATTAATTACGAACATTAGTTCGCAATGTTTTTGACATACATTTTTAACGGTGTATATACTTAAATTCATATAATATTTTTGTAAAAGATGTTCGATTTTAATATATTTTCAAAGGAGAAGTTTAAATGGACAAAGATGAAAAATTAAAAGCGTTGGACGCAGCGATTACTCAAATTGAAAAACAGCATGGTAAAGGTTCAATCATGAGATTGGGAGATCAAGGTGCGGCCTTGAATATCGAAACTACACCGACAGGCTCAATAAGTCTGGATCTTGCACTTGGTCTCGGCGGTATCCCAAAAGGAAGAATTATCGAAATTTACGGACCTGAATCCAGCGGTAAAACAACCGTTGCTTTGCATATGGTTGCGGAAGTTCAGAAAATGGGCGGCATTGCGGGCTTTATCGATGCGGAACACGCTCTCGATCCTATGTATGCAAAAGCAATAGGCGTTGATATTGATAATCTTTATATTTCACAGCCGGATTACGGTGAGCAGGGTCTTGAAATCGCCGAAACAATGGTTCGCTCCGGTGCTGTTGATATTATAATCATCGACTCGGTTGCAGCGCTTGTTCCTAAGGATGAAATCGATGGCGATATGGGTGATGCACAGGTTGGTAAACAGGCAAGACTTATGTCTCAGGCTTTAAGAAAGCTTACGGCTATTATCAACAAAACTCATTGCTCAATCATCTTTATCAACCAGTTGAGAGAAAAGATCGGTGTTATGTTCGGTAATCCGGAAACAACAACAGGCGGTAGAGCACTTAAATTCTATTCAACAATCAGACTTGATGTCAGAAGAATAGAGACATTAAAGAGTGGCGGAGAAGTAATCGGTAACCGTACAAGAATCAAAGTTGTAAAGAATAAAATAGCTCCTCCTTTCAGAGAAGCTGAATTTGATATTATGTTCGGTACGGGTATTTCCGTTGAAGGCGACGTTTTGGATGTTGCTTCCGACTTAAATATCGTAAACAAATCGGGTGCTTGGTATGCATATAACGGAGAAAAGATCGGTCAAGGTCGTGAAAATGCCAAGAATTATCTTAAAGAGCATCCTGAAATATTCAAAGAAATTTCGGATATCGTTCGTGAAAGATGTTGCCTTGATGCAGCACCTGAAGCTGAAGAAGCAGCTTCGGAAGAAGAATAAAATACTATTGTTTTAAATAATTTGGCAGTCGACAGTTTAAAAATTGTCGGCTGCTTGTTGTTGTAATATTCATAATGTTGTTGATTAATTCAATAGCTTATATATACCGAAATTTGACTAGTTTTTTAAATTGTGTTAATTGTTTGAAAATTTTATATTTTTGGAAAATTTTTACAAAAACATCTTGTATTTAATGCTTTTATTTAGTAAAATTATATAGTACAAGTTGCGTTTAGCGTAGTAGCCTATAAAGTCCATATTTTTCAATAATATATAGGTTACTAAGAAAAGAGATTTAAATTGGGTAGAACTCTCAGCTAAATTAGCATAACAATTTGTTAAGCAAATGGGGAAGGCAGCTTTTGTATAATAATTTTTATGGGAGGAAAACTAAATGAATGTGTACAAAACAGACAACATCAGAAATGTTGTTTTACTTGGTCATGGGGGATCCGGTAAAACATCTATGATTGAGGCCATGGCTTATGGTACAAAAATCACCAACAGAATCGGTAAGGTTTCTGACGGTAATACCATAAGTGATTATGATAAAGAAGAGATTAAACGTGGTATTTCAATCGGTACTTCCGTTATTCCAATAGAATTTATGGGCGTCAAAATCAACATTCTCGATACACCGGGATCTTTTGATTTTGTCGGAGAAGTTGAAGAAGCAATAAGTGTTGCCGATGCGGCTGTTATTGTTATTAACTGTAAATCAGGCATTGAAGTGGGAACGATTAAAGCATGGGAAATATGCGAAAAATATCATTTGCCGCGTCTTTTCTACGTATCATCATTGGATGATTCAAATGCCGATTATACAAAGCTTCTTGAAGATTTAAAAGAAAGATTCGGAAAGAAAATTGCACCTTTCCATTATCCTATGAAAGAAAACGGCACATTTGTGGGTTATGCAAACGTAATTAGGCAAAAAGGTCGTAAATATAAAGATGACGGTTCTTATGATGAATGCGATCTTCCGGCAGATATGACGGACGTTATTGCTTCATCAAGAGATATGATTATGGAGGCCGTTGCAGAAACCAGCGAAGATTTAATGAACAAATACTTTGATGGTGAAGAGTTTACAATGGATGAGATTTTCTCAGCATTAAGAAACAGCGTATCCGACGGTGACATTGTTCCCGTTCAATGCGGTGCTTCGGTTCACGATCAAGGTGTCAGAATGGTTGTTGAATCCATCGACAGATATTTCCCGGCACCTAATCAGTCTCGTCCTACATTTAAGAAAGGTATCAGACATAAAGATAATTCCGAATTTAAAGCTACATGTGATTCCGATGGACCACTTGCAGCATATGTATTCAAAACAATTATCGATCCTTTCGTGGGAAAATTCTCACTTGTTAAGGTTTGCTCGGGTACATTAAAAGCCGATGACACAATATATTGCGAAGAAGCGGATTATTCGGAAAAAATCCCTAAATTATATATTATTCGCGGTAAAAACACAGAAGAGACAAAAGAGCTTATGGCAGGCGATATCGGCGCAATAAGTAAGCTTACATATACAAAAACAACGGAAACATTATCCAGAAAAGAAGACCCTATTACACTGGAAAAACCTGAATTTTCTATTCCGTATACTTACAGAAGATACAAATCCGTTAACAAGGGTGATGAAGATAAGATTTCACAAGCTCTTGCCAAACTGGTTGCCGAAGATATGACTTTGAAAGTTGTAAATGACGAAGAAAATCGTCAGATGCTGATGTATGGTATCGGCGAACAGCAATTGGAAGTTGTTGCGGCTAAACTTAAAGAAAGATATAAGGTTGATATTGAACTTTCAAAACCAAAAGTAGCTTTCAGAGAAACAATCAAAAAACGTTCGGAAGTGGAAGGAAAGCACAAAAAACAGTCCGGAGGACACGGTCAGTACGGTCACGTTAAAATGGTTTTCGAACCTTCGGGAGATTTGGAAAAACCTTATGTTTTTGAAGAAAAAATATTCGGCGGTTCTGTACCTAAGAATTATTTTCCTGCCGTAGAAAAAGGCATTCAGGAAAGTGTTCTTAAAGGACCTTTGGCAGGATATCCGGTAGTGGGTGTTAAAGCCACATTGATTGACGGATCTTATCATCCGGTTGATTCATCTGAAATGGCATTTAAAACCGCTACGATGTTAGCATTTAAAAACGGCTTTATGGAAGCGGGTCCGATTCTTTTGGAGCCTATCGGCACAATGAGAGTATTTGTTCCGGAAAAATATACCGGTGATGTTATGGGCGACTTGAACAAGCGTAGAGGTCGCGTGCTTGGTATGACACCGGATGATTCCGGCTACACAACCGTTGAAGCCGAGATTCCTTTATCGGAGCTCTATGGTTATTCGGCTGATTTGCGTTCAATGACAGGTGGTATCGGCAGATATGAATATGAATTCAATCGTTACGAACAAGCACCTTCGGATGTTCAGCAAAGAGAAATCGAAGCCAGAGCTCAAAAGGAAGACAATTAAATAGCCTTTAAGTATTGTTTATTTTCATAAAATCTCTTTTCTAATCGAAATGGCCACGGCATCTGCTGTGGCTGTTTCACTTTTCAAGAATTTAAAAAGCTTTTATTAGATAATAATTACAAAGGAAATATGTTATACTATTTAATGACATTCAGTAAATGAAGTTTATTTTGCAAGCTTTAAGATTTGGATTTAATCATTTGTGAGGTTTTTTATGTACGATTTAATTATAGTCGGAGGCGGTGCGGCAGGCTTGTCATCTGCCATTGCGGCTGCCGCAAAAAACAAAAAAATAATGATAATCGAAGCCAATGACCGTGTCGGTAAGAAGATTTTATCCACCGGTAACGGAAAATGCAATCTTAGCAACAGCAATATTTGCTTTGATGATGATAAAATCATTAATTTTTCCAAGCATATTTATACCACTCAAGTTCAAAACGAATCTCTTGATTATTGTTATAACAGTGATAATCAAGGCTTTGCCGATGAAATCATTAAGCAATTTGATTATAAAAAAGCAATAGAGTTTTTTAACGGTCTGGGTGTAATGACAAAAAACAAGGAAGGCTATATTTACCCAAGGAGCGAGCAGGCCTCTTGTATTTTGGATGCGCTGCGCTTCAAAGTTGACGAATTGGGTGTTGATATTATAAGCAATGAAAAAGTAAAGATAGTTGAGAAAAAATCCGGTATTTTTGTCGTAAACAATAAATACAAATCAAAAAATCTTTTATTGGCCACCGGCGGTGCGGCCGCTCCAAAAACAGGCTCCGACGGAAACGGGTATTTGCTGGCAAAAGAAATGGGCCACAAAATAATTAATCCCGGACCGGCTCTTACGGGACTTATATGTGAAGGCAACTTTAAGTCAATCAGCGGAGTTAGATGTGATGTTAATCTGACCTTGGAAGCAGGGGAAATTGAAGTACACGAACAAGGAAATCTTCAGTTAACCAATTACGGTTTATCGGGAATACCGGTATTTCAGCTTTCCAGATGGGCATTTAAGGCCTTGGAAGCCGATTTTGACACATATGTCATTGTTGATTTTGTTCCGGAAAAAGATAACGCCGAGCTTGTTAAAAGCCTGGAAAGCTTTTTAAAACGCGAAAAAAATCGCAGCATAGTTACGGTTCTTTCAGGCATAGTAAACAAAAAGCTAGCCGAGTTTTTTGTTAAGGCATGCGGATTCAAAGCTACGGATAGTTTTTCATCTTTATCCAAAAGCCATAATACAGATGCATTAAAAATTGCGGTTAAGCTTGTGGATCTAATGAAAGAGTTTCGTTTTAAAGTTTTGGAAGTTAACGGCTTTGATAATGCACAGGTTAGCTGCGGCGGCGTAGATACAAAAGATGTGAATCCTCACACCATGGAATCTTTGATTGTAAAAAATCTTTATTTTGCCGGAGAATTGTTGGATGTAGACGGAATATGCGGCGGATACAACCTTCATTTTGCATGGGCAACGGGAAATATAGCGGGAAATAACATTAAATGATAAGAATTAATCAAATAAAACTAAGTGTAAATCAAAAAGAAAATGAATTAGAAAAAATAATAATAAAAAAATTAAAGTTGAAAAATGCGGATTTTTCGTATGAGATTGTAAAAAAATCCATCGATGCGAGAAAAAAAGACAGTATTAATTACATATACAGTGTTGATGTTGATGTAAAATCGGCAGATTTTAAAGATAAAAATTCAAATAAATCCGATTTGGAAAAAACCATAGTCAAGTTTGTTAACGATAATAATATTATGTTAACAACGCCTATAGAATATAAATTGCCAAAAACCGGAAATGAGGATTTAAAAGATAGACCCATTATTATCGGATCCGGTCCGGCAGGCCTTTTTTGTGGTCTTATGCTTGCAAGAGCGGGCTTTAAACCTTTAATTATCGAACAAGGCGAAGCGGTTGAAAACAGAGAAAAAAGCGTAAATGCCTTTTGGCAGGGAGATAAGTTAAATCCTTTTTCCAATGTTCAATTCGGAGAGGGAGGCGCAGGTACATTTTCCGACGGAAAGCTTAATACTCAAATCAAAGATAAAAGCGGTCGTATTAAAAAAGTATTGGAAATTTTTGCCGAACACGGTGCTCCAAATGAAATCAAATATTTAAACAAACCACATATCGGCACGGATATTTTAAAAGATGTGGTTAAAAACATAAGAAAAGAAATAATTCAAAAAGGCGGAGAAGTCTTATTCAATACAAGATTAATCGATTTGGATATTTGTGATGGTCATGTATGTAATTGTTGTTTTGAAAATCTTGTAACTCAAGAAAAATTCAGCCTTGAAAGCAGTATTTTAATACTTGCCATCGGTCACAGTTCAAGAAACACTTTTAAAATGCTTAAATCCAAGAATTTTACCATGGAAGCCAAAGCATTTGCAGTGGGACTTAGGATGGAGCATCCCCAGGAGTTTATTTCAAAAAGCCAATACGGTGATTCTTACAAACTTCTTCCCACAGCGGATTACAAAGTTACTTACAGTCCTAAATCCGGACGTGCCGTGTATTCTTTTTGCATGTGTCCCGGCGGATTTGTTGTTAATTCATCAAGCGAAGAAGGATATTTATGCGTTAACGGCATGAGTTACAGCAAAAGAGACGGACAAAATGCCAACAGTGCCATTATTACATCGGTTACACCGGATGATTTTGAAAATAACGAAGATCCTTTATGCGGAATGTATTTTCAAATGAATCTTGAAAAAAATGCGTATAATGCCGCAAAGGGAAAAATTCCTCTTCAGCTGTACGCCGATTTTAAAAATAAAGTAAAATCAAATGAATTAAAAAGCGTAACTCCGCAAATAAAAGGTGAGTATGAATTGAATGATTTAAATGAAATACTACCCCCATTTATTTGTGATTCTTTAATAGAGGGCATCGAGAATTTTTCAAAGCAAATCAACGGATTTAATATGGATGATGCGCTTTTGAGCGCAGTGGAAAGCAGAACCTCGTCTCCGGTCAGAATTTTAAGAAACGAAGATTTAACATCGAATATATCAAATGTATATCCTTGCGGAGAAGGAGCCGGATATGCCGGTGGCATTGTATCTGCGGCTGTTGACGGAATTAAGGTTTTTGAAAAAATTTTTGAAAAATATAAGCCGAAATATAATGACTAATTTTTCTTATTGTTGTAAGATATAATAGTTCAAAAATTAATTGATGAAAGAAGAAAAAATGGGAAACGAAGAGAGACTAATAAGAATAAACGAACTTGCGAAAAAGCAAAGAGAATCGGGCTTGACCGATGAGGAAAAGAAAGAGCAGGACAAGCTTAGAAAAGAATATGTTAAAGAGTTTCACAACAATTTAAGAGGTCAGCTTGACAGGGTTAAAATTCAAAACCCCGATGGCAGCGTAATAGATTTAAAAAGCATTCGTAAAAAACATGACAAATAACTTTTCAATTTGAAATAAAGCGAGGATTTTTATATGGATGAAATGTTGATAAAACTTGGAGAAAATGCGGTAAAAGCAGAAAGAGAACTTGCAATTTTAAACGTTACGGTAAAAAACGATGCATTAAAGGCTACTGCGGACGCTCTTGTTAACAGAGCCGACGAAATAATAAAAGCAAACGAAGAAGATGTGGAAAATGCCAAGAAAAATGGTATGTCTTCCGCATTAATCGATCGTCTTTTACTGACTAAAGAAAGAATAGAGGGTATGGCCGAAGGACTTATGCAACTGATTTCTTTGCCGGATCCGATCGGCGAGGTATTGTCTATGAAAAAGACAGCCGGTGGCTTAATGATCGGCAAAAAACGTGTACCACTCGGTGTTATAGGTATTATTTACGAGGCCAGACCTAACGTAACCGCCGATGCATTCGGACTTTGCTTTAAATCCGGAAATGCTTGTATTTTAAAAGGCGGAAGCGATGCCATTAATTCAAACAAAAAAATCGTTGAAGTTATTAAAGATGCCTTAAAATCTTTAAATCTTAACGAAAACAGCATTCAACTTATCGAATCCACAGACAGAGAGATTACAAAACAGTTCATGAAAATGAACAAATATGTTGATGTGCTTATTCCGAGAGGCAGTGCCCGTCTTATTAAAACAACTGTGGAAGAATCCACGGTACCTGTAATAGAAACGGGATCGGGAAATTGCCATGTTTATGTTGATGAATTTGCCGATATCGATATGGCCGTAAATATTATATATAATGCAAAGACTCAAAGAATCGGCGTATGTAACGCTTGCGAATCTTTGGTTATTCATAAAAAGGTTTTGGCTGAAGCTCTTCCTAAAATCGCAGCAAAACTCAAAGAAAAAAACGTTGAGATTCGTTGCGATGAAGAAGCTTTGAAGGTTATGCCGGAACTTAAAGCGGCAACGGAAGAAGATTTTTATACGGAATATTTGGATTACATCATTTCAGTAAAAAGCGTTGATTCAATCGAAGAAGCAATAGAGCATATCAACACTCATAACACAAAACACAGTGAAGCGATTATTACCAAAGATTATTCAAATGCCAATAAATTTTTAAATGAGATTGATGCTGCAGCGGTTTACGTTAATGCATCCACTCGTTTTACGGATGGTTTTGAGTTCGGTTTTGGCGCCGAAATCGGTATCAGTACTCAAAAACTTCATGCAAGAGGACCAATGGGTCTTAACGAATTAACAACTTCAAAATATATAATTTATGGAGAAGGACAAGTAAGAAAATAATGAATTCCGAAAAAGAAAAACAATTTGATTATATGAAAAAAGCCGGTGAAATAGTTAAAGAGCGCGCATCCAAAAAGGGGCGTGCCTTAACTTATTTTATACAGACTTTCGGTTGTCAGATGAATGCAAAGGATTCCGAAAAGTTTGCCGGCATTTTGGAAGAAATAGGATATGTGGCCACAGACGGCGAAGATGCGGATTTTGTTCTTTACAACACCTGTACCGTAAGAGAAAACGCCAATCTTAAGGTTTACGGACGTTTGGGCGTTTTAAAGACAAAGAAGAAAAAGAATCCCGAAATGCTTATAGCCGTTTGCGGATGCATGATGCAGGAAGAAGAAGTAAGAGAAAAAATAAGACAAAGCTATCCTTACGTGGATATTGTTTTTGGTACTCACAACATTTACAAGCTTGCGGAACTTGTTTATGACAGGCTTTCTTCTCAAAAACGAGTTATTGATGTTTATGACGAAGCGACAATGATTGTGGAAGACTTGCCTCAACACCGCAAATATTCTTTTAAAGCAGGCGTTAATATTATGTTTGGCTGTAATAATTTTTGCAGCTATTGCAAGGTTCCTTATGTTAGAGGACGAGAAAGAAGCAGAAAAGCCGAAGATATTTTAAACGAGATTAAAGATTTGGCTGCCGACGGCGTTAAAGAAATAATGCTTTTGGGACAAAACGTTAACTCCTACGGAAAAACATTGGAGGAGCCCATCAGCTTTGCGGCTTTGCTAAAAGAAGCGGAAAAAATAGAGGGCATCGAAAGAATCAGATTTATGACTTCTCATCCAAAGGATTTGTCGGATGAGCTTATAGAGGTTCTTAAAAATTCAAAAAAAGTATGTAATCACTTGCATCTTCCTTTGCAATCCGGCAGTTCGAAAATCTTAAAAGATATGAATCGTCATTATACAAAAGAAGATTATCTTGCTTTGGTTGAAAAAATCAAGACGGCAAATCCGGATATAGCCCTTACAACCGACATTATTGTGGGATTTCCGGGTGAGACGGAAGAAGACTTCGAAGAAACAATAGATGTGGTAAGAAAAGTTAAATTCGACAGTGCATTTACTTTTATTTATTCCAAAAGAACGGGAACACCCGCAGCAAAGATGGAAAATCAAATTCCGGAAGACGTGGTTAAATCTCGTTTTGACAGACTTCTTAGCGAAGTTCAAAACATTTCATCCGAAGTTGTCAAAAGATACGAAGGCAAGACGCTTCCTGTTTTGATTGAACAAGTCAACGAACAGGACTCAAGTCTTGTTTCGGGCCGATTAAGCAATAACACGGTGGTTCATTTTGAGGGAGATAAATCTCTTATCGGACAAATAATTGATGTGAAGTTAAATGAATGTAAAGGATTTTATTATTTGGGTTCTGTTGCCGAATAATGGATTTAGGGAGGTTTTTTTGTGGCACTTTCACCGATGATGCAGCAATACTTGGAAACAAAAGAGCAATACAAAGACTGCATTTTAATGTATAGACTGGGAGACTTCTATGAGATGTTCTTTGATGATGCTTTACTGGCATCAAAAGAACTGGAAATTACTCTCACGGGTAAAGATTGCGGTTTGGAAGAACGTGCGCCTATGTGCGGCGTTCCTTTTCATGCAATTGATACTTATCTTACAAAGCTTGTAAATAAAGGATATAAAGTTGCGATAGGTGAGCAAGTGGAGGATCCGAAACTTGCAAAAGGCCTGGTAAAGCGTGAAGTTGTCCGCGTTGTAACTCCGGGAACCAATACCAACACAAACTCTTTGGATGAATCCAAAAACAATTATTTAATGAGCATTGCCTATGTTGACGGGATGTTTGGTATTTCTACGGTTGACATAACTACAGGGGATTTTTACGTTACGGAAGTTGAAGATGCAAGAGCACTTTTGGATGAAATCAATAAATTCATGCCTACGGAAATAATATGCAATCATGCTTTTAATGTAAGCGGTGTGGATTTGTGCGATTTAAAAGAAAGACTTTCAATATGCGTTTTTTCTTTGGATGATTGGTATTTCGAAGACAAAACATGCGAAAATACCTTAAAAAAACACTTTAAGATTTCGGATTTAAGCGGTCTTGGATTAAAGGATTATAAACTTGCCGTTATTGCGGCGGGCTCTGTTTTGAATTATCTTTTCGAGACTCAAAAAACGGCTCTTTCCAATCTTACAATGATAACTCCTTATTCAACGGGAAAATACATGATTATTGATACGTCTACAAGACGTAATTTGGAGCTTTGCGAGACTTTAAGAGAAAAGCAAAAAAGAGGATCGCTATTATGGATTCTCGATAAAACCAAAACAGCAATGGGGGCAAGGCTACTCAGAACTTTCGTGGAACAGCCTTTAATCAATGCTCAGGAAATCATAAAAAGACAAAAAGCAATAGAAGAAATAAACGATGAAATAGCAGAAAGAGACGAACTCAGAGAGTATTTAAATCCTATTTACGATCTTGAAAGACTTGTGGGAAAGGTTTCTTATAAATCCGCAAACCCAAGGGATTTAATAGCCTTTAAAAATTCTCTGGAGATGATTCCTCATATCAAATATATTTTATCGAGATACAATTCGGACTTACTTCTTGATATATATAACAATATGGATGAATTATCCGATTTGACAAAGCTGATAAACGACGCCATTGTAGATGACCCGCCAATCAACATCAAAGAAGGCGGAATCATCAAAGAGGGCTACAGCGAACAAATCGATAAGCTGAGAAAAGCCAAAACAGACGGTAAAAAATGGCTTGCGGAATTGGAAGAAAAAGAAAGAGAAGCCACGGGAATCAAAGGTAAGGGCTTAAAAATAACCTTCAACAAAAACTTTGGTTATTGCATCGAGATTTCCAACACTTACAGAAGCGAAGTTCCGGAAGACAGATATATAAGACGTCAAACACTTACAAATGCCGAAAGATACGTAACCGAAGAATTAAAAAATCTTGAAGAGGTTATTTTGGGCGCGGAGGACAAGCTTTTTTCTTTGGAATACGACCTTTTTAACGACGTAAGAGAAAAAATAGCAGCTGAGATTATCCGCATTCAAACGACTGCCAAGATGCTTGCGGAAATAGATGTTTTTGCGTCTCTTGCATATGTTGCGGACCACAACAACTATGTAAAGCCGAAAATAAACGATAAAGGAATTATCGATATAAAAGGCGGTCGTCATCCCGTTGTGGAAAAAATGATTGATGATGGAATGTTTGTTGAAAACGATACATATCTTGATAATTCCAACAGCAGAATTTCCATCATTACGGGCCCAAATATGGCTGGAAAATCAACATATATGAGACAAACCGCTCTTATAGTATTGATGGCTCAAATCGGAAGCTTTATTCCGGCAAAATCAGCGAATATCGCTATTTGCGACAGGGTATTTACCAGAGTCGGTGCATCGGATGACCTGGCCAGCGGTCAAAGCACCTTTATGGTTGAAATGTCCGAAGTATCAAACATTTTAAGAAACGCAACAAAAAACAGCCTTTTGATACTTGATGAAATTGGTCGAGGTACATCGACTTTTGACGGATTAAGTATTGCATGGGCAGTTATCGAGCATATTGCAAATACAAAGCTTTTGGGGGCAAAAACTCTTTTTGCGACACATTATCATGAACTTACGGAACTTGAAGAGTCCTTAAAAGGCGTTAATAATTATTGCATCGCCGTCAAAGAAAAGGATGACAATATTATTTTCTTAAGAAAAATAGTAAAAGGCGGAGCGGACAAGAGTTACGGTATTCAGGTTGCAAAGCTTGCCGGTGTTCCAAGCGACGTTATCGAGCGCGCAAAAGAAATAGTGGAAGAACTTTCAAATGCCGATATCACATTAAAAGCCAGAAATATAGCAAGTAATTTGCCGGATGAAATAAGAAACAACGGAAGCGATTACTATGCAAACAAGCTTGAACTGGGACAAATGACATTGTTTGATACATTGAACGATGATGATATTATTAATGATATAAAAGAATTGGATCTCGGACGTTTAACTCCGATTGATGCTTTGAACGTTCTTTATAAATTACAAAATAAAATTAACAATCGTATTTAAGCTTTGTTTACATAATAATATTATGTAAATCATTGCTTATTATTATCTTTTTATGGGGAAGCAAAATGCCTATTATTAAACTATTGGACAAAGAAACAATAAACAAAATAGCTGCCGGTGAAGTTGTTGACAGACCTTCATCAATTGTTAAAGAGCTTTTGGAAAACTCTATCGATGCGGGAGCAAGCGCGATTTCCATTGAAATAAAAGGCGGCGGCATAGATATGATCAGAATCAGCGACAATGGTAAAGGCATAGATAAAGATGATATTTCCACCGCTTTCAAGCGCCATGCAACCAGTAAAATAAGCGATGCGTCGGATCTTGCCAAAATATCTTCTTTGGGTTTTAGAGGTGAGGCATTATCCAGTATTTCCGCCGTTTCGCAGGTTGAATTAATTACAAAAACCCAGGATTCACCTATGGGATGCAGATTTTTAATTAACGGTGGCGAAGAAGAGGACATAGAAGAAATCGGAGTACCGGATGGCACAACATTTATTGTGCGTAATGTTTTTTACAATACTCCGGCAAGAAAAAAGTTCTTGAAAAGTCAGTCCGCCGAAGCGGGATATATTGCTGAAATTGTTGAAAAGTTGTCTCTTTCTCATCCGGAGATTTCTTTTAAATTCATAAACAACGGACAAACCAAAATATATACATCGGGTTCCGATAAATTAAAAGATGTAATTTATGCCATTTACGGCAAAGAAACCTCTTCCAATCTTTTGGATGTTTCAGAGTACAACGAAGATATTAAAGTTAGCGGTTATGTGGCAAAACCGGTGGTTTCTCGCGGAAACAGAAGTTTTGAAAACTATTTTATCAACGGAAGATATATTAAAAACAATATAGTTTCAAAAGCAATCGAAGATGCTTATAAGCCTTATATAATGCAACATAAATATCCTTTTTGCGTTTTGCACATAGCTGTTTCCAATGAATTTGTGGATGTTAATGTTCATCCTTCAAAAATGGAAATTCGTTTTGAAAATTCGGATGAGGTTTATGAACTGATTTTTGAAGCCGTAAGCAATGCCCTTAAAGGAAAAGAATTTATTGTGGATGCGGCAACCGAAGATTCATCAAAAGAAGAAATCAAAAAAATATTAAAAGAAAAAAGTATTCCCGAGCCCTTTGAAAGCAAAAGACTTAATGAAAGCGGCAAGATTTATTATTTTGACAAAGACCCGGAAAACGAGTCCGTAAGTTTTATTTACAATGATGATGATTATCAAAATCAAAAATCGGAAGAAACGAACTATTCTGAAGCTGAAAATAAGATATCTTTTGAAAGTAAAGAGCCGCTTATTGAAGAAAAATCGGAAGTTAAGGAATATAAACAAGAAAGTCTGTTTAATGATGAGTTTTTAAGCGAAAAAGCCCGTGACAGACATAAGCTTATCGGCCAGGTTTTCGACACTTATTGGATTGTTGAATACAAAGACAAAATGTATATAATGGATCAACATGCAGCTCATGAAAAAGTTTTGTACGAAAGGCTTTTGAAAAAATTAGAAGAGTCGCAAGTTTATTCGCAACAGATATCCCCTTCCATAATTGTATCTTTAACAGCTGCGGAAGAAGACAGTGTAAATAAATACATTGAAGATTTCAAAAAGCTTGGATTTGAGATTGATTCCTTTGGCGGAAACGACTATGCAATCAGTGCAATTCCCGCCGGAATGGATTCTTTGGAAAGCAAAGACTTGTTTTTGGAGATAATTGACGAAATCGTAAATGAAGTTAAATTGAGCAAAACGGA
>JAEEGL015682500.1_pt1 | contig 27869 bp, 22 predicted proteins | sample 9134231 | NCBI WGS metagenome assembly JAEEGL01 (sample SAMN16246548, study PRJNA631951) | gut metagenome | biome: gut microbiome; feature: rumen; material: fiber-attached | host: Bos | place: Iran: Karaj | collected 2018-10
GAGTTCTCAATAATTTTTGTGATATTGGTTTCTATGTCGCTGGCGTTGGCACCGGCGTAAGTGGTCATAACTGTGACGTATGGCGGATCCATTTCTGGCATCTGGTCAATAGGCAGTCGCGAAAGCGAGAAAAGACCCAGAATAATGACCGCCACGAAGACAAGTCCTGTTGTGATGGGCTTGTTGATTGCTGTTTTGTATATAGCCATAATAAAAGTAGGGTTGAGAATTTAGAGTTTGTTTTTTCTCTTTATTATTCGATAATCTCCAGTTGGCAGCCGTCGACAAGGCGAGCCTGTCCGGTAACAACAAGTTTGTCGCCTTCCTTCAAATCGCCTGGGGTGACAGGAATGATTTCTATTTGGTCGTCGAATCTCTGTCCGAGGGTAACGGCTACACGGCGTGCAGTGTTCTCTTCGGCCACAAAAACATAGCGGTCGTTGCTGCCGGTAAGCTTCAGCACACTTTGGTAGGGCACAACGATGGCATCGACTTCACCCAGTGCAAGAGTTGTACGTACATACATACCTGGGCGAATTTTCTCGCCGGGATTGGGTATGTTCAGTTTTGCTTGGAACGTGTGGGATGAAGGATCGATGGTCGGATAAACAATCTCAATGGTGGCAGGGAATACCTTGTCGGGATAGATGTCGCTGTAGACATTGACTTTCATACCCTGTTTCACCAACGGGAAATAGCTTTCAGGAATATTTATAATGGCCTTTAGACGGCTTATCTGGCACAGTGTCAGAATGGGAGCACCAGTGTACATCTCTCCGTCTTGATAGTTTTTTGCACTGATGACACCGCTGAACTGTGCTTTGACAAAGGTGTTCTCGTTTTGGAAACGCTCAGTCTCGACCAATTGGTCATAGCCTGCTTTGGTTTGGTCGTAAACCTGCTCGCTGATGCTACCCGAAGCTTTGAGGGCTGTCACGCGGTCAAGTTCTGTCTTGGTGCTGGCAAGATTAATGCGGGTAGTGTTGAGTTGAGTTTGGTCCATACGCACAAGCATAGCACCCTTGCTGACACGGCTGCCCACCTCGACGTAGATGTGCTCAATGTGTCCGGTAATGCTTGGCGAAATGTTCATCGTTTCATAACCTTCAAGCGTTGTCGATAATTCCAGTTGCTTGGCAATGCGCTGGTTGTGAAGTTCTTGTACTTTTATCTTCTCAACCTCTTTTTTTGTCGTAGTGGCCGTCTTGGCATCTTTCTTGCCACCTCCGCAAGCCACCATACTGGCGACGGCAATGGAGATAACAGCGATTTTCAAAATCTTGTTCATATTGTTTGTTTTTTTCGTTTTCTGTTGTTAAGTTTAGTCGTTGATGCTTTAGTATGTTATAATGTACAAAGAAGATTATATTGACCTTTTGTGTTATTTTCCTAGCAGGTTTTCAAGCGCCACCTCAGCACTGACAACACTCATAACAGCTTGTATATAGTTGCTTTGAGCCGTTATGATGTCTGTGCTGGCGTTGGTGACTTCCAGATTGCTGGCGTGTCCATATTTAAACTTCTCCGTAGTATTGTCGAAAACGCGTTTAGTCACTTCAAGGTTATCTTTTTGAATCTGATAGGTTTCTATTGCGTTCACAAGGTCGTAGCATAGTTGGTTATATTGCACGTGCAAGCCATCCTCGGCCTGCTGTTTGCTGTTAAGAGCCTCGGTATAGTCAATCTGTGCTGCTTTTACCTTGGCATAGCGTTGGCCGCTGCTGAAGAGAGGTAGCGATATACTGGCGCCAATCATATTGGGCGGTGTCATATTGAAGCCTTGATCCTTGCCGAAATAAGTTTTCGCACTGTATTGGTAGAAAGCTGTAAGGGTGGGGGTAAAGTCCATATATGACATTGTCACGTTCTTTTTTAACAACTCCTCGTTTTGTTGCAGCAATTGGTAGTTGTAGTTTTTCTCTATATCAAAACCACCCAGCGAGAGTTGTGCCAAATAGTTGATGTCCAATACCTCGTCAAGTGGGGTAGTCAGAATCAATTTGCTGTCGACGTCGGCACCGAGTTGCAGAATCATCGAGTTGTAAAGCATCTGCAGTGAGCGGCGGTTGGCGTTGATGCTGTTGCGAAGCGAAGCCACCTGTACGTGCAGCTTGTCGGCTTGTATTTGCTCTGCAGCACCTGCACGCACACTTTCAAGAGTTGTTTGCTCCAAGCGTTCCATATTTGCAAGGCTTGAATCCAGCAACCCTACAATATCCTCCATTACAAGAATCGACACATATACGCTTCGTACCTGTGAACGTGTGCTTTGCTCGGTTTGCTTTTGGCTGATGTCGACCATCTTTTGGGCAATATTGTTAAGCACGATGCCCATAATTTGTGCACCAGTGAATGCCATTGATGCAGTGATGCTAAAAGTTCCACTCGGATTCATCGGTATCACTGTGCCACCGCTGCTTTCGCCACCTCCGGGAATGGAAATAGGTAGAGTCATTCCTCCAATGTTGATGCTGTCGGGAATCATCGAACTGATTCCACCACCACCACCCATAACCATTTCATATCCGCACATATTCTGGTAATCGAAGCCTGCCTTCACTTGTGGCAGCATTGAGGCGATGGTCTGCCATTTCGTGTATTCGGCTTTCTTCACTTCCAGCGAAGCATTTTGCAAAGTGTAGTTGTGCTCCACGGCATATTTTTGTGCTTCGGGAAGCGACAGTCGCAATGTTTTGCCTTCTTGGGCTTGCAACTTGCTGCTGAACAGCAACAATGTGGCAAGCGGTATCATCAATAGTCTCACTTTATTTAATCTCATATTTTGTTTTGTTTAATTCTGTGATTCAGTTATCTTTTCCCATAATTCCAACGTCTCGTGCATTTTTTTCTCGTTCTTGTCATATCGTTCTATGGCTTTGATCGACAGCAACCCTCGTAAATATGTGAAGCAGGCCTCGCGAATGCGTTCGGGATGACCGTCATAGCTTGGCCAGTTGGAGTGGTAAAACCTTCTGATGTTGGCAACAATAATATCCAAAGCGGTGTCAAGGTCTACGTTCTCGCGTAGGTCGCCATTCTCCATCGCATTTTCGAATACGGTGCAAAGCGTGTTCTTGAATTTTTTGCTGAACGATGAAAGCAACTGTGAGTTCATCTTTTCATAGAAAACTTCAGCCTCTTCCAGCAGACGGTGGTACATTACCTGTTGCTTTATAGCATTGCGCATAATGTACAGTGTCATTAAAAGTGGCTCTTCTGTTTGGCCTATTAACTCCATACGTGTACGACCTATCTGTTGGTGCACCTGAGTTAGGCATTCCAGTACAAGCTCGTTCTTGGATGAAAACACTTCGTACACAGTTCGTTTTGAGATGTGCAGCTCGGACGAGATGCTGTCCATTGTCACACCTTTGAATCCGTGTGTATTGAACATCTCTATTGCGGTTTCAACTATGCGCTTTTTGGTCTTTTCTGTTGCCATCTTATTGTAGTATAGTATTGTATAGTGACAAGTCTCATTTCTGGAACTGTCATTTGAGCCTGCAAAGATACGAAAAAACCGCAATGCATTTTGCGGTTTTGTGGTTTTGCTTTGTTAAAAATGTTTAATCTGAATCCGAAGTGTAAATAATAGCATCTGAAACGGTTTTATAACTTCATTAGCCGAATGCTTTTTTTAGCTTTTTTTCTCCGGAACAGGATTCAATGTCGAAAGTTGTACTTTGATGCAGACATTCTGCGCCACCTCAATCTGTGCATATATGCCGCTGACACTCATTACCGTGCCGTGTATGCCGCCGGCGGTTATCACGCGGTCGCCTTTTTGTAAACCTTGGCGGTATTTTTCCTCTTCCTTGGCCTTCTGGCTCTGCGGACGTATCAGGAAAAGATAGAATACTGCTATCATTGCCGCAATCATTATGCCGGTCTTCCATCCATTTGAAATGTCCAATAAAATAAAGTCAATCATTGTATTATAGATTTAGGGGTTTTCTTTATCCAAGTTTTGTTTTCTTTGGTATTGCCAGCGACAGCAGGATGCTGCCGAAAAGTATACACAGAATCACCGCCAGTGATGTCATTGTGCTAATGTGAAGTCCGAAAAACTCGCCGCATATCATCTTCAAACCGATGAAGCACAGCAGCGCACCAAGACCAAAGCGCAACAGCCAGAACTTCTCTGTGATGTCGCTCAACAGGAAGAATAGCGACCGTAAGCCCATAATGGCAAAAATGTTTGAGAAATATACAATATAAGGGTCTGTGGTTACCGAGAAAACAGCTGGTATTGAGTCAACAGCGAAGATGATGTCGCTGAATTCTATGACCAGCAAAACCAAAAAAAGCGGCGTCATATAGCGGGTGCCGTCTATCGTGGTGAAGAATTTGTGCCCGTCCAGTTGCGGAGTGACGGGGAAGTGGCGCGAAGCAAAGCGCACGGCGGGGTGTTTCTCAGTGTCTATTTTTTCTCCGCTTTTCTTGCGGAACATCTTGATACCGCTGTAAATAAGTATGAATCCGAAGACGGCCAAAACCCAGCTGAGGCGTGTCACCACGGCGCCAAGGGCAAAGATGAAGACAAACCTCATAATGATTGCGCCAAGCACACCCCAGAACAGCACTCGGTGATAAAACTTTTTGTCTATGCCGAAACTGACAAATATCATTATCATAACAAAGATATTGTCTATCGATAGCGACTCTTCCAGAAAATATCCGGCCAGGTATTGCTCAGTGACTTCGTGACGGTAGATGCTTAATGCGGATTCATAGCTCCCTGCGTTTTGCAGCTCTTGAAGCAGTTGGGGTTGGCCGCTTGCGTATGCCAGCAACGACTCCATATCGTCTATGCCATGAACCCACTCGGCGTGTAAAAACAACAGTACGCCCATACCGAGTGCCAGCAGCACCCAAACGGCAGTCCATTTTGCTGCCTCGCGCACACCTACAACGTGGTCTTTTTTATGGAATACGCCAAGGTCGAGCGCCAGCATTATGACGATAAACGTCACAAAAACAATGAAAAACAAATATCTTGTAACCATTTTTATTCTTTTTTTCGCGACGCGAAATTACTGTTTTTCCTTTAAATGGCAAAATATAATTCAATGATCGCTTATCTCAAAACACTTGAAAAAATAACGCCTGTCTGGAACGTTGTTTTTTGTCGTCGCTATGCAATATCTTTCTTGCGATGCCGTTATAATTTTATTATAGGTTCAATATTTTTTGTATGCTTTGGCAGTTGTTTGCAAGTTTTTGGAAGATAGGTACCTTTACTATCGGTGGCGGATATGTTATGATACCGCTGATGGAAAAGGAGATTGTCGATCGTAGAAGGTGGATGGATCGTGAGGAATTTCTCGACTGCTTGTCGCTGTCGCAGGCGATGCCTGGCATTTTCGCCGTTAATATGGCCGCTTGCATTGGCCGTCGGCTGTGTGGTGTGCGTGGTGTTATTGCTGCCATTGCTGGCAACATACTTATGCCCATTGTTTTGATATTACTTTTTGCTATTTTTTTTCGCTATTTTCGCGACAATGTATATGTTGAGCGCATCTTTATGGGATTGCGTCCTGCCGTGGTGGCTCTTATCGCTGCACCAGTGTTCCGTATGGCTAAATCAGCCAACGTGTGTTGGCGTAACTGTTGGATACCTGTCGTGGCGGCGCTGCTAATCTGGCTCTTGGGCGTTTCGCCTGTGTGGGTAATACTCGCAGCCATCGTTGGAGGACTGCTTTATGGTTTTGTCTCTGAACGAAATAAGAAGGAAGGAGGATGCAGATGATATTTCTAAAACTCTTTTGGATGTTCCTCAAAATCGGCATCTTCACCTTCGGAGGCGGCTACTCTATGATTGCTCTCATTCAGAACGAGGTGGTCGAAAAGCAGGGATGGATGACGGCACAGGAGTTTACCGACATACTGGCTATCAGTCAGATGACCCCAGGGCCCGTGGGCATCAACACCGCCACCTATGCCGGCTATACCGCTGTGGTCAATATGGGTCTTCCCGTTTGGCAAGGGGTGCTGGGTTCGCTGCTGGCTTCGCTGGCCGTGATACTGCTGCCTGTCGCTGCTATTCTGCTGGTGCACAGCTATCTGTCGCGCCACAGCGACAACCCACTCATCGCCCAAGTGCTGCGCACGCTGCGCCTTACGGTGGTGGGCCTTATCGCTGCCGCTGCCCTGCTGCTGCTCACTACCGAGAGTTTCGGCACTCCGGGACTTAACATACAGTTTGTCGTCAGCCTTCTCGTCTTTGCCGTTGTCTTCTACCTCTCTGTCCGACACCGCACCAGCCCAATTCTCCTTATCCTCGCTTCGGGACTCGTGGGACTTGTGGTCTACTCGCTGTTTTGAGGCGGCAGCAGCGCCTTAGTCGCACAGCACGTACAACTCTTCCCTCGGGTTGAGGAATAGAATCGGGATGTTTGCTTTGTTGACTATGGTGCGTTCTTCCTGCACACCGATGAAGAATTCAAGGCCGTCCTTCTCTTTGGTGGTGACTGCGATTAGCATTCCGTATCGGTTCTGGTCGGCATAGCGCAGGGCGTTGATGTCCATATATGTTGATTTTGCGGGTATTATGTGCAGAGTGAAGGTGAGGTTGAGTCCGCTGTAGAGCTTGTGCAGCTGCGTCATATTGGCATACCATTTGCTGTGCAGGAACTGGTCTTTATAGTCGTAATAGAGTATGTGCATCGTGCTGCCGCAGAAGCGCGGAAAGTAGCTGGACCATATCAGTTTGTCTTTGCTCTCTTTCTTGAAGTCGATGGCGGCCGCTACGTCCTGCATCTGGCTGGCGTCTTTCAGTGGCTTTTGGACAGTGAGGTAGGCTGTGCGGCACTGGGCAAAGTTCTTCAGCACCGATTTTTTGTGGAGTGCACTGCGGCGTCGGACGTGGCGGTCGACTTGTGCCACTATCAGCACAGCGTTCATCAGGGTGGGCAGTGCGTTGATGATGTCTATGGTCTTTCCCTTCAAGGCTGCGTAGCTGCAGTGTATGTCGCTGTGCTGCTCCGCAGTCTTTGCCACGAGCTCTTGCAGACTGGCTTCGGCTTCCTCTGTTGTCAGGGTGCTGTATTTTGGGTCACAGATATGTAGCAGAATCAGCCCTTTGCCAAGCTTCTGCGACATATAGACGGCATACGACAGCACTGTCTCGGGCTGTCGGGTCTCTGCCAGATATGCTATGATGAACTGATCTTTCTTTTCTTTCTCGGTCATAAATCAACGTATTAGTGTTACATCGCCTTTGAATTGCGCTTTCTGCCCGTCTTCGCATTTTATGCGGCAGTGGTATACGTAAACGCCAGGCATACACCAGTTGTTTTTGTAGCGTCCGTCCCAGCATTCGTTAATGTTGTCGCTCTCATATATTTTTTCGCCCCAGCGGGTGAAGATGGCGATGTGGAACTCCTGCACCCATTCACCGCTGAAGCACAGCACGTCGTTCTTGCCGTCGTTGTTGGGGGTGAATGCGTTGGGGATGAAAATGTTGGGCTTGCCGCAGTTGACGGTTATGCAGCTGACTTTGACGGAGTCGGTGTAGGTGCATCCAAGCGAGTCGGTCACCGTGACAACAAACACCGTCGTGTCGGTCAGCGTTGCATAGGTGTTCGGTGACGAAGGACTGCTCAGCAGGTTTGACGGCATCCAGTAATAGCTTCCGCCGGGTATTTGTGTGACGTGCAGCATTGTTCCTTGGTTGTTGAAGACATATTCTGCGTCGGCCCATACTGTTATGCTGTCAAACGAGTGTTGCAGGCCAATGGTGATACTGTCTCTCACCTCGCAGCCGTTGCTGTCGGTTGCGACGACAATGGCCGTTCCGGGGCACAGGGCTGTTGCTGTGGCTCCTTGTTCGCCCGAGCTCCATACGTAGGTGTAGGGCGGGTTTCCGCCGCTGGCCAGTGCTGTCGCAGTGCCGCTGCAGAGGTCGTTGCAGCTGTTTTGTGAATTGGTGATGTCGACGCTGATGTCGACGTTCTCAAGTATCTCTATCGTGTCGAAGAAAAGACATCCGTTTTCGTCGCTGACTTGGAGTATGTATTCACCTGCACACAAATCGGTACGTGTTGCCGTCGTGGAACTGTCGTCAAGCCATAGCAGCGTGTAGTCCGACGAGGGTCCCGTCACAGTGATGTTTATGGAACCGGTGCAGGACTCGAGGCATAGTATGTGAGTAACATCGCTTGTTATGACGGGTGTGTCAGGACTTATGATGGTGAAGTTGTTGGTTACAGCACATCCGTTGCCGTCGCGGAACAGCACGGTGTGGTCGCCGTCGCAGAAAAGCCCTTTGCAGTTGGTGCCTGTCCATCCGCTGCCCCAGTTGTATTGCAGCGGCGGAACCGCATTGGCCATCAGCGGCACCACGCAGACGTTTCCCGTACAGTCGCCGGGGCAGGAGGGATGTGAGATGATAAGGCTGTCAATCACCTCGTAGAAATGTATCTGTATGCTGTCTTCGCCGAAGCACCCCAGCTCGTCTGTCGTCTTGCAGTACAGTTTCATCCCGTCGGCAGGCGTGTACACGTATTCGCCGCTGCTCATATCGCTGTTCAGCGTGTCGGCAAAGTTGCTTGTGCTCGACCACAGGTATGTCAATCCGTCGCCATAGGCTTCGATGTTCAGCGTATCGGGAATTGAGCAGGTCAGTGTGTCGCCGATCAGCCGCATATCTAAGTCTTTGGCTACTATGACCTGTTCGAACCTCGTTGTGCAGGGAGTCTCGCTGCTGACATAGAGGATGTATGTTCCTGTTTCTTCGGCCATCGGGTTGGCGATGTTGCTGTCGCTTACTTCGCCCTGTGTCCATTTGTATGTAAGGCCGGCTTCTGGCCGCAGACCTATCTGAACGGGTGTGCCTGAACAAATTCTCAATGTGTCGAGGTAGGCGAAGTTCTGCGAGTCGTTCACGTCCGAAACGATGGTGATCTCTTTTTCCGTCGTGTCGCTTTCGCTGCATCCGCCAGGCATATATGCTATCAGCCTTATGGTGTACACTCCCGGCGTGGTGTAGTTGTGCGTCGGGTTGGTTTGAGTCGACGTTGTTCCGTCGCCGAAATCCCACAGGTACGATGTGCCGCGGCCGGTGTTTTTGAATTCGATGGTGGTTGGATTGCACGGATTTGTTCTTGTATAAGTGAAATCCGCCACAGGGAAGTCGTCGGTCAGATTAAGCCTGAAAATCGCATTGTTGCAGTTGTCGCAGTTGTTGTGCAGTCCATAGGCTCCTTGTGTCGTCGGGAAATTGTCGCTGCCGCCGCAGCTTGCGCATACCGACTGGTAGATGGTGCCCAGGCGGTCAAAGCGGCTTGTGCCGCCGTCTACGTGGTCCTGTCCGCTGCGGTAGCCCTGCGAGGAGTTGTGCTGCTCGCCGAAATATGTTGCATAAACCATACTGTTGGCGTCAATGTCCATTGCCATTAGGTAGAAATCCTGCCCGTCGGTGACGCTCTGGTAGGCATCGGGCGTTACCGACATTCCCGATGTCCCGTGGGTGTTCCACGGATAGTTCACGCCATTGTACGACAGGCCCAGAAAAATCCTTCCCCAGCCGCTTAGGTACACTCTGTTGCAGATGTCCACGGCAAAGGCGGTGGGCGATATGTTGGGACCGTTGACATCAACGTCGCCGGTTCCGAACACGGTGCTCCACACCAAGGTGTCGAGCCCCGGTTTGAAACGCGCCAGCATCTGGCCGCTGTTGGGAACGTTATAGTTGGCGTTGTGCACCAGTGTGCTGCCCGTGGCCTTCGTCTGGCCGAAAATGAAGATGTCGTTGTTTTTCGCACAGCGCACAAAATAGCATTGGTCGTATGCCGGCGAGCCGTATTGCGTGCTTGCCATCAGACTCTTGCCGTGGTACGAAATCTTTGCCACAAAGCCGTCGGCCGACCCGCCGCTGTAGTAGGTGCGGTAGGCTCCTGGCGTCGTCGGGAAATTGTACGAGTTCGTGCCGCCGCAAGCCACCACATTGTATTCTCTGTCGCAATCTATCGAGTACACCGCATCGTCCTTGTTGCCGCCCAGATAAGTGCTCCATATCAGGTGCGAGAGATTGTAGTCTATCTTGAACACCACGCCCTCCTGGCGACCGCGGTTGTGACTCTGTATGCAGCCGTCGGTGACCGGGAAATTGGTCGACCGTGTCGTCGAACCGACATAGACGTTGTTCGCGTCGTCGGTGATTATCTCCCCCCTCGCACCGTCGCCATAGTTGAAATACAGCGAGTCGTTGCCCATCATAATTGTCGAGTACTCGGTCGAAGGTGAGAAGTTGCGACAGTTCAACCCATCGTTGCCGTTGCCGCCCACGTAGGTCGACGCCTGCAGTTCGCTGCCGTCGCTGCTCAGGCGGCAGATAAATATGTCTGCACCGTTGGGAAACGCTATTGTCGACGACCCCTCATAGTACAGGCTTGTGCCGCCGTTGAACGATGTGTCGAAAGCGCCCGCCGTCACAGGAAAGTCCGACGACCCTGTCGTGCCAAATACTATCAGCTCGTCGAAAGAGTTGACATACATACTGTGGGGCATATCTGCCAAACTGCCTCCCAGATAGGTGGCATACAGACGCGAACTGCCGCCGGTGTCGAACTTGAAGATGCCTATGTCGCAGTTGCCGTTGTAAGTGCCGTCGTAGGCTCCTGTCGAGACGGGATAGCCCGTGCCGAAAACCACTCCCGAAGTGTACGTATTCTTGTCCGAGTCGAAGCATCCTGTCGTGCCCCAGTTGTCTGCTGTCGAACCCGTGTAGGTCGAGAAATGCAGATAGGGGTCGATGATAAGCTCCCTCGACTTGTCGTAGTCGCCAATGTCGAAAGTCACACGCTCGCCGGCCACACGGTAGCGGACCTCTACCTCCACCTCCTTGCCGTCGACAATCTGGTAGGCGTAAGGTTTCGTCTCCACAATGTCGGCAACCGAAGTCTTCACGACAATGTCGCCGCCGCGCATCTTGATGCCGTCCACGCCCTCATACACAATTGCTATGGCACCCGGGTCGGCACCAGCCTCGACTGCAAAGTCGTACTTCATAGCGTTGCTTGCAGCATACACATTGAGGTCTATACCTGGGTAAAGCTCTTTGTATTCAACCGAACTGTATATCCCCACTCCCGAAGCCCAGCGGCTGCGGTCGCGGCCTATGAAATAGTTTTCGCAACCCGCCTCGCGCCCCCTGCCTTCCACGCTCCGTGCGGCGCTTCCCTCGAAGCGGATGCGGTAGGAGTGGTCGCGGTAGCGGCCGTCCAATCGCTTGGCATCCCTGAAATGACTCAGATTGCCGTTCTCGCGGTGCTGCACTCTTAGCGTGAAGCAATCCCGCTCCACAAAAAGCGTCGACAGGCGCATCTGCGAGCGGAACAGCACCCTGCTATCCCACTGTCCTTTGTTTTCCGAAAAAAGAATACGGCTGCCCGCGCCTATCGTATCACGCACGTTGTGTGCCTGCAATAGGTTGAACGTCAGTAGTATTGTTGCGAACAATACCACTTTCAGGCTTCTATGTATCGCTTTTTTCACAGATGCAAAGGTACGAATTTTTTTTAATTCAGCAATAAAAAACACTTTTCTCTCTCCATTGCCGTCTCTCGGCGTTCTGTCTTCCAAAGCGTTTTTGCTCTTTTATTCAAAACGGTGTCTATTATTCTGATAAATAGGTTGTTGTGTGGAGGTGTGTTTCTTGTTGTTTCAAAACAATCTTTTATTGCCGCCTGCTGTTTCTTCGATATACTTTCCCTAGCATATGTACAGTATTTGTACAGTATATGTACAGTATATGTACGCTTCAGAAGCGTACATATACTGTACATATACTGTACAAATACTGTACATATGCCTTATAAAAACCATTTTTTTTGCATAATAAGAGGCGCTCTTTGCCGTTTTTGCAAAAAATGGATTTCCTATGATAAGATTGAATTGTTTTTTTCAAGCCAACGACGGCGAACAGTACAAAACTGCCTTGCTGGCGGCCAAAGCCCTTACCGGGCATTCGCAGAACCACGAGGGATGCATCGCCTATGATGTGTTCGAAAGTGCCACTCGGCAGAATGTGTTTCTGATTTGCGAGACGTGGAAGGATGAGGATTCGCTCGACAAACACTCCACCACCCCTGAGTTCAAGAAATATTCGCCTATGATGCGCCTGTGCGGCCGGATGAAGGTGGAACGTTTCGCAATGTGAGTGCACAGTGAATCCGTTCATTGTGCCGAGCTGAAGAAACGTCAGTGAAAGGTTGGGGCAGGGGGATGTCTAAATCTTCGGAGCGTCAAAGGAAAACGAGATCTCTGTTGTGCCGTCGCCGCGCTCGACGGTGAGGCGCACCTCCTTCATACCGTCGAAGAATGTCTTCTCCTCTTCGAAGCCGATTTCTTTCACGCTGCGTCCGTTTATTGCGGTTATGCGGTCGCCGTTCCGAAGACCGGCTTTTCCGGCATTGGAGCCTTCGTATAGACAGTTGACCATCCAGCAGCCAAGTGTACGACTGCGGTCGGTACCGTAGAATCCTTGCACGGGGCTCTTGAAGGGTTTCCCGTAATTTGTGTTGGGACGCAGGTAGAGTCGTTTGCCGGCAAGGTCTATCATTATGTCGAAGCGCTCCCAGAATTCGTTGCCGACTATTCCTATGAATTCAGAACTGGCCATTGCGCCGCCGGTGTTTTCGCTGTATCCCATAACGATATCGTTCAAGGTGTATCCGCCTACGTAAGCTTTTGGGGCTCTGAAGTCGTTGCCGGCAGACTCCCCTCCGATGCCGCCATTGACGCAAGTGTAGTGTAACTGGGGAACGATGGCTTTCAGCCCATATTGTTCTGCCGTCACGCTGGTCAGGTCTATTGTGCCACCGCTTCCGAGGTCGACCAATCCTTCTCCTTCGATGACCTTGCCTTCGTCGACGGTGATGGTTAGCGGCACGAAGATGCGGTTGTTCTCATAGCGAATGGGAATGGAGGTGTAGCCGCTGGTGTCGCCCAGGCTATCCCAGAAACCCATCTGCTCGCCATCGTAGTCTATGGCTATGACCTTGCCGTCCATATTGTCGATACCGAGGATCCCGTCGGCTTGGTCGCCCAAGATGCTTTTGAGCTTGATGATGGGTGACACGTGGCTTGTGTATAGCCTGCCGGAAAAGGTGTAAGTCAGCTCGTTGACGATGATTAGCACATCCTCCTTGGTGTTTCCTGAACCGCCCATAGTGGCTTTGCCTACCATCTTGTACTGCAGATTGCTGTCGGCGACAAAGGTGCTGTCGATGCAGGTGTAAGGGCTTCCTGTGTCGAACGCCAGAAAGGCCTTCTTCCCGTTGACGTTCGACACGACGTAGAGATGGCCGTTATACGAAATCTTCTCCATTTGAGGCTGTCCCATAAGGGAGGAGAAACAGACGATGGCTAAAATAGTTAGGATTGTTCTCTTCATAATTTTTTAAGTCTGAATGGATGAATAACGTTTTGGAAGTGGTTTTATTATATGCCTCCGTGTCGCATCGTCAAGCCAATGTCAGTAATGTTCGATTCGACTCAACGTTGCCTATGGAGTTTATGCTGTCATATTTTTTCTGAAAAAATGACATTTTGTCAGTTTTTTTTCGTCAGTATCGATTTTTTTATTAATTTTGCAGTTTGATATGATCGACCAGGAAACCATACAACGCATTATGGATGCGACTCGTATAGAGGAAGTCATCGGTGAGTTCGTGTCGCTCAAAAAGCGCGGCGCGAACCATATCGGGTGCTGTCCCTTCCACAACGAGAAGACGCCGTCGTTTGCCGTTTCACCTTCCAAGGGCATTTATAAATGCTTTGGATGCGGGGAGAGCGGCAATGCTGTCGGTTTTCTGATGAAGCACGAACACTATACCTATCCCGAAGCATTGCGCTGGCTTGCAAAGAAATACAATATCGACATCGTTGAAGAGCAGCTTTCGGACGAGCAGATTGAACGCAACAATGAGCGTGACGCACTCTTCCACGTCTCGGAATTTGCGCAGAAGTATTTCGCCTCGCTGCTTTATGAAAACGAAATGGGTGTTGCCATAGGCCTTTCCTATTTTCACGGCCGTGGTCTTACCGACAAGGTTATCAAAGACTTTGGTCTTGGCTATTGCCTTGAGGAGTGGGATAACTTCACCAAGTATGCTCGTGCCAATGGCTACAGTGACAATGTGTTGCAGAACTCGGGCCTTTCCATATTCAAGGAAGACGGCAAGGTGTACGACCGTTTCCGCGGTCGTGTGATGTTCCCTATTTTCAGTGTCTCGGGTCGTGTGCTGGGTTTTTCCGGACGTATTCTGTCGAAAGAAAAACAGGCGGCAAAATATGTCAACTCGCCTGATTCTGAAATATATAACAAGAGCCATATTCTCTATGGCCTCTATCAGGCCAAGAATGCTATCACCCGTCAGGACAAGTGCTATCTAGTTGAGGGCAATGTCGATGTTATATCGATGTATCAATCGGGCGTTGAGAATGCTGTGGCATCGTGCGGCACTTCGTTGACGGTCGAACAGGTGCGTCTGATGCGCCGCTATACCAAAAACGTAACGGTGCTATACGATGGTGATGCTGCCGGCATCAAGGCAGCCTTCAGGGCTGTCAATATGTTGTTCGAGGAAGGTATGCACGTCCGCGTGGTGCTTTTCCCCGACGGCCACGACCCCGACAGTTATGCCCAGACTTTTGGCTCCACTCGTCTGCAGGAGTATCTGCGCGATAACGAGATGAACTTTATTCTGTTCAAAACCAAGATACTCGCTGCCGACATCAAAGGCGACCCGATACGCAAGGCTGAAGTGCTGGGCGATATCGTTCGTACAATTGCCCTCGTTCCCGACCTGATGGAGCGAACGGAATATGTAACGCAATGTGCATCGCTGCTCCGCATACCCGAAGAAACACTTCAAAACGAGCTTGCTAAAACATTGAACCGCAAGCTTTACGAGTCAATGAATCATAAGCCGGATCCGGGCGACAAAGACTTGAAAGAGACAGGGGAACGGGATGGCAAACAGGTTGAGGCTCAAGAAATAAATGAACAGCCTCAGCAGAAGCTGGTTATTCCGTTTGCCTTGAATCCGGCTCAAAGTCAGGAAAATAAGATTATCAGTCTGTTGCTTAATTATGGTAATGAGCTGATTGCCCTCGCTCCGCAAAATGAAGGCGGTGATGCTGCTGTGGAGAGATATACTGTGGCTCAGATGATTGTGGGCGAATTGTTAGGCGATCAGATCTCTTTTGTTGACCCTGTGTGTCAGTATGTCTTCAATGTCTATGCTGAACATATCAATAAAGGTGACCTTTCGGTTGACGCTCAGTTGTTTGTGACTTGTGACGACGAGCAAGTGCGAGAGAAAGTCATTGCTATGATGATGAATGATTACAGCGTCAGCGAGAAATGGAAGGAAAAGAAGATTTACGTCCCGACTAAGGAGGAGCGTATACGTACTGACGTAGAGGAGTCTATCCTCACTTTGAAACTAAAAAAACTGGATATTAAAATCGATGATATTGATCGCCAGTTTGCTTATCTTTCCGATGACGATGAGAAACTTATGCTTATTTCGCAGAAAATGTCTTTAATTAAGATTCGACAACGACTTGGTTCTGCATTGAACAGGGTGATTAGTTGATGTTTGAAATATATGATTTAAATATTTACTTTAACTGTTTCATATGGATATTCAGACAGTAAAAAACAGATACGATATAATAGGTAACGACCCTAAACTGATACTTGCAATCAATAAGGCTATTCAAGTGGCTCCCACCGACTTGTCTATTCTTGTAACAGGTGAGAGCGGTGTCGGTAAGGAGGTTTTTGCCAGAATGATTCACGACAACTCTAACCGCAAGCATAAAAAGCTTGTTTCGGTCAACTGCGGTGCCATCCCGGAGGGAACCATCGAGAGTGAACTTTTCGGTCATATAAAAGGTTCGTTCACGGGTGCCGACAAGGACAGGAAGGGCTATTTCGAAGAGGCCGATGGCGGCACAATATTCCTTGACGAGGTGGGCGAATTGCCGTTGCAGATGCAGGTCAAGTTGTTGCGTGTGCTTGAGAACGGCGAAATTATCCCTGTAGGCTCGTCTTCCGCCCGCAAAATCAATGTTCGTGTCGTGGCTGCCACCAATGTCGACCTGCTTGCCGCTATTCGTAAAGGACATTATCGCGAGGATCTTTATTACCGTCTTAATCAGATATCTATAGCCATTCCTCCACTGCGGGAACGTAAGGAGGACATTGTTCTTCTTTTCCGCAAGTTTGCCTCCGATGTTGCAGAGAAATACGGTATGCCCCTGTTGAGGTTGTCCGACGACGGCAGGCAGTTTCTGATGGATTATCCCTGGTATGGTAATGTGCGTGAACTTAAGAATGTTACGGAACAAATAGCGGTGGTCGAGAGTGAACGTTTGATTACGCGTGACATCCTGTCCAACTATCTGCATTATGTGCCCGATGAGAAACTTCCAGTTCTCTTTAGACAGGACAATCCTTCCGCGAGTACCATATCTGACAGGGAACTTTTGCTTAAAGCACTGTCTATGGGACAGATGATAAATGAAATGCGTGCTGAAATCAACAACTTGAAGCAAGTTATAACTTCATTGGCACATCAAGGAGTTCATATTCAGGGCGATGCTGATATTCCGACATATATCGATAGCGAAAAGTACTATCAGCTAGACAGTGGTGGCGCTTCGCCGTCAGCTATTTCGGCATCAGGGTCGTATGGTGGCCAGCATCAACATATCGATAGTGCTGAAGAAGTTGAGTTTCAAGATTCTGAAATTGTTGAAAATGAACCTGTCTCGCTGCCTGACCGAGAAAAGATGGCAATTGTAAGGGCCTTAGAGCATCATCGTGGCCGTCGCCGTCCCGCAGCTCAGGAGCTTGGCATTTCCGAACGTACGCTTTATAGAAAGATAAGGGAATATGGCATAATGATTTGATGAGTAATGATATAAGATGTGTGTTTGATTGAATTTTTTTAACAATTGGTTTTATTTGTAATTTTTTTTTAGTATTTTTGCAAAATAATTTTTCAGTCATAAATATTGGTTAAATAATTGTATAATAAGACTTTATCTAATAATAATTATTTGGTATGGAGTTGGAAACGATACAGATAACACTACCTTCGTCAAAGAGTCTTTCGAACCGTTGGCTGATGCTTGACTATATGTCTCGTACAGGCATCAAGATTAAAAATATTTCTACTTCCAATGATACTCAACAACTTTCCAGGCTTTTGCATCAGTTAAAGGGAAGTCGTCGTCATAATTTCGATTGTCGCGATGCCGCTACGGTGGCACGTTTTATGCTTGCTTTGTTGGCAATAACACCTGGAAGTCATACGCTTACGGGTACGGAGCAACTTTGCCGCCGTCCTATGGGGCAGCTTATCGATGCTCTTCGCTCTGCGGGATGCTCGATAGTGTGCACTGGAGAGGAAGGTTTTCTCCCTGTTAAGATTGAGGGTGTGATACCTACTGCACGACGCATAGCCATTGATTGCGGTATATCAAGTCAGTTCGCCTCTGCACTTCTTCTTGCTTCCGCAACTATGCCGCAGGGTGGTATGGTAGAGCTTGTTGGTGCACCAGTTTCGGAACCTTATATCGATATGACACTCAGGGTTATGGAACAAGCTAAAGTGCAATGGGTACTTAAGGGAAATCCTCCGACCTATCACGTTGAGCATTCTATTCCGCAATGTGATGTTGTGTCCATAGAAAAAGATTGGTCGTCAGCATCTTATTTCTTCGAGGCTGTTTCGTTTTTGCCCAATGTTCCTGTGCGTCTGCCGGGCCTTGCGCGTGAAAGTCTCCAGGGCGACTATGTTGTTCGCGACATTTATTCTAAATTGGGACTCTCTGTAAATCAGGGCGAACAATCGCTGGAGTTGAAAAGAGAGAAGACTATGGCCACTAGTTTTGAGTGGGATTTCGTTAGAACTCCTGATCTGTTGCCGGCAGTTGCCGTAACCTGTGCCGCTCTCGGTATTAACGCCCGTTTGACAGGAGTCGGAAATTTGCGCTACAAGGAGAGCGATCGTCTTGAAAGTATAGCTATGGAATTGAAGAAACTGGGTCGTGAAGTTGCTGTCTCCGATGACGTTATGACAATCCCTGCAGGTGAACCTTTCACGAAGGAATCGCTTTCGAACAAAGAAACTATCGGCTCTCACGACGACCATCGTATTGCAATGGCTTTTGGGGCTTTAAAGGTTATCAATCCTGAACTTCAGATAAATAATCCTGATGTTGTCGCTAAATCGTTCCCTGATTTCTGGAAGATGCTTGAACGTCTGTATGTCTGATTTGAAATCAGGCTCTTAATATAAAAGGCATCCTCAATTGAGGATGCCTTTTTTTGTTGTTAATGCAATCAGGGCGCAGAATGGACCTGTTGGTTCAGTATTCCAATATTTTGAGTATTCCTTGAATATCGCTTGGCTCTACCCAATGTATTTCTTTATAGCGTTTTAGCCAAGTGATTTGCTTCTTTGCGTACTGCCAGGTGTGGTTTTTGATTTCGGTTATTGCCTCTTCTTTGCTTTTGTATCCGTCGATGAAACCGAAAATCTCTTTGTATCCTACTGTGTTTAGTGTGTTGAGGTTGCGATAGGGAAGAAGTGAGGTTACCTCGTCTACAAGACCCATTTCCAGCATCTTGTCCACTCGGCTGTAGATTCTTTCTTTCAGTATGGAGCGTTCTGTGTTAAGTCCGATTTTGACAATTTCGAAAGGGCGTTCTGGTAAACTTTTGCCTATCAGCTCGCTGTATTTCTTTCCGGAGGTGTAAATCGTCTCTAATGCGCGCTGGATGCGTATAGGGTTGCGCTTGTCTACTACAGCGTAATAATCGGGGTCTAGACGCTCCAATTCGTGCAGTAGTTCGTCTAGCCTGCCTTTGGCTATTTTGCCGCTTAATTCGGCTCTCAGTTCGGGCTTGGGGTCGGGCATTACGTTTATTCCTTGGCAAAGCGCATCGACATATAGCCCCGAGCCACCCACTGCAACAGCACTGTCTGAGTACTTAAATATTTGGTTTAATACTTTTAGTGCATCCTGTTCGTATTCAAATACATTGTATGGTTCGGTTACTGAACGACAAGCGATGAAATGGTGTTTTGCTGCGTTCAGTTCGTCGATTGATGGACGCGCCACACCAATGTTCAATTCCTTATAGAACTGCCTTGAATCGCACGAGACAATCTCTGTCTGCAACCGCCTCGCGACTTCGATGGCGGCGGCAGTCTTGCCAATAGCAGTCGGGCCTACTATGACTATAAGGCGCTTCATACCTGCTTGAGTCCCAGTTTGTCGCCCATTTCTAGCATCATCTGCCAAGCGGCATCGCGTTCGTTGGGTATTTTGCCGTCGAGGATGGCATCTTTTATGGCATCCTTTATGATTCCAATTTCCTGGCAGGGTTTAAGACCGAAGGTCTCCATAATGTCGAGACCGCTGACTGGCGGTTGGAAATTGCGTATGCGATCCTTTTCTTCTAGTTCTACAAGCTTTTGTCTGACAAGCTGATAGTTCTTGCGGAAGCGTTCTTTTTTCTCCTCTTTTTTTGATGTGATGTCAGCCTCGCAGAGCAGCATCAGGTCGTCTATGTCGTCGCCAGCCTCGAATAAAAGCCTTCTCACTGCCGAGTCTGTGACTATGTCTTCGGAGATAACTATAGGCCGTAAGTGCAACAGTACTAGTTTTTCGACATATCTCATCTTGGCGTCCAAAGGGAGCCTTAATCGTTTGAAAATGCGTTTCACCATTTGAGCTCCCTTGGCTTCGTGGCCGTGAAAGGTCCAACCGGTTTTTTCGTCGTATCTCTTTGTGGCAGGTTTGCCTATGTCGTGAAGCATAGCGGCCCATCTGAGCCAAAGGTCATTACTTTTTTCTGCCACATTGTCAACAACTTCAAGGGTGTGGTAGAAGTTGTCCTTGTGACTGTGTCCGTCAATGGTTTCCACACCTTTAAGTTTAGAGAATTCAGGAAAGAATATTTGCATCAGACCTGATTTCTGCAGTAGTTTCAAACCCACCGACGGGCGAGGGGAGAGGATGATTTTGTTGAGTTCGGAGGTGATACGCTCCTGCGATATGATTTTCAGTCTTTCGGCGTTGTCGCAGATAGCTTGGAAACAGTTCTCTTCTATGGTGAAACCGAGTTGCGAGGCAAAGCGGATGGCTCGCATCATTCGTAGTGGGTCGTCTGAGAAGGTTATGCCTGGTTCAAGTGGTGTGCGCAGTATTCCCTCGTTCAAGTCTCTGATACCCCCGAAAGGATCCACAAGTTCGCCGAATCGTTCACTGTTCAGGCATACAGCCATTGCGTTGATAGTAAAGTCTCTGCGGTTCTGGTCGTCTTCCAGGGTGCCATCCTCGACTATTGGTTTTCGGCTGTCGTGGCTGTACGATTCGCGGCGTGCACCCACAAATTCCACTTCCCAGTTTATGTCACCGTCGTGGTGGTGAATCTGTGCGGTGCCAAAATTGCGGTAAACGTGCACTTCGGTATGGTCGCTGATTTGTTTTGCCACCTCTTCGGCAAGAGCGATGCCGCTGCCAACGCAGACAACGTCGATGTCCGAACAAGGGCGTTGCAGGAAATAGTCGCGCACCACACCGCCAACGGCATAGGTCTCGACCTTCATTCTGTCGGCGACTTCGCTGATTATCTTGTATATAGGATGATTTAGATAGACGTCCATTACTATAGAATTAATTGTCAAGGATTGAACTCTAAACGTCAATGTTTATCAAAATCCTGACGTCCGGCCAAATTGCCTGCCTCGTCATAAAACTCCCAGGTGTTGGCACGTCGGCCGTTGATGTAAAAACCACGGAAATAAGGAATTCCGTTGTCGCGGTACGAGTTGTAGGCTCCGTTTTCTATGCCTTTGGAATAGTTGGCTTCAAGCATTTTCTGACCTGTGGCATAGAAAAACTCCCAACGCCCCTCTTTTAATCCGTTTTTAACCATTCCGCGAGTGTTAATGGTGTAGTTTTCATTGAATTGGAAACGCATCTCGGCGTCCCCTTTGTGAAATGATATCGACAGCGGCCTGTGGTCGGCGGTGACGTCCAGGACAACCATTGAGTCATACTCGTCGATAAAGAAATCTTCACCATTGTCTTTGTAGAACTTCCAGTCGCTGCCAATCGAGTCATTTTTGTCAAAACTGCCTTCGGCGTGCAGCTGGCCGTTCTCGTAGAAGAATTTCCAGGTTCCCGAGGGCTTGTCTCCATTGAAGTGCTTGTCGTACATCAAGTTGCCATTCTCGTAATACATTTTTTCGCCTAATCGGGTTACTGAGCCGGCTTTGCCGTCGACGACGGTGAAAACCAGTTTCGGACTTCCGTCTTTGTAGGTTGAATAGACGGTGTCGTATGGTCTGTTGCAGGCTGTATATGACAGTATTATAACTGCCAATGCTAATGTGGAAAACAGTCTTTTCTTCATATCTTTATAATTGTTTTTTTTCAGCAACCCTCCACCAGCCTTTCTGCTGCGGCGTAGGCGCTGACTTTGTTTTCAAGAATTTCTTTCTTAATTTCTTCCAGCTTATCTTCCATTCCTGGTGCGTTGTAAAAGCGCTCTTTAAGCGCGTTTTCTATGGTTTCATCCAGGATGCGAAGGCTTTGCTGTCTGCGTTTTTCATAAAAGTATCCGTTGCTCTTTGTGAAAGCAACATATTCAAGGATATTGTTCCAAATGTCTTGAATGCCCATCTTGCTATATGCCGAGCAAAGTACCACGGGGACAGTCCATTGCGAATCAGGCATAGGGAAAAGGTGCAGCGCGTTGCGGAACTGCTGCGCGGCGAGTTTTGACTTGTCGATGTCGATGTCGCTTTTGTTGATGGCAATCATATCGGCCATTTCCATTATGCCTCGCTTGATGCCTTGTAGCTCATCGCCGGTATTGGCAAGTTGCAGCAGAAGGAAGAAATCGACCATCGAATGTGCCGCGACCTCCGACTGTCCCACGCCTACGGTCTCAACGATTACCGTGTCGAATCCTGACGCTTCACACAAGGTTATGATTTCGCGTGTTTTGCGTGCCACGCCTCCCAGCGACCCCGCCGATGGAGAAGGACGTATGAATGCTTTGGGGTCGGTCGACAGTTCTTCCATACGGGTTTTGTCGCCCAGAATGCTTCCTTTCGACCGTTCGCTGCTGGGGTCGATGGCAAGGACGGCCACTTTGTGGTTCAGTCCAGTAAGCATTTTGCCAAGTGCTTCTATTATAGTGCTTTTTCCGGCGCCAGGCACTCCTGTGATTCCAAGTCGGATGGATTTGCCAGAGTAAGGGATGCAGCGTTCTATGACTTCCTGCGCCCTGCGGCGATGGTCGAAACGCGAGCTTTCCACCAGTGTTATGGCACGTGAAAGCATAACACGGTTGCCATTCAGGATGCCGTCAACCATTTCGTCCACGGTGGGTTCGGAACGCCTCTTTTGACGCATTTTTTCGAGGTAAAAATTGCTGATTTGCTCTGGCTGTTTTACCCCCTCAACCACGTTCAGAGCACTGTCGTAGTCAAAATTTGAATATGTTTTTTTGTCTTGCTCATCCATCATAGGTTGTTGGGTTTTAATTTGTTATATAGAAATTTGGATTTACTATCCGACTACAAAGATAAGATATTTTTGAAAAAATTTTGCCACATATCAAAAAATGTGTACTTTTGCACCCGATTTCGAGAGAAGGAAAAGCCTTTCAAATCTTTCTTGAGAAAGTAAAAATGGCGGGGTAGCTCAGCAGGTTAGAGCGTCGGATTCATAACCCGGAGGTCACGAGTTCAATTCTCGTCCCCGCTACTTGCAGGGTCTCATTTTGAGACCCTTTTTTGATATGCTTTATGTCCATATTCCATATTGCCACCACAAATGCACCTACTGCGGTTTTTACTCTGTAGCAGGGCATCGTGATATGGATGCGTATATAGAGGCATTATGTATGGAGTTGAGCCAGCGAGCCGATGGCAAATCGTTGAAAACTATCTATTTCGGTGGTGGTACGCCATCGCTGCTTTCCCTCGGCCAGCTTGGCAGAATTGTAGACGTGATACGCACTTCGTTCGACACTTCCTGTGTTGAGGAGGCGACCATCGAGGCCAATCCCGAGAACCTTACGGCCGACTATCTAAAAGGTCTTGCTGAACTGCATTTCTTCAATCGTATAAGTATTGGCATACAGTCGTTTGACGACAAGGAACTGAAGATGCTCAATCGTGTGCACGGCGGCAGGCAGGCCGTCGAAGCGGTTCGCAATGTCGCTGCCGCAGGTTTCAACAATTTGTCGGTGGATTTGATGATGGGACTTCCTCGGCCGTACAGCGTTGGTTTGCAGTATAGTTTGGATGCACTTAAAGCGCTTTTGCCTCTTGGTGTCGTAAAGCACCTTTCGTGCTACGAACTTACGGTCGAGCAGGGTACCATACTTGAAAAACAGTTAGATATGGGGCGCTTGCAAATGCCGGAAGACGAAGAACTTGCATCTCAATACGAGATGTTGGCAAGATGGTGTCGGAAGCACGATTTCGAGCAGTACGAAGTCTCCAATTTCAGCCTGCCGGGATGGCATTCGCGACACAACAGCCGCTATTGGAACCGTACGCCATATATTGGTGTCGGTGCGGCCGCACATTCATTCGACGGCACAAAACGGCGATGGAATGCGCCTGACATTAAGCAATATATAGAAGGAGCCAAGACTGGCAAGGTGCCTTTTGAGGAAGAAACCCTGACTGCTGATGACGCATACAATGAATATGTTATGACTTCGTTGCGTACCACAGAAGGCATTGCCAAGACGCTGGTGGCCGATGACAGGCTTGATTACTTGCATAATAAGATACAACCCTTTGTAAGCAAGAATCTTATCGTTGAGACGGAGACACATTATCGTCCCACGGCCGAGGGTATTATGCGAGCTGACGGCATAGCAGCGTCGCTGTTTGCCTGAAACGTCGGGCTATCCGCAAATCACACCGCCGCAGCTGTCGCGCGAAGCTCCTGTCACAGAGGACAAAGTGTTGGTTTGCTTGTTGATGCGCAGATAGGCCAGCAGGGCAAATATAATGGCTTCCTTGAAGTCGACGATACGCTGGTCGACGCTTACAATTTCCACGGAACCAATCTTTTCCTTGAGCAGTTCAAGCAGGAACTGGTTGTTTGAACCGCCTCCTGTGATCAGTACACGGTGCATCTCTCTGCCGCTTTGGCATATTGCTGCCGCCAAACGCAAGGCGATATGTTCAGTTACGGTGCGCAGCAGATTCTCTATCGGCTGGTCGGCAAAGGGTTCGATGTTAGGTAGAAAACGTTGTTCAAACCATTCTTTTCCAAGTGTTTTGGGTGCAGGAACGCGATAGTAGTCGAGTGTTTCGAGTTTGGCCAGCAGGGCGGTGATGACGGTGCCCTTTCTTGCTGTTTCACCGCCGGCGTCGTAGGTAAGACCTTGTTTGCCTGCCAGATAGTTGAGCGCCATATTGCAAGGCGAAATGTCGTATGCAATGCGTTGTTCGTCAAGCTCGTAGGATATGTTGGCGATGCCGCCGAGGTTGATGCAGCTGTCGTATTCTCCGAACAGCAGTCGGTCGCCGATGGGCACCAGCGGAGCCCCCTGTCCGCCGAGAGCCACGTCGAGACGACGGAAGTCGCAAACAACAGGCAGTCCTGTTTCTGCGCTTATGGCGTTGCCGTCTCCGATTTGCGCTGTGAAACCGTTGTCGGGTTGGTGGAAGACAGTGTGGCCGTGCGAGGCAATGCAGTCAACGCGTCCTGGATGGTTCTCTCTGAAATGCAACACTTTCTGTCCGAAATAATGACCCAGTTCGGCGTCGGTGCGGACGTATTCTTCGGCCGAAGCCAGGTGCAGCGAAGCCAAGCGTTCCTGCCAGGCGGCGGGATAGTTATATGTTTCAGCGGCAATCAGTTGGAAATGTTTTTCGTCGCTGAATTCGCAGTAAGCGATGTCAAGTCCGTCGAGCGAAGTGCCCGACATTAATCCGATAATATACATTGGATGAAGAATTTATTAAATATTTCGGCACCTTTTTGGTTAAGGTGGTCGTCGTCGAAAAAGCAGGTCGTGTCGTCAAGCAGCGATATCAACCGCAGGTCCTCGTTAAGGTTAAGGTATTCGGAATCCAAAGTGACCAACGAACGCATTTTTCTCTCAAAATCAGCGTGATTGGTGTACGACTGGTAGCGGCTGCGAGTGCTGGGAACCTCGACAAGCATATAGGGTGTGCTGTGGTATTCAAGTAGCCAAAGACACATCTCGAGCCATTCCATCTGGTCGTCGCGAACCTCTATCGTCTTTGGTTTGAGCGGGATAGGTTTGTAGCAGAAGGGCGATACTTCCACATATCCACCGTTTATGTATTTAAAGTCGACATTGACCGTTGTGTCGCCGCTTTGGGTATCAACGTTTATAATGTTGTCGCCCAGTGGAATGGCTCCTCGATGGATTACGCGGTCGATAAAGCTGCAGCACATAGTGTTGAAAACGCGCAAACTTTTTTGTCTCAATGCCATATTGCGCATTGGCGTGTCGACGCGGGTATTGGACAGGATGTCCACTGCCGATTCGTTGCCGCAGTTGCTCATAATGTCGGGATGCACCTCAATGACGACCATTTTGGGACTGAAGTACTGCAGGTAGCGCTCCAGCAGAGCATAGGTCTGAGAAGGTGTCTGGTTGCTGCTGCCAAGGTTGAAACTGTGGTATCCGGCTGTGTCGTAAGCCCTTGTGTCGAAGGTGCGGTAGCAATGCGACGAGCCTATGAATAGCAAATCCAGATTGTTGTCCGCGCGCATCTCGTCGGCCTCGCCAAGCCGCAGTCCCATCATACCGTAGTTGCCCGGTATGTACTTTACATTGGCTTGAATGCCAATCTTTCCGACGGCCCAAACCGTCGGCAGGTAAAGCATTATGCCTGTGGCCACGAAGAGGACGATATGGAGCAAAAAGCGTTTCATTTCAAACTGCAAAAATACGCAAAAAAATCGAATTGCAGAAAAATTTGTTGTTTTGTTGATCCCGGCAGCTTTTGCCGTCCGAATGCTTAAGGATCAGTGTTGGCACATCCCCCTTTTTCCCCGCCACCAGCATAGGCATATGTACAGTATTTGTACAGTATATGTACAGTATATGTACGCTTCTAAAGCGTACATATACTGTACATATACTGTACAAATACTGTACATATGCCAGGGGTGTTTGTTTGATATTATTGATTACCAAGTATTTGTAAACTGTAAAAAAACGGCAAAAAATGTTTTTTTTCAAAAAAAGGTTCTGTTTCAAAAAAAATGACTATCTTTGCAAACTCTTTTTGTTGTTAGATAAAAATATAAATTATATAAATACAGTTAAAAATGAAGAAGATAATCAACACACCCAAGGCTCCCGCAGCCATCGGACCTTACAGCCAGGCCATACTGGTCGGCAACACCCTCTACATCAGCGGTCAGGTGCCCATCGACCCCGCAACGGGCAAAATCGTCGAAGGCGGCATCACCGAGCAAACCGAGCAGGTTTTCAAGAACATCAAGGCCATCCTCGACGAGGCCGGTTTCACCTTCCAGGATGTGGTGAAGAGCACCTGTCTGCTGGCTGATATGGAGTACTTCAAACCGATGAACGAGGTCTATGCCAAGTACTACAGCAAGGACTGCCCCGCCCGTGCTGCTTTTGCCGTAAAGGGTCTGCCTATGGGTGCACTGGTGGAAATCGAGACCATAGCCATCAACCACACATACGTATACAACAAGCTTGACAAGTTGGGCAAATAGAATATATGATTCAACAGTCGAGTAATCCAAATATTCCGAATTACTCCAATCAAAAGAAAAAAATAAAACAGATATAATATGGATTTTAGTTTCACGAAACAAGAGGAACTCTTCCTGCAGATGATTCGCGAATTTGCAGAGAAAGAGGTGAAGCCCCTCGCAGCCGAGGTTGACGAGGAGGAGCGTTTCCCGATGGAGACGGTTGAGAAGATGGCCAAAATCGGTTTGATGGGCATTCCCATCCCGACCCAGTACGGCGGTGCCGGCGGCACCAACATTATGTACGGTATGGCCGTTGAAGAACTGAGCCGCGTCTGTGCCACGACGGGTGTCATCCTGTCGGCTCATACCAGCCTTTGCTGCGCTCCCATTATGGAGAACGGCACCGAGGAACAGAAAATGAAATATATGCCCAAGCTCGCCAGCGGCGAGTGGATTGGCGCTTTCGGCCTCACCGAGCCCAATGCCGGTACCGACGCTGCCGGCCAGCAGACAACAGCTGTGCTCGACGGTGAGGAATGGGTGCTCAACGGCAGCAAGATTTTCATCACCAACGGCAGCTACGCCAATGTGTTCATTATCATCGCTATGACCGACAAGAGTCTGGGTACCAAGGGCATCAGCGCCTTCATCGTCGAGAAGGGCGATCCGGGCTTCAGCATCGGCAAGAAGGAGAAGAAGATGGGTATCCGCGGCAGTGCCACCACCGAACTTATATTCGAAGAGTGCCGCATTCCGAAGGATCGTCAGCTTGGTCAGCTCGGCAAAGGTTTCGGACTTGCTATGAAGACCCTCGACGGTGGCCGTATCGGTATCGCTTGCCAGGCTCTGGGTATCGCCCAGGGTGCTATGGACGAGACCGTCAAGTACACCAAGGAGCGCAAGCAGTTCGGCCGCTCCATCAGCCAGTTCCAGAACACGCAGTTCCAGATGGCCGACCTCGAGACCAAGGTTCAGGCCGCCCGTCTGCTCTGCCGCTCGGCCCATTACAAGAAAGACCACGGTATCCCCTACTCGGCCGATGCCGCCATGGCCAAGCTCTTCGCAGCCGAGACCGCTATGGAGGTGACCACCAA